>JAEEGL013999537.1_pt1 | contig 30545 bp, 20 predicted proteins | sample 9134231 | NCBI WGS metagenome assembly JAEEGL01 (sample SAMN16246548, study PRJNA631951) | gut metagenome | biome: gut microbiome; feature: rumen; material: fiber-attached | host: Bos | place: Iran: Karaj | collected 2018-10 | reverse complement strand
GCAATGACCGTCTGCACAAGGGAGTCCTGAAGATTGACGCCACGTGTGCCGATGCAGAGGTGCGCTATCCCGTGGACGTGGACATCATCAATGATGGGTGCCGTGTCATGGACCGCTTCATCCGCCGCATCTGCAAGATGGCGGGCATCAAAACACCCAGAACCAACTGCTTCAAGGCGAGGGAGGCCTACAAGTATCTCGTGAAGATGAAGAAGAAGGGCGGCAAGCTGGTGAGGGACACCATAGAGGTTATGCTGTCCTGCCTGCATAAGGACATCCTTACCTTGATGGACATCACTGCGGGTGAGTTCCGCAACCGCCTCCAGTATCTGCGCAAGGACCAGCAACGCGTCCTGGACGCCACCATGAAGATGTATTTCCAACAGGAGCAGATGCACCAGTCGAAGGAACACCGGTGCGACGACCGCATCATCAGCATCTTCCAGCCGCACCTGCGCCCCATCGTCCGCGGAAAGGCTTCTGCGAAGACAGAGTTCGGCGGCAAGATAGGCGTGAGCGTCGTCGAGGGGTACGACTTCATCGACCACCACAGTTGGGATGCCTATCATGAGGGAAGCGACATGCAGCTGCACATCGACAAGTACCAGGAGCGTTTCGGCTACCTGCCCGCCACTATCCTTGCCGACAAGATCTACATGAACAAGGACAACCGCGCCATACTGAAAGACCTTGAAATCAAGAGCTACTCCAAACCCCTCGGAAGACCGCCCAAGGACCCGCCAAGCCCGGAGCGGCAGGCTGCGATGGACAGGGCCGTGGGAAAGAGGAATGAAGTCGAATGCTCGTTCGGCACAGGCAAGAGAGTATATCAAGCCAATGACATAAGAGCCAAGCTCCCTAAAACCGCAGAATGCTGGACTGGGATGTGCTACTTCGCCAAGAATGTGATGAAGTTCTTCAGAGAGCTTTGTCATGACTTTATCGAATTATTGAAATTTATCACCATGGTGGACGCTTGGAGGCACAAGCTCGCTACTGCCATCTGCGCTAACACCAATTAATCAGTGAACACTAATTATTAATGAGCCTATTAACTGCTTAACATATGCTGTTTAATTCTTTTGAATTTCTGCTATTTCTGCCTTTTGTATTCATTATGTATTGGCATGTTTTCAAAAAGCGCAGATGGCAGAATCTTCTCATTGTCGTTGCTAGTTATTTTTTCTATGGATGGTGGGATTGGAGATTTCTTATTTTGATAGCCATCACATCACTACTTAGTTATGGATGTGGACTATTTATTGAGGAATACAAAAAACACAAACATATCAGCCGCCTTTTAAGCGCATTCAATATAATTGTCAATCTGTCTATTCTGGGTGTTTTTAAATATTACAATTTTTTCGTTGAAAATCTTGATGCTCTATTTGAACATTTAGGATACCATTTGGATTGGGGCACGATGCATATTATCCTGCCGGTTGGTATCAGTTTCTACACATTCCAAGCCCTCAGTTACACCATTGACATCTACAGAGGCCAAATCAAGCCGACAAAAGACATCATAGAATTCTTTGCCTATATCAGTTTCTTCCCACAGTTAGTTGCAGGTCCTATAGAAAGAGCGACAAGACTGCTTCCTCAATTTCAAAAAGAAAGGACATTTAACTATTCCAAAGCAGTAGATGGAATGCGTCAGATGCTGTGGGGTTTTTTAAAGAAACTGGTCATAGCAGACAATTGTGCGATGATAGTAAATCACTATTGGGAACAATACAACTGTTTGTCCGGTTTTTCCTTATTCATTTTAGGTGTCCTTTTTACTTTTCAAATCTATTGTGACTTCTCTGGCTATTCAGACATAGCCATCGGTTGTGCCCGTTTGTTCGGAATAGACCTGATGCGCAATTTCAATTATCCCTATTTTTCAAGAAGTATTCCTGAATTCTGGCGCAGATGGCATATATCGTTGACCACATGGTTCAGAGATTACATTTATTTTCCATTGGGTGGAAGCAGATGCAATAAATGGAAAATCATTAGAAACGTGTATATTGTATGGGGCATCAGCGGATTATGGCATGGAGCAAATTGGACATTTGTCTGTTGGGGACTATACCACGCCACATTGTTAGCCATTTACAACATTTTGGGTATCAATACTAAACATCATCATGTAGCAGGATACAACAGATCATATCCTTCATTAAAGGAGTTCATGCAGATTTCCCTAACATTCTTTCTTGCTGTAATTGGTTGGATTCTATTCCGCTCAGAAAATATAACTCAAAGCATTGATTTCTTTAGATGTATGGTTAGCAATGACTTTTTCAATCCTCATCAACTGTATGGAATGAAATGTCTTGTGATGTGTGCCATTCTAATCATAGTAGAGTGGTTGCAAAGAGATAGGCAACATACTTTGCAAATATCTGGCATAAGTTTATTTGAAAAGAGATGGGTAAGGTGGACGACCTATTATATCATTCTCCTTATAATCAAATCATACACTGGAGTCAACCAAACATTCATTTACTTTCAATTTTAATAGCCTCAACTTTTTCAGTTCAATATGAAAAGGTTTTATTTTTCAATTATATTATTCTCTTTACCTGTTTTGATGTTGCTTGCTGCATACATCATCATAGACCCATTCAAGGTGATTAGACATTATGACAATTACTATCAAGTGGGAGATGTTGTACAGATGAACAGAGGCATGGTTACAATAATGAATTACATCAACAAAAAGGATAGTTTTCATTACGATTCATTTATTATGGGCAACTCAAGAAGTGCCTATTATTATATTGATGATTGGAAAAAGCATTTAGATAACAATAGCAGATGCTACCATTTCTCAGAACACGGAGGTTCGGTGGCCGGATTATACTTAAGAACCAAATATGTTCATGAGAATGGTGAGCTGATAAAAAATGCTCTTCTTATATTAGATTCAGAACTTTTATCCACAACAGAATATTCTGACCCAAAAGGCTTGATTCCCCCAGTGCTCACCGGATATCGTTCTTCCTATTCTTTTCATAAAATAAATCTCATCGCATGGTTCAATTTCGATTTCTTGAAATCATATATTGGATATCATATTACAAAAAAATACACCTCCAATATGAGTAATTATTTAATAAAAAGCATTAATTATCCTTACTATGATCCTCTAACTAATGAAGAACCAAGGTTTTTTCAAGACAGTCTTATTTCAATAGGAAAGTATTACGATGAAACAATCATCAACGAATTCAAAAACAAGCAGCATCCAGACTCAATTTCGCCTATTGCTATCAATGAAGAAAGAGAAGAAATGCTCCGAAAGACGAAACAAATCTTTGATGAACAGAAAACCAAATACAAAATAGTCATTAGCCCTCTTTATAATCAAATCAAAATCAACCCCAAGGACTTAACTGTTCTTAAAAGTATTTTCGGAAATGAAAATGTATATGATTTCTCTGGGGTCAATCATTGGACAAAAGATTACCACAACTACTATGAATCTTCACATTATCTTCCCAAAGTAGCCTCTGATATCTTGGACAGTATATACGAGACTAAATAACGAGAATTTAAAAATGAGCATATTAGCCTCACAACATATAAAGGCGGTCATCGAGTTGCTGAATGAGCAGGCGGATTATGCGGTGCTCAGAAACTATGAGGGACTGCCGGACAACAATAAGAGCCGCGACATCGACATCATCATCACCAAGGAGTCGTTGAGGAAAATCAGGCCAGTGCTGCTCCAGATGATAGAAGAGAACGGATGGAAAATCGTGACATACCTCAACAGCGACAGACTGTATACATATGTGTTGTCAGTGGGCGATGATACAAAGACGGAACTCGTGCAATGGGACTTCTTCGTCAACACGTCGGTATGGGGCGTACTGCTGATGGATGCTCCTGACTTTCTGAAGAACAAACAATGGAACGGATTTCTATATCATGTGGGGACGGCGGAACAGTTCTTGGACAAATACCTCTACAACAGGGCTGTGGGGGCTGCATACCCAGAGAAATACGCTCAGACGAAAGCGATGGCGAAAGACCTGCCGGAAGTAAAAGAACAACTGGAGTGTTCTTTCGGGATCAAAACGGTGGAGGATGGTGATGCGGCAAGGGGGCGCAGCCTTTTTTGGAGGTGTCTCAGAAAACAGATCAGCAGCAGGCCATTGGCGCTTTTGGGGAACGTCAGCAGATTTCTCCAGACTTTCATCGGAAACTACATCCACTCGCGGACAGGATTCAGCATCGGATTCACGGGCCCGGACGGTGCGGGGAAGACGACGGTGATCGACATGATGATCAGCGAACTGGGTGACGTGTTTGGCAGTGCTCATGCGTATTATCATTTCCGACCAAACCTGTTTGGGAACATCAGTGACGTGGCGCATCAGGCGGGACTGAAGAAAGAGGTGGACAAGAACTATGACCAGCCACATAGGGGGGGAAAGACAAGTATGGCGAGTTCGCTGTTGCGTCTGGCCTACTACACTACGGATTACATCATCGGATATTTCCTCAAGGTGAAGACAAAGACGCGCATCACCAGGATGGTGGTTTTCGACCGTTACTATACAGACATCATCTGCGACAGCCGCAGAAGCCGTATCTACCTGAGTCCTGGATTCTTGTATGGATTCAGCAAATTATTTATCCCTTCACTAGACTACAACATTTTGCTGACGGCATCGACGGAGACGATTCTTTCACGGAAAGGGGAACTGGACCGCGAGGGTGTGGAGGCGATCAACGAACGCATCGAATTCCTAAAGGACAAACGGGGATACCTCAAAGTGATGAACGAGGGGCTGCCCGAAGAGGCGGTCCACACTATTCTCAAGCATGTGTTTGACCACCAACATCTGAAGAATAGGAGAAGAGTCTGATCACGGATAACGTGAATTTTCACGGATTCCATTAATGACATAATTATCTCAATGGATAACGTTTTGGTTACGATGGGGAACTACAATTTGAAAGGCGAACACTATAAATCAACAACATCCGTGAAAATTCGTATCATCAGGGGCTAAAACATCCGTGAAAATTCGTGTTATCCGTGGTAAAAAAATAATTCGTGGTAAACAATGAAGATTTTTGTCTCTGCATACGCATGTGAGCCTGACCTCGGGAGTGAGATCGGCGTGGGCTGGCACTGGGTGCTGGAGATGTCGAAACGCCATGAGTTGTGGGTGCTCACCAGGGAAAGCAACAGGCACACCATAGAACCGTGGATTGCAGAACACAGCGAATACAGCGGCATCCATTTTGTCTACTATGACCTACCCAAATGGGCGAGATGGTGGAAAAAAGGGATGAGGGGTGTGCGCATATACTACAACCTCTGGCAAAAGATGACGAACGGCATCGTCAGACGGACCATGACGGAGAACGGCATCAAAGTTTATCACCTACTGACTTATGGCAATGCTTTGTGGCCGGCGAGCAGGTTTGGGATGAAACAGACGTTCATCTGGGGACCGACTGGCGGGGTGGATACCATACCCGGAGATTTTACCAAGCACTATGGTCTCCGATGGAGAATGACGGAAGCACTCAGACGGGCCGTGGTGAGCACACTCCCTCTCAACCAGGGATTCCTGCGCAGATGCAAAGAGGCAAAAGTCATCTTATGCAAGTCGTATTCCATGAGGGAGGCCATTCCTACGAAATACCGAGAGAAAGCGGTGATGATGACAGATGTGGCTGCAGAACCATCCAAAACAGGGCTTTTCAAAAGGAAACGTGATGATGACAGCATCATGCACTGCCTGATGGTAGGGCGATTGGATGCCTGGAGGGGATTCGACCTCGCAGTAGAAGCGCTGGCCTTGGCCTTGAAACAGGATCCAAACATACATCTTGACATCGTGGGGGATGGGTCGGACCGCCAACGGATTGAGAAATGGGTCAGGCTATTTGGCATGGAGGAACATGTGACCTTGCATGGAAAAGTGTCCATGGATGTGTACCATCAGATGATGGCAGATTGCGACATCGTACTGAACCCATCCCTGAAAGAGGGTGCTGTTACAACGGCATTTGACTCCTTGGCGTTCGGAAGGCCTCTGGTGTGTATCGACACAGGAGGCTATACCAGATATTTCAATAATGAATATGCAATATTGATCAGCCGCGGACCACGTGAGCAGGTAGTCAAGGACTTAGCGGATGCTATCGTAAGGCTCACAGACCGTGACCTTAGGACCACCATGGGAATCAGGGCGCAGGAAGCCGCGCAGTTGATCACATGGGAGAAAAAGGGAGAAGAAATAGAAGGAATCATCAAGAAGGCTGCAGCATGCCACAAAGTACCTAACGAATGAAACAGAGGTGTGGCTCCTGTCACATAAAGACATGAGGATGGAAAGACTGCTGAGTGATGGTGAGGCGACGATGCTGCATTTTTCCAATGCGGAGGGGAAAGAATGGATGGTGCCGCAGGAAGGAATAAGAACCGGACTGCTGCTCTATCAACCCAGCGGATGGAAAGGACATCTGTTGAAAAAAATGCTTCCATTGGTGGGAAGATGGCGGTGGGGACGGAGATTGCTGCGCACCACCATGACAGGAAAAGAACTGGAAAAAGATATTGAGGAGGCTATAGCCAAAGCGTTTGGCATCAATGACTTCTGTTATTCCATCTTCTTCGGAACCCCATGTGCTGACCAAAAGGTGACCATACAAGTATTTCGAGGAAATCATGTGTTGGGATACTGCAAGGTGAGTGACAGCGAGAAAGTGGGAAGAAAATTCCAACAGGAAATGCAACTGCTGGGCGAACTGAATGAGAAAGGTATGCACAACATCCCTATCGGAAAGGCATGCGGGCAGACGGCTGACGGGATGTACTATTTCGCCCAGTCCACCACCAAATCCCTGCATTCTACATACCCTCATGAGTGGGGTGGCAAACAGGAGGACTTCATCCGTGAGTTGCATCTGCGTACGCAGATATCCATGCCATACGAGGACACAGACTTCTGCCATTCCATCGAAATTCTGAAGCAGCGGATAGGATGGCTCAGCAAGAAACAGCAGCAAATCGTTCAGAAAGCCATCAGTGAAATTGAACAGCATTATAAAGGTAAAACAGTGGAATGGAGCGCCTATCACGGGGATTTCACCCCTTGGAACACCTTCGTCGATGACGGACAACTGTTCGTCTTCGACTGGGAATACGCCCAACGCAGTTGTCCACCCCTACTGGACAAATACCACTGGTTCACTCAGACATGGATTTTCGAGAAACACTATGGCGCAGAAAAAATATTGGAAGAATACCATAAAAAATTGGCAAATTCAAACATTTTTTCATACCTTTGCTATCTGATTGTTACTATTGCCACATATGTCGGGCGTGAAGAGAAGCCCGAAAACGTAAAAAACATCATTTTGTTGGACACGTGGACGGGATTAATCAAACAAATCATAAAGGGATGAAACGCATTGTTTGCTTTCACCTGCTGAATGACTACAGCGGCAGTCCCATCGTATTGAGAATGACCCTGAGAGGACTGTTGGAAAGAGGAAACCATGTGGATCTGGTGACAACTAAGGGTGGAGTGCTGGACAGTTTGTTGGATAACGACAACCTGACCCTGCACACCTACCATTATCAATTCTCGCCCAACAAGGCGGTGACAATGGCGCGATACCTCTGGGTACAGTTGCGCACATTTGTCATGGCCTTCAGATGGATGATGTCCAAGAACACGGTGTTCTACATCAATACATTGCTGCCTGCAGGTCCTGCCCTGGCGGGTCGGATAATGGGGAAGCGCGTGGTATATCACTATCACGAGAACGCGAAAGCCAAAGGGGCATTCTACCGGACGCTGGCATGGCTGATGCAGCGGCTCGCGCACCGGATCATCTGTGTGTCGGCTTATCAAGCCTCAATGCTGGATTCAAGCCCCAAAATCACCATCGTGCCCAATGCACTGCCACGGGAATTTGCAGAAAAGACCCAACCAGACAGTGAGAAGGCATTCGAACAGCAAAGCATTCTGATGCTCTCATCACTGAAGGAATATAAAGGCACGGACGAGTTCATACGGTTGGCAGGCCTGATGCCGGAATACCAGTTCGTCCTTGTCATCAATGACGAGCAAAGTCAGATAGACAGATACATCGAACAAAAGAGGCTGGCCATTGCAGAAAATCTGAGCATATATCCACGCCAGAATGAAGTGATGGAATTCTACGGAAGAGCATCTTTGGTGCTCAACCTTACCAACAAGGACCTGGCTGTAGAGACCTTCGGGCTGACTGCCTTGGAAGCCATGACCGCCGGACTTCCTGTCATCGGACCCTCTGTGGGAGGCATTGCAGAAATCGTCAAAGACGGGGTGAACGGATATCAGGCAGATGGTCGTGAAACCGACCGTATTGCCAATTACATCAGGAAGATGCTCAGCGACAAGACTCTCTACCTAAGGTTAGCAAAAGGTGCATTGGAAACATCCAAGAAATATAGCGAAAACGCTCTGACCAATGCTGTCGCGGATATAATCAACGATAACGCCTAAGCATAGCATACAACGAAACGACTGAAAGCAAGAATGAAAAAAGTCGCAATCATAGGCACACAAGGGGTACCCGCCAAATACGGCGGGTTTGAGTCGTTGGTGGAGAACATCATCGGCGACAACTGCTCTGAGGGCATCGAATACACCGTCTTCTGCAGCAGCCTCGACAAGGACAGCAGCCTGAAGGAATACAAGGGTTGCCACTTGCGCTACGTGTACCTGCACGCCAACGGCATGCAGAGTGTGCCCTATGACATGCTGTCGATGGTGAAGGCCATGCGAGGATATGACACCATCGTTGTACTCGGCACCTCAGGATGCCTGTTCCTGCCTGTGTTTCGCGCATTCTCACGCTCGCGCATCATTGTCAACATCGACGGACTGGAGCACAAGCGGGAGAAATGGGGAAAGATGGCACGATTCACACTAAGACGTTCGGAGCGTTGTGCCATTAATTACGCAGATGTCATCATCGCTGACAACAAAGGTATCGCCGACTATGTGAGGGAAACCTATCAGAAGGAGGCCGTTATCATCGCCTACGGCGGAGACAATGCAGTCAGGGACGTGGCAAAGGAGCGCCAACAGGAAGTCCTTGACCATTATGGTCTCAAAGCGGATGGCTATGCCATCACCGTCTGCCGCATCGAACCAGAGAACAACACACATATCACCCTGGAGGCTTTCAAGCGCACAGGGCGACCGCTCATCTCCATCGGCAACTGGGAACACAGTTCGTATGCGAGAGAACTGAAAAGGAAATACGAAAAAGAGGAAAATATCCATCTTGTAGATTCCATATATGACCTCGACGTGCTCTACGCATTGAGGAAAAATTCCCACTGCTATGTACACGGACATAGTGCAGGAGGAACCAATCCTTCTCTCGTGGAAGCGATGTCTGTAGGTTGCAGGATTCTGGCCTACGACGTGGTGTACAACAGGGAGACAACCTTTGGGAAAGCCCTTTACTACCATGACGTGGAAAGTCTCATCCAACTACTTGACACTGACTGGGGGGACTACAGCGAACTGCGTGAGATCGCAAAACGTGAATATAATTGGGCGACCATCGCCAAAGCATACGAAAGGCTATACTGATGTGGTTGTTGTCTAATAAAGTAAAAATAGCAGACAGCGGACTGCTTGAGGGATTTTGCGACTGGCACTGCCATCTGTTGCCAGGTGTTGACGATGGCGTCTCTGAGATGCGTGAGTCGCTCGACATTTTGGAGCGTTGGGGCGTACTGGGAGTCAGAGAGGTTTGGCTCACACCACACATCATGGAGGACATCGCCAATGAGACACCAGCGCTTAAAGAAAGATTTGACTTGCTGAAAGAAAGATACAAGGGCGGCATCCAACTGCATCTGGCGTCAGAGAACATGATGGACAACCTGCTCCACAAGCGGTTGGCAGCGAATGATGTGCTTCCGATAGGGGAAAGAGGTCTGCACCTGTTGGTCGAAACCTCGTATTTCAATCCGCCCATCGACATGGCAGGAGTGGTGGACAAGGTGAAAAGCGCTGGCTACAACCCCATCTTGGCACATCCCGAACGATATCAATATATGGATATTGGTGACTATAAGAAATGGAAAGAACGAGGGATGCTGCTGCAACTCAACATACCTTCGTTGGTGGGGGCCTATGGACCAGTGGCCTTGAAAAAGGCTGAAATGCTTTTGGAAAAAGGTTATTATGACCTTGTAGGCACCGACACCCATTCGATGAAGTTCGTAGATTTCTTCCTGAATGGGAAAATATATAAGAAACAGGTGAAGAGGATTGCGGAAATCAATACTGTAGTATAAAATCACTATTTGTGTCGCGCTACATCAACTCGGCACATCACGTCCCTATGAAGATGGGGACTTTTTTGTTTAAATAGATAAAGAAATGAGGATGAACAGAAATGTGATCAAGGGAATAATGGCTGTCCTTGCCGGATGTGCTGCCTCTATACTTCAGGCACAAACACTCGCTTTCCCCGGAGCAGAGGGGTTCGGGCGCTTTGCTACCGGAGGAAGAACGGGCAGCGTATATCGTGTGACCAATCTCAATGACTCAGGTGCCGGATCATTCCGGGATGCAGTGAGCAAACCAGACAGAATCGTGGTGTTTGATGTCGCAGGTGTAGTGAGACTGCAATCACGTGTCGCTGTTAGCAGAAACATCTATATCGCAGGCCAGACCGCACCAGGCGAGGGCATCACACTCTATGGCGACGGATTGTCGTTCAGCAACGCACACAACACCATCTGCCGGTACCTGCGCATCCGAATGGGGGCAGTAGGTACTTCAGGAGCCGATGCATTGGGAATAGCCAGCGGACATGACATGATATTCGACCACTGCTCTGTGGCATGGGGCCGGGATGAGGTCTTCTCCATCAGTGGTGGAGATGCCAAGGACATCACCATACAAAACTGCATCATCTCTCAGGGATTGTTGGGACACTCTGCTGGTGGACTGATACAGACCGACCACGTGACCATTTACCGCACCCTCTATATCCACAATGATACACGCAACCCTAAGTTCAAAGGGACTCACCAATACGTCAACAACATCGTCTATAATTGGAAAACGGCGGCATACATCATGGGAGGAGACTCAGAAGGCACTTCTTACGCCAATGCCGAAAGCAATCTTTTCATCACCGGTACCACAGGCAAGCGGAACGCCTTCAGCGGTGCCAATGCAAGATACAACATCTATGCAAAGGACAACATGATTGATGAGGACCAAAATGGCAAGTTCAACCCAAGGGCAATCAGCAATAATGAATTTGAAGGTGGTCCGACCTTCCAGTCTAAACCTTATGACTACCCTGCCCTTCCTACCTTGCCAGCCAACAGCCTTCTTACCGACCTGGTTCCCGTAGTGGGAGCATCTCTGCCCTACCGGGACAATCTCGATTGGATGCTGATCTGCGACCTCCAGTCACTGGGCAAGGAAGGCGACATCATCAGCGATGAGAACACACTCGACATCGGTGCGCCCACCAGTTGGAACCTATGGAAAGGCAACACCAATACAGAGGACCGAAAGGACAGTGACGGCGACGGCATGCCTGATTGGTGGGAACAAGCCAACAACACTGATCCTCAAAAGAATGATGCCATGACGATGCGAGACGGATATACATTCATCGAGCATTACATCAACTCCATCACTGAAGAGCAGTCACAATACTACCTCAAAGCACCAACAGCCCTCAAGGCAACGGATGCTACCCCAAACAGCATCACCATGAGATGGCGTGACTTCACCGACCATGAGGAAGGCTATGCCATCGAACAACAAATGGCTGACGGAACATTCACCGAGATTGCCCAAGTAGAAAAGAACACCGACCTATTCACTGCAACAGGTCTGACACCCCAAACCACCTACAAATGGAGAGTCAGAGCATACGATGGTTCCCAATACTCAAGTTACAGCAATATATTGAGTGTCAGCACTAAAGCAGAGACACAGGAACTCATAGACCCCAACACCTATCAGCCTGATGTCACCTGGAACGGCAGTCAGTCAAACATATGGAGCACCACTGCCGACAACTGGAACGAAAGTCTGTATGCCGACGGCATGAAAGTACTGTTTGATGATCATGGAAACAACAGTTCCATCGACATCCCCGATGAAGTAAGTCCTGATGCCATCATGGTCAAAGGTGAAAAAGACTATTCTCTCAACGGCATCATCGCCGGAAAGGGAACTGTCAATCAAGCAGGTACGGGAACTCTCAAATTAGCCAGCAACAACACCTACAGCGGAGGAACAACCATCTGGAACGGAACCCTGGAGATAGAAAAACTCGCCAATGCAGGTGTTGCTAGTTCGGTTGGCACTGCCGCCAACTGGATATGGAACGGCGGTACTATTCTATACAACGGACCCAGTGTATCGACCAACCGCGAAACAACTCTGCACCGTGCCACCACCTTCAATGTATCGAAGTCAAGTTCAACCGTCACGTTAACGGGCAAGATCAGTGGGGATGGTGACCTTATCAAAGAAGGGGAAGGCACACTCAGTCAAACTTACGGTCTGCATACTTATACCGGCAACACCATTGTCAGGGGAGGTACCTACGAACTGAAAGGAAAGGACCAAATCGGCAACGTGGCTGCCATCAACGGCAAACTGATACTCGAGGGCGGACGGTTCCGCACGACAGGAGGTGACAACAATGCCGATGGCTATCTCAACAACTTCCCCATCGAGGTGAAGGGAGAGAAAGAGAGTTACTTGGACATAGGAGCACGTACCTACATCAAGAACAAAGTCTCGGGCACGGGCAACCTCACTATTGAAGTGGAGTATCTGAGGGAATTCTACCAAGGAGACTGGAGGGAATTCTATGGTACGGTCACCGCCAAGCAAAAAGGGTCGCAAGGCAATCAGTTCTATGTTTACAACTCCTCATACAATGGCATTCCCAATGGAAGACTTGTGCTTGCAGGAAATCTTGAAATGCGTGGAGAGACAGGCAAGATTTACCGGATAGGAGGACTTTCCGGCAGTTCAACCACGACACTCGCATGCTGCTTTATCAAAAAAGACGGCGGCACCGTGACCTGGCGGATCGGCGGACTGGGAACAGACGAGACCTTCAATGGGAAAATCACCGATGGTATCGAGCACAACAGCCGTATCGGAACCACCAGCATCGTGAAGGAAGGAGAAGGCTATTGGCGGTTGACAGGAGCGCAGAAATACAGAGGCACGACTGTCATCACCGGAGGAACACTGATTCAAAACGGCACCCACTCTCAGGATAAGGACCACACCAACACCTATTTCACTCCCGGCACCTATACTGTGAACAAGGGAGCCACACTGGCAGGAAAAGGCTCCACGATGGCTCCTGTCGTGGTGAAGGACGGAGGCTATATCGCACCCGGTGACTTCAGCATTGGGACGCTGACCGTCAACAATGACGTGAAGTTGGAGAAAGGATCCATCCTTCAGATTGAGGTCAACCGAAATGTACGGACAGCCGACAAACTGGCAAGCACAGGCAAGATTTCCATCAGCGGCGACCTCATTCTCACCCTCACCGATGGTTCTTATGCTGCCGGTGATGCTGTCACCATCATGTCAGCAAAGACTTATGACGGAGAATTTGAGCACATCATTCCCTCCACACCTGGCGAAGGTCTCGTATGGGACACCAGCACACTCTACACCAATGGCATCCTGCACGTGAGTGCCAACGATGGCATCTTACCTACCGCAGCCCAAGACATCAAGGTGAGGAGCGTCAAAGGCGGCATCGTCTTCGAGGGTATACGACAGTCGGAAAAGGCCATCATCTATGGCAGCAACGGCGAGGTTGTTTCCGACCAGTCCATCAGCAGCAACACATGCATCCCAGCAAAAGCCGGCATATACATCATTAAGATGGGTGGAAAGAGCCAAAAAGTATATGTACCCTGACAACACGCTATATGTAGAACAACACAAAAAATAAAATAATGAAGAAATTATTTATCGCGCTTTGTCTGCTGGTCAGCAGCAGCGTCATTGCACAGAACGGTCCCACTATGGGATGGAGTTCATGGAACACTTATGGTGTGAACATCAACGAAGCGCTCATCAAGCGCCAAGCCGATGCGATGGTGTCCAAAGGTCTGAAAGATGTGGGATTCGACCACATCAACATTGACGACGGCTTTTTCGGAGGACGCAATGCTGCGACAGGCGAACTGCTCATCCATAAGACCCGCTTCCCCAACGGATTGAAACCCTTGGTGGAATACATCCACAAAAAAGGGCTGAAAGCAGGCATTTACAGTGATGCCGGATGCAACACCTGCGGCAACTACTACAACGGCGACAAGCAAAGCGTGAATGTGGGATTTTACCATTACGACCAGCACGATGCCGATTTCTATTTCAAAGAGTGTGGTTTCGACTTCATCAAGGTGGACTTCTGCGGTGGCGACGCGCCTCAGAACTCCCAGCGCCTGGCCCTTGATCCACAGGAGCGCTATACTGCCATCAGTGAGGCCATCAAGAACACGGGCCGTGATGATGTGAGACTGAATGTTTGTCGGTGGAACTACCCCGGAACTTGGGTTCACGATGTGGCCTTCTCATGGCGCACCACCCACGATATCAACGACAGTTGGAACTCTGTGAAAGGCATCCTGTCAGAGAACCTATACCTTTCTGCCTATTGCTTTGACGGCCACTACAACGACATGGACATGCTTGAGGTGGGCCGCTCGATGACACAAGAGGAAGACAAGACTCATTTCGGCATGTGGTGCATCATGTCATCGCCCTTGCTCATCGGTTGCGACCTGAGCAACATCAAACCCCTCACCCTCGCACTGCTGAAGAACACCGAACTGATTGCCCTCAACCAAGACCCGCTCTGCCTGCAGGCGTATGTGGCCGACCTGAACAACGGTTGCCACATCCTGGTGAAAGACATCGAAACCTTGCATGGCAACCGACGTGCGTTCGCCGTCTACAACCCCAACGATGTCCAAAAGAAGGCCACGGTAACCTTCTCTAAACTTGACCTGGGAGGCAGTGTCCAACTGCGTGACATTTTCAACAAGAACGATATCGGAGCGTATGAAGGCACCTTCGAAGTGAACGTGCCTGCTCATGGCACTCGCATCTATGTGGCCGAGGCTGAGATGCGACTAGAGCGCACGCGCTATGAGGCAGAAACCGCCTATATCAGTGATTATCAAGAACTTCTGAACAATCAATCGGAAAGAACCGGCATCTACGAAGCCGCCAATTTCTGCTCTTGCGGATTCAAGGCTGGTTGGTTGGGCTACAGTGAGCAGAACGACCTTCTATGGCGTGATGTTTATAGCAAAGAAGGCGGTGAGTACCAACTCGACATCGCCTATATCTCAGGAGAGAACCGCAATATCACCGTCAGTGTGAACGGAGAAACGGTGCAGACCATCAGTGCAAACTCCGGTGGTTGGCAGACAGTGGGCAAGAAGCGCCTCACCATCCAGTTGGAGAAAGGCAACAACACTATCCGACTGTCAAATCCCAATACATGGATGCCCGATATTGACTACATAGAAATCGCTCCTACCTCATCCGGCATACATACTGTCGACATAAATGGAAACACTTCGTCTGCCATCTATGACCTCAACGGGCGCTCCCTTCCTCATGCACCTAAAAAGGGCATCTATATCCAAGACGGGAAAAAGATCACCCTCCCCTAACCTATTTGGGTTATTCAATCCATATCTTACGAGCCTTACCATCAGCAGACCGATAGATATACATGCCTGAATGGGATGGTTTGGACTGCAACTGCCGTCCCTGCAAGTCAAAGTATGATTCCCGCAGGTCGGATGGCACAGAGGTAACCATATGGATTCCAGAAGCATCCTCACTCAGTGGGATGAACGTTTGTTGGGAAGACAGATGCGCATAAGCGCCGAAAGGAAGGAGCATCTTGTCGCTACTGAGGGGAGCAAATCCCCATTTTCCCTCCTGCTGGACAAGCACATAGTCACCCTTGTACAAAGGCACGGCTGAGAAAGAGCCTCTCAGCACATCACTGAGGGGACTGACGAAGGCCGACACCTCACCTTCACCCGAGAAGACCACTTCTCCATCTCCCTCCACCACAACAGGCACGTAAGCCGGTATGGAATCCTCCAGCATCGTCATTCTGAAACAAGGTTCAGCCGAACTGGTCTCATCTGTGAGACTGTAAGCCCTCACATTTTGAGGTATGGCAGCACTAAAGGGCAGCATCAACATCCGCATCCCCTCTATCTTACAGGTGAAAGAAGCCCTCGCCGCCTCAAAGGGTCTGTATGGCCGGAAAGCACCTGCGTCGTCCTTCAGCGACAGCATGGGACACCAATCGCCGATGACGGCATTATGGTATTCGCTGTTCACACCTTCCTTGAGATAGACGACGGCATTTTGATTAGCCATCCGAGGCATGTCTTCATCTGAGAAACTGGTGACCGAAGACAGGTCTAGGCTGGTGCACGCCTCATCAGAGGTGTAGTCAAGGATGAAACTGTCGTCAGCCACAAAGTCACCGCTGACATTCGCTGCGAATTGCCTTCCATTGGACAGATAGACATCTCCGAACGTGATGGAGAGTGTTGAAGACCAATTATTGTTGGTGATACTCACCAGTCCCCGGCATCCGTCCTTCAGTGTGTTGGGCGACAAGTCGAGCACCAAATTGAAATTCTGCTGAGCAGTCAGATCCAACTCACCATAGTTGTGAGAAGTCACCGTCCCTTCATCATTGATATAATATAATGTAGTGTTAGCCGATGTGTAGTTCAGTGTTGAGGTCACCTTCTTCACCTGCATCACCAATTGGCTGTATCTGTCGTTGAGCAACACATATCCGCTGGCATCATTGGTTTTGTTGCTGATGAGCGGATTGGAGTGATCAAACTTGATGGTCTTTCCCGACATGCGGTAGGTAGTGCCGAAAGCCGTTTTTGTGCGCTCCATGTCATCAATTTTGTCGAATCTCGTCGCAGAGCCTTTCATTTGTGATACCTGGCGGTCGCGTGACTTCACAAAACGGATGGTCGCCACACTGGAAGCCTCTATCTCCACCACAGGCCGGCATAGATTCTCATCGTAAGCCAATTCTGTCTTAGCCATGTTCTTTGTTTTCGTCGTTGACACCATTTCCCCCTTCTGTGTATAGAAAGGCAGGTCAACGATCAGTTTTCTGGCCGATTTTCCCGCATTGAATACGACAGCCACCAGTGTGTCTCCACCATCAGACAGATAAGCCGAACCCTCCAAAGGCTGAGCCGCGTCATCATTCCATGATGTCCCAACCCTTGTCAGCCCGGTGGCATATTTTGCGAAATGTGCCATCACATATCCCCGTTTGGTGACCACGCCTTGCTGTGTTCCCATCGTTCCGTCGCCCAACATGGCATAATAGCGTTTGGCTGCATAGTGTATCCACGCATTGAAATCATTGAGCATGCATGTATTGATGCTGCGTGCAAAATCGAAGACATCCTTGTCGTAGTTGAAATTTCGGTTGGATGATGAGTTCTCGTTCCAGTTGATAAGATACTCCGTCATCCACAGTTGTTTGCCCTGTTTTCCCAATTTCTTGTAGGCCGACTGTATGCCTCCATATTGGTGTCCTCCATAGATGTCAAAGCAAGGAAGCACGGCGGTCTTTGCCAGTTCGTTGGCATAACTGTCACTGACAGCGAGCGTCTCAGGAGCAATGATCTTGCAATTGATCTGCCTGCCATAAAGTCTCACAAACTCAGCGATTTCGGCAGCAGACCAAAGACATCCAGCATACGTGGCAGGCCAATCGGGCTCATTTTGGATGGAGATGGCATCCAGTTCCACTCCGTTTTGTCTGAGGTAAGTGACATAATCATCCAGGTACTTGGCATAGTCGGGCCAGTTTTCCCGTTTGAGTTTTCCCGTTGTCCCGTCACTGTTCTTGGCATTGCTGGTACCGTTGGTTTTCCACTCAGCCGGTTGTCCCCATGGAGAGGCAAACACGATGAGTCCCATCTGCTTGGCCTTTTTTGCCGTACTGAGCGACTGCGACCAAGAGTTTTTACCGATGGGGATGTATAGTCTCATTATGTTGCATCCTACCGTGCTCTGCGGTCCCCATACCTTTTTGATGTCAGCATCGTTCATGTGTCCATAGGCGAAACTTGGACTGCACACAAAGCCTCCGAAGCCAGTGATGCGCTGATGAAGTGTCTGGGCATCAATTTTCAGTGACGCTGTCTCCTGTGCCATTACCGAAGCCGGCATGAGAAAGCAAGACAACCAAGAGAAGAGGGATATAGCCCATTTCTTGCAAGAAATCTTTGTCATTGTTTTAGTAATAATGATTGATGGGTGCAAAATTACGAAAAAAAGAGGCATATTGCACCATTGTTTTGTTTCATAATGCTTCATTATTATTGCACTTTCGCCCACCTTTCTTCACTTTTAACACCCAAACGAATTGACTTCTGTATTTTTTATGTACTTTTGAGCACGAAAAATGAGAATTACATCCTTGATATCTTCAATGAAATCCATCCTTCTACCACTCCTCCTGTTGGCAGGACTGACGGCACATGCACAAGGAACTGCCGAAGACTACCAACGAGCCTATTCTCTACAAGTGAAGTTTGGCGAGCAGAACGTGAGGCACTGGGCACACCATGTGTCTTGGAAAGACTCCACCCATACGCTGACCTATTATGTCGACAGCGACAGCGGGAGGATTCACTACGAGTATGATGCCGACACGAAAACCCGCCGTCAGGTGACCGTCCCTCGTTGGGAACCACCCCGTCCCCGATTCGGCCGCCATCACGAGCGCCACTGGATGGAGGTAGACGAAGAGAAAGATCCCCGTCCGGTGAAATCGCCAGATGGGAAAAAGGAGGCTTGGATTGAAGGGCACAACGTGGTGATGCACAATGCCGGCCGCCCCTACAGTGAGAAGAGCGTGCTGAGTCAGGACGGCACTATCGGCTGCTACTATTCCAACCAGTTGCTGTGGTCGCCCGACAGCCGCTATATCTTTGTCTGCAAGCGCACCCCTGTGGAAAAGCGCTACGTCTATTATGTGGAGACCTCCCCACCCGACCAACTGCAACCCATTCTTCACCAACAGGAGTATGCCAAACCAGGCGATGCCTTGCCGCAAAAGACACCCGTCATCTTCGACACACAGACCGGACATCGCATGGAAGGAAGCACACGTCTCTGTCCCAACCAGTATGAATTGGGATCCTTCGCATGGAGCAGTGACAGCCGTGAGGTGACGATGGAATACAACGAGCGAGGGCACAAAATCTACCGTGTGCTTGCTATGAACGCCCAAACCGGTGAGATGCGCACCATCATCGAAGAGAGTGCCCAGACTTTCGTCATCTACACCCGCCATTTCCGGCATGACCTTACCGACAAGAAGCAGATCATCTGGATGAGCGAGCGCGACAACTGGAACCACCTCTATCTATATGACAGTGACAAAGGCAGTGTCATCCGCCAGATCACCAAAGGAGAATGGTGTGTGCGCAATGTGGTGCATGTGGATGAGAAAAACAATCTCATCTATTTTGCCGCCAGTGGCATGAACAAAGGCGAAGATCCCTATCTCGTACGCTACTACCGCATCGGCATTGATGGGCGCGGCCTGCGCTGCCTCACCCCTGAGGAAGGGCAGCACGAAGCGAGATTCTCCAAAGATTTCCGCTACCTGGCCGATACCTGGTCGATGGTGGACCATGCTCCAGTCACCGTACTGCGCGATGCCAGCGACGGCACATTGCTCGACACCATTGAGGTGGCCGACATCTCTCGCCTGCTCGCCAGCGGATGGCAAGCCCCAGAGGTATTTGTTGCCAAAGGCCGCGACGGCAAAACTGACATGTGGGGTATCATCCAACGTCCCACCAATTTTGACCCATCCCGCCGTTATCCCATTATAGAGTATATCTATTCCGGACCAGGCAGTGCCTACACCCCCAAGAGTTTCGCTCCCTACAACTGGAACATGACCCCTCTGGCAGAACTTGGCTTCATCGTTGTCCAACTCGATGCAATGGGCACCAGTTGGCGAGGCAAGCAATTTGAGGAAGTATGCTACAAGAACCTGAAAGATGCCGGTCTGCCCGACCGTCAGTTGTGGATACAGGCCGCTGCCCGTCGCTATCCCTATATGGATGCCGACAATGTAGGTATCTTCGGAGCCTCGGCAGGCGGTCAGGAAAGTACCACAGCGGTGCTTCTCCATGGAGATTTTTACAAGGCCGCCTACAGTTCGTGTGGTTGCCATGACAACCGTATGGACAAGATATGGTGGAATGAGCAATGGATGGGCTATCCAGTCGACTCCTCGTATGTGGAAAGCAGCAATGTCTACCATGCCTCCAAGTTGAAACGCCCACTGATGCTTGTGGTAGGTGAGATGGACGACAACGTCGACCCTGCGAGCACCTATCAACTTGTCGACGCGCTCGTGAAAGCAGGAAAGGACTTTGAGTTGGTGGTGCTTCCCGGCACAAACCATACCATGGGAGAACGCTATGGTGAGCACAAGCGTTTCGACTTCTTTGTTCGCCATCTTTTGCACAAGAATCCACCACTATGGGATGAGATCAATTAAATAAGATCCAAAGATGAATATTAAAATCAAAGACATTCTGATACAACTGTTACGCAGTCCGCGTGAGTTTCCCGTTGAGGCTGCGATGGGACTTGCGTTCTTCTGCATCAGTGCCTGGCATACGGAACTGGCCCATTGGAACGAAGCAACACACGAAAGCACAAGCGGCATCAATGCAGACATCCTTTGGTTGTTCGTACCGCTGCTGGTGCTTACTTTCTGGTTGCACAAGGTGAACCGATGGGCATACGTCGCATCGGGACTGCTGTTCCTGCCGCTGATGGCACTCAACCTCAAGCCGTTTTTATGGACATACGGCTTCGGTTTCACCTATGTCCTTGCTGGCATCCTCCTGCTGGTGGGTGTGCGTCGCATGGACAACCGGAGTTTTGCGGCCCATGCCCTGCATGTGGTGACCCAATTATTCTTCGGAGTGGTCATTTCGGGACTGCTCACTGCAGCAACGTTGGCCATCACCGCTTCTTTCTTATATATCTTCGGCATAGACGAGCCCAAACACATATACGAACATATTTATCAGTTCATCTGGTTCTTCATTGCGCCACAAGTCTGCTGCACGCTCATCTCCCAGGGCGAGGATGAGGTGAAGGAACCCGCCAAAGTGCTTCGTCTGATTCTCAACTTCATCCTCTCTCCTGCCGTCATCATCTACACCGTCATTCTCTATGTCTATTTCATCAAGATTGTACTCGTGTGGGACCTGCCCAAAGGTGGTGTGGCATGGATGGTCATGGGGTTCGTGACAGCAGCACTGGCAGGAAAGTTGATGCAGTATATACTCAAAGAGCACTACTACGACTGGTTCTACAAACATTTCACATGGATAGCCATTCCGCCGCTCATCATGTACTGGATCGGTTCCATCTACCGCATACGGCTCTACAGTTTTACAGAGAGCCGTTTCTACCTGATGGTGGCCGGAGTGCTGATGACCCTCTTCGTCCTTATGTTGCTCTGGCGGCGCACCCGCTGGTACCAACTGATGGCGCTGATCTTCGGCGCTGCCGTTATCGTGTTTACCTATATCCCCGGCATTTCTGCCAAAAACATCGGCTTCGCCTGTCAGAAGGCCCGCCTGCAGCAGTATATCAATGACCTGGGACTATTGGATGCGAAAACCAACAAATTTGTCCAGAAACTGAACCTGGAAGAGATCAGGAAAGACAGCGTGCAAAGAAGTCAATATCAGGAGGTATGCAGCATCATCGAGTATGTACGCAATGATATGGGGCGTGAAGCCTTCACTGAAGAATATGGCAAATGGAGTTGGTACGACTCCGAGTTTGATGCCAATCAGGTGGACTACGCCAGAGAGGACAGCGTATGCAGCAAGCCTGTCAATCTGGGAAGATACAACATCATGCTGCCCAACAATGATAGCAGACTTGCAGAAGAGGGCGACACAATCATCGTGAAAAGAGGCGACGAAGTCATATTGGTCTATCCCATCAATGACAGAATACGCCGGAATCCCCAACTGCTCGACCAACCTGACAGTCTTTTCACATGGCACAACGACTCCCTGATGCTTGTTCTGGGGAGTTTCAATGTGAATAACAAGGGAGTGGTAAGTGCACACACATGGAGTTACCAGTTGTTCCGGAAGTCAGAGTGATGTTTTCCCCTTGGTGTCGTCAACCTTCGAAAAGGGAATGTTTGGACAAAAAAATGACGATTATTTAGTTTTTCAAGAAATAATGTGTAATTTTGCAAACTGTAAGGAGGCAATCCGTTACATTTGTCAATCCAACACATGGTTATGGAATACTCACAATATCTACACCCAGAATTAGAGACGATGCCCGAAGAGGCACTTCGTCAGTTGCAGTTGGACCGTCTCAAGAAGACTGTTGCCCACTGTATGAACTCACCTTTCTACCAAGAGAAGTTTGCAGAACTTGGTATCACTCCTGATGACATCCAGAGTCTGGATGATGTGCGCAAGTTGCCATTCACCACGAAAGACGACCTCCGTGAGCACTATCCCTTTGGCTTGGCCTGTGTGCCACTGCGCGACTGCACCCGCCTTCACTCATCAAGCGGCACGACTGGCAATCCCACTGTCGTTCTCCACACCCAAAAGGACCTTGACGAATGGGCCAATGCTGTGGCACGATGCCTCTGGATGGTAGGCAGCCGTCCTGAAGACGTGTTTCAGAACTCCGCCGGATATGGTATGTTCACCGCCGGTCTTGGCTTCCAGTACGGCGCCGAGAAGGTGGGAATGCTCACCGTTCCCGCCGCAGCAGGCAACACCACCCGTCAGATCAAGTTCATCAAAGATTTCGGCACCACCGTGCTTCATGCCATTCCCAGTTATGCCTCCCGCATCTACGAGGTGATGAGAGAGGAAGGAGTGGATCCGCGCCGCGATACGAAACTCCGCGTGCTCTGCATCGGTGCCGAGCCCCACAGTGAGGAGCAGCGCCGCCGCATCGAGCAGAATCTTGGTGTGAAAGCCTACAACTCATACGGCATCTCAGAGATGATGGGCCCCGGTGTAGCCTTTGAGTGTCCTGAGCAGAACGGCATCCACATCTGGGAAGACTATTTCATCGTTGAGATTATCGACCCCGTCACCCTTGAGCCTGTAGAGGACGGTCAGTTGGGCGAATTGGTCATCACCACCATCAACCGTGAGGCGATGCCGTTGCTCCGCTACCGCACACGTGACCTGACAAGTGTCATCAGCGGCAAATGTCCCTGCGGCCGCACCCACAAGCGTCTGGCCCGTCTGCAAGGGCGCAGCGACGACATGATGATCCTGAAGGGAGTCAACATCTTCCCCATCCAGATAGAGAAGATCCTGCTGAAGTTCAAGGAACTCAGCACCGACTATCTCATCACGCTCCAGACCGTTGACGGCAACGACACGATGACCGTCGACGTGGAACTTCGTGAGTTGTTCACCGATGACTATCAGCGTCTTCAGAGCCTCACCCGCGAGATTACCCGTCAGTTGAAAGACGAGATTCTCGTCACTCCCAAGGTGCATCTGCTTCCCAAAGGCGGCATCCATGCCTCTGACGAGGGCAAGGCAGTCCGTGTAAAAGATTTGAGAAAACTATTCTAATACCTCATTCACATGACTATCCATCAACTATCAATTTTTATTGAGAACAAGTCTGGTTCCCTGGTCAAGGTGCTTGGTCTCTTCCGTCAGTTTGGCCTGCAGATTATCGCCTCGACCATCCCCGACACAGCCGACAACGGCATCTACCGTGTAATTTGCGCTGAGCCCCTCCGTGCATACGAGGGACTGAAAAAAGCAGGTATTCCCGTAGCCCTCTCTGATGTGTTCGCCATCGAACTCGACGACCAGCCCGGTCGTGCCGCCGATGCTGTGGAGATTCTGAGCAATGCCGGCATAGGCCTGACCTATCTCTACAGTTTCCTGCTTCGTGGGAAAGGCATTCTCATTTTCCGCACCGACGACCCCACCCTTGCCCGCGAGACCATCATTCTCAACAACATGAAATTCATCGCAGAGAAAGACCTCTCTGTGTGGGCATAAGCAAAGGCGGTTTGCGAAGTGGAGTTTGCATTTTGAAGACCTCCTCCGAATAATTGGCAAAAATACACTAAAAAAGATTGGCGCATGTTCTGAAACATGCGCCAATCTTTTTTCTAAACTATTATATTTCTTACCTTTGCACTTCCATTTATAAATAGATAAAAGATAAAGGCATCAGCCAGATCCATATACAGCATATAAGAATAAAACAATATTTTATCATTATCAACTGCAATATAAAAAAGTAGGAAATGTTTAAGATTTTCCCTGGCTTTCACCTTGTAGAAGCCTACCATCAAGTAAGCCACTCCCGGAAATACCATCCCGGCAGAGTGATCAAGAAAACTTCTCAAGCCATTTTTGTGCTCATAGTGACGCTGATTCTGTGGAATCTTCCCTCGAGTGCATTCGGCATCGACGGACTTACCGTTGTACAGCAGCGCATCATTGCCATTTTTGCCTTTGCCACCCTGATGTGGTTACTCGAAGTTGTCTCATCATGGGCCACGTCGGTAGCCATTATCGGACTGTTGTTGCTCTTCACCTCGGATTCCGGCATCATTTTCATGTGTGACGAGACCAAAGTAGGCGCCTTGCTCTCCTACAAAGGGATCATGGCCACCTTTGCCGACCCTGTGATAATGCTGTTCATCGGTGGTTTTGTGCTTGCCATCGCTGCCACCAAGACCGGACTTGACGGTCAGTTGGCCAAGGCACTGATCAAGCCATTCGGCAACAAGAGCGAGAATGTGCTGCTCGGCTTCATCCTCATCACCGGCTTGTTCTCCATGTTTGTCTCCAACACCGCCACGGCAGCCATGATGCTCACCTTCCTTACACCGGTATTCAAGCAGTTGCCCCCAGAGGGAAAGGGCCGCATTGCCATGACCCTGTCCATCCCCGTAGCCGCCAATCTCGGTGGTATCGGCACGCCCATCGGCACACCTCCCAACACCATTGCCCTGAAATATCTCAACGATCCCGAGGGGCTCAACATGAACGTCGGTTTTGGAGAATGGATGCTATACATGGTGCCTTTAGTGGCCGTGCTGCTGTTCATCAGTTGGATACTTCTCAAAAAGATGTTCCCCTTCACCCAGAAGACGGTAGAACTTGAGATAGAGAGCAACATGAAGCGCGATGCCAAGACCTACATCGTGATTGTCACTTTCTTTGTGACCGTGGCCCTGTGGCTGCTCGACAGTGTGACAGGCATCAACTCCTATACCGTAGCGTTGATTCCGTTTGTGGTATTTGCCCTGACGGGAGTCATTACCAAATACGACCTTGAAGAGATCAACTGGTCTGTCATCTGGATGGTAGCCGGCGGTTTCGCCCTTGGCTACAGTCTGAATGCCTCAGGCCTGGCAGAGAAGATGGTAGAATCGATTCCCTTCGGCAATTTCTCGCCGCTGCTGATTCTCATCCTCTCAGGCATCATCTGCTATGCCCTTTCCAACTTCATCAGCAATTCTGCCACTGCCGCACTGATGATGCCCATCCTCGCGGTGGTATGCACCGCCATGGGCGACAAGTTGGAAGCCATCGGCGGCACCTCCACCGTTCTCATCGGTATTGCCATCGCTGCTTCAAGTGCCATGGTACTTCCCATCTCCACTCCGCCGAATGCCCTCGCCTACTCCACCAACCTTGTGGACCAGAAAGATATGGCCCGCATCGGTCTGATCGTTGGTGCCATATCCATCATTTTAGGTTATGTGCTGATGTTCTTCATTGGTTCCGCACACCTTATTTAATCCAAGATGAAACTGATAGGAATTATTCCAGCCCGTTATGCCTCGACGCGTTTTCCTGGCAAGCCCTTGGCCATATTGGGTGGTAAGACAGTGATTGAGCGAGTATATGAGAAAGTATCCTCTGTGCTCAGCGACTGCTATGTAGCCACCGATGACCAACGCATAGCCGACGCTGTCGAAGCATTTGGCGGCCGTGTTGTCATGACCTCAGCCGATCATAAGAGCGGAACCGACCGCATTGCCGAGGCGATAGTGAAGATTGGCGGAGACTTTGATGTGGTGGTGAACGTGCAAGGTGATGAGCCATTCATCCACCCCGAGCAGATTGTCACTCTCTGCCATTGTTTTGACGACCCTGAGACACAGATAGCCACATTGGGCAAGCCCTTCGAAAGTATAGAAGCCGCGGAGAACCCCAACTCACCTAAGATAGTGGTCGACAACCGAGGTTTCGCTCTTTATTTCAGCCGCAGCATCATTCCCTTTGTCCGCGGGGTAGACCGACAAGAATGGTTGGATCATTATCCTTTTCTAAAACATCTGGGTCTCTACGCCTACCGCCGGGAAGTGCTGCTTGCAGTGACTCGTCTGCCCCAGTCTTCTCTTGAGAAAGCCGAGAGCCTTGAGCAACTTCGCTGGTTGCAGAATGGCTATCGCATCCGCGTCGGAATCACCCATCAGGAGACAGTCGGCATCGACACTCCAGAAGATTTGGAAAGAGCAGAAAAATACCTGAGTTCAATATCATGAACTCAGGTGTTTTTCATTTATGTTTTTGTTGTTTCTAATCAATGTACTCTCAGTTGGTCACCGGCCTTGATATTGTAATCCGGATCAAGATGATTGAGTTTGTATAGACTTGCCAGTCTCATGCCGTAGGTCTGTGCGATAGTATACATGCTCTCTCCCTGCTTGACCTCATGCCGGTAGTGGCGGTAACGGCTGTCTGCTTTCTTTTGCTTCTTGCGCAAATAGACCACATCACCCTCACGCAGTGTCTCATCAGCATCCCGTTCGTTATATTTGGCCAGGTTGGAAGCAGAAACGCCAACTTCCTTTCCGATGGACTCAAAAGAATCTCCCCGGCGGGCATATACATAGTAATTCTGGTTGTATGCCTTGATGGGATGCACGGTATAGACAGTTCTCTTGCTGACAGGGGTCACCTGCTCTACTTTCTCTGCCACCACCTTTCTCGTTGGCGACATGGTGTCGTACTTGTAGAGTTGATAAGTCTCGATGATGTTGATGAGTCGTTGTGCATACTTGGGATTCGTGGCATATCCACATTCTTTCAATCCCTTTGCCCATCCCCGGTAATCGGTGATATTGAGGGAGAAAAGCCTTTGGTATCGCTCCCTGTTGGCGATGAAACGGCTATGGTCCTCATAACTCTCACGCGGACTGTCGTATGCTCTGAAACTCTCCTGCTTCTTGTCATCGTCATGCCTGATGGTGCGTCCCTGCCATCCGTGGCTCTTGATGCCGAAATGGTTGTTGCCGCAGCGGGACAAATAACTTTTTCCAGCCCCACTCTCAAGCAGTCCTTGTGCGAGAGTGATGCTGGCAGGTATGCGGTAATTGGCCATCTCCTCGATAGCAATATCCTTGTATTGGTCGATATATTCCTGATACTCGGCGCTCCACCTGACTTGGGCAGAGGCAGCAAAAGATGTCAGGAAAAGGCATAATGCCATTACAATAGTTCTTTTTTTCATCCTAATCAATCTGATAAACAGCCTTTTGGGCCAAAAATGGTAGAAATAAGTGAGATTTAGGTGTCCGGCATCGCGCCGTTTAGGAAAATAGTGGGAGCAAAGATAATAAAAAAACTCCAAAGGAATAGTCGATTTGGCAAATTTTAACAATAGTTTTGGAATGGGCTGTAAGAGCACTCTGAAACATATTCTCTGAAAGGTACTGCTTTTACCACATTTTTTTATAATTTTGCCTTGGATTTTATCATTCAGTAGTTCGAAGAATAATGAACAAGGCACAAGAAATCATCAGTTATATGGAGTCGCAGCGCAATGATGCCCAGCGCCAGATACTCATGCGTTTTTTCAAGACTGCTCCAGGCGAGTATGGTCATGGAGATGATTTTTTAGGCCTTAAAGTTCCCCAAACACGTGAGGTGGTGAAGGCAGCAGCCAATGACGTGGAATTGGACGAGATACCCGAACTGCTGCTAAACCACTGGCATGAGGTGAGGTTGTGCGGTCTGCTTCTGCTTGTGTCACAGTTTGAGAAAAATGCGAAGAAACGGCATGTCAACGACCGAACCGCCGCCATGAGACGTGATGAGATTGTGACCATGTATCTGAACTATGCAGAGCAAGCCAACAACTGGGATTTGGTGGACTTATCGGTACACAAGATACTTGGCCATTGGCTCTTGCTGCCCACTTTTCTTGGGGGCGACGGGGATTTAGACCTGCATACCGACTACAAGTTTCTGATTCTCGACCAACTGGCATCGAGTGACAACCTTTGGAAGCAGCGCATGAGCATCGTCTGTTCATGGAAGACCTCCCAGCAAGGTGACCCGTCATGGTGTCTGCGCTATGCGGAATACCACCTGCGGCATCCTCATGACCTGATGCATAAGGCCGTAGGATGGATGTTGCGCGAGATGGGCAAGCGTGTCAGCATGGACCTCCTGCGCAATTTTCTCAGTCTGCATGTTCATGAGATGCACCGCACCACCCTCCGCTATGCCATAGAACTGATGAGCGAAGATGAAAGGCATTATTGGATGAAGAGTGAAGAATGATACTTCCGCTCGGGATAGCATCAATTAAAAATCGTGTTTTTATTTTGCTTTCCACTCGCTTATTCGTATCTTTGCAAAAAATTTTATCAACGTGAAAAAGAATTTGAGAAGAGCCTCCCTCTGCATCCATGCAGGTTACAAGGCCAAGAACGGTGAACCCATAGAACTTCCCATCATCCAGAGCACCACTTTCAAGTATGACGACTCTGACGAGATGGCCCAACTTTTCGACCTGAAGAAAGAAGGATATTTCTACACCCGCCTTCAGAATCCCACCAACGATGCCGTAGCCGCCAAGATAGCCGCCCTCGAAGGCGGTGTTGGCTGTGTGCTCACCTCCAGCGGTCAGGCCGCCAATTTTTACGCCCTGTTCAACATCTGCGAGGCAGGCGACCATGTGGTCACCTCCAATGAGATTTACGGTGGCACCTTCAATCTGTTTGGTGTGACCTTGAAGAAACTTGGCATCGAGTGCACCTTTGTCTCCCCGGAAGCCAGCGAGGAAGAGATCCAGCAGGCATTCCGCCCCAACACCAAGGCATTGTTTGGCGAGACCATCTCCAATCCTGGCTGTGCCGTGCTCGACATAGAGAAATTTGCAAGGATCGCCCACAAGAACGGAGTTCCCCTTATTGTGGACAACACCTTTGCCACCCCTATCAACTGCCGTCCCTTTGAATGGGGCGCCGACATCGTAACCCATTCCACCACCAAATATATGGATGGCATGGCCACGCAGGTTGGCGGTGCCGTGGTGGACAGCGGCCATTTCGATTGGATGGCCCACGCTGATAAATTCCCGGGCCTCACCACCCCCGATGAGTCATATCATGGTCTGACCTATGTGAAGGCCTTTGGCAAGATGGGTTACACCACGAAATTGGTGGCTCAGTTGATGCGTGACTTGGGAAGCATCCCCGCTCCCCAAAATTCCTTCCTCCTCAATCTCGGTTTGCAGACACTTCATCTGAGGATGGCCCGTCATTGCTCCAACGCCCAGCGTGTGGCAGAGTTCCTGAGCAGTGATGACCGAGTGGCATGGGTTCACTACTGCGGCCTTCCCAGTGACCACTATTACGCCCTTGGCCAGAAATATCTCCCCAACGGTTCATGCGGTGTCATCGCCTTTGGGCTGAAAGGCACCCGTGAGACCGCCATCCGATTTATGGACTCTTTGGAGATGATCAACATCGTGACTCATGTCGCCGATGCCCGCACCTGCGTGCTCCATCCCGCCAGCCATACCCACCGTCAGTTGTCGGATGAGCAGTTGCGTGAAGCCGGCGTAGCCCCCGACCTCATCCGTCTGTCAGTAGGCATAGAGGATGTTGAGGACATCTTGGACGACATCCGCCAGGCTTTGGACAAGATATAAGAAAGCAACAAATCTTGAAAGACTGTCAAATGCCGGTAAATGCCGAAAAATGCAGTTTTTTGAAAAAAGTCCGAAAAATGTTTGGCAGATAGCCTAAAAAGTGCTACCTTTGCAACCGCAAATCGGAAACAGAGAGATTTGTTGAAGTTGCGCTTGTAGCTCAGTTGGTAGAGCACCTGACTCTTAATCAGGGTGTCCAGGGTTCGAGCCCCTGCAGGCGTACAACTGAAAATCAGAGAGTTACAGAGATGTAACTCTCTTTTATTTTGCCAAGGTGAAACGAAAGTGAAACGGTTTTTGGGGTCAGCGGATAAACCGGGTCAGCGGATAAACCTGGTTGGCGGGCTGCCCAGTCAAGAGTATAGCTTTGTGAGTCTGTACATGAAGAATTTGATGTCCGTGACTCCTCTGAACTGTGTTCTGAAAGCTTTGATTTTCGCGTTGAACGACTCCGCT
>JAEEGL013098347.1_pt1 | contig 30545 bp, 28 predicted proteins | sample 9134231 | NCBI WGS metagenome assembly JAEEGL01 (sample SAMN16246548, study PRJNA631951) | gut metagenome | biome: gut microbiome; feature: rumen; material: fiber-attached | host: Bos | place: Iran: Karaj | collected 2018-10 | reverse complement strand
GAGCTCGGTCATGAAGCTCTGGCAGAAGCGCATGACCTCGGCGTCGGACTTGCCGCGCGGGTTGAAGTCGGAGCCGCCCTTGCCGCCGCCCATCGGGAGGGTGGTCAGGGAGTTCTTGTAGGTCTGCTCGAAGGCCAGGAACTTCAGGATGCTGAGGTTCACGCTGGCGTGGAAGCGGATGCCTCCCTTGTAGGGACCCAGCGCGCTGTTCATCTGCACGCGGTAGCCGCGGTTGACGTGGATCTCGCCCTTGTCGTCGGCCCAGGGAACGCGGAAGATGATGACGCGCTCCGGCTCGACCATGCGTTCGAGGATCTTGAGATCCATCAGGTAAGGATAAGAGGTGACATAAGGTGCTACACTTTCCACCACCTCGCGGACGGCCTGGTGAAACTCCTTCTCACCAGGATTGCGTGCGACCAGCTCGTCCATGAAGCGGTCGACGTAGTTCTGAGTAAATTTGTCCATAAATCTGGGGATATAACTAACCGGGTTCCAAATTTAAAGAAAAAATTTTAAAAACCAAATTTCTGCATGACCACGGCGCAGGAGGCATCCCCGGTGACGGACATCACCGTACGCGCCATGTCGATGAGCCGGTCCACTCCGGCCGCTACGGCGACGCATTCCACGGGGATGCCCGCAGAGGCGAATACCATGGCCATCAGGGCCAGCGAGCCCCCCGGAACCCCGGGCGTCCCGATGGAGGCGACCGTCGCCGAAAAGGCGATGGCGAGGTATTGCTCGAGCCCCAGGTCGATCCCGCAGCAGGCCGCCATGAAAACGGAAGCGACACCCAGGTAGATGGCCACGCCGTCCATGTTGAGGGTCGCGCCCAGCGAGAGCGTGAAATTGCCGATATCCTCCCGGACACCCAGGCGCTGCGTGCACTTCATCGAATAAGGCAGGGTCGCCACCGACGACGAGCTGGAGAAAGCGAAGAGCAGGGCCGGCTGCATCTCCCGGAAAAAACGAAGGGGCGGGATCCCGCCCAGCAGCCAGACCAGCGGCGAATAGACGCAGAGGGCATGCAGGAAGAAGCACAGGAATGCCAGGCCGATGAGCGCCGCATACGAGCCCAGCACGCTCGGGCCGTTGGTGACCACCACGGGGACCAGCATGCAGAAGACACCGTAAGGCGCGAGGACCATGATGTATTCCAGTATCTTGCCCACGACGGCGTTGATGCTGAGCGTGAGTTGCCGGACCGGCTCCCCCTTCTCCCCCACATGGATCATCGCGATCCCGAAGAAGAGCGCGATCACGATCACCTGGATCATCGCCATGCTGCTGAGCGGGGTGATGATGTTCTGCGGGACCATGTTCACGATCTGGTCCATCAGGGTGAGTTTCGCGGACTCCACCGGTGCCGCACTGCCGTCCAGCGGGATGCGGATGAGGGGCATGAAACGCCGGGCCAGGGTCGAGAGGACCAGGCCCAGCGTGACCGCGATCACGGTGGTACACATGAAATAAAGCACCGCCCGCAGGCCAAGCCGGCCCACCTTGGTCACGTCGTCCATGGACAGGATTCCGGCCAGGATGGAGAAGAGCACCAGCGGGACCACGATGAATTTCAGCAGGTTCAGGAAGATCGTCCCCAGCGGGGCGATCCAGGAATTGACGAATCCGGGAGACCCTTGGAGCAGGATTCCGGCGATGACGGCCAGCACGAGGGCGATGGCGATCTGGCTGGTCAGCGAGAGTTTCTTCATGACAGGAGTTGCGTGGTCAGCACAAAGATAAGAAATTTGCGGTAATACTGAAAAAATGTCACCCAGATGCTGACAAAATGTCTTGATTCTCAACAGTTTACACGCCAAAACGAGACAATTTGTCCCATTTTGGCAACTGGTCCGGGCCTTGCAGTTCCCTCGCATGTCCCCCGGTCGGGACGAATGATAAAATGTTAAACGATTTTAAGATTATAGGAGATTTGATTATGTATCCCGTTCGTAGAAACCAGGCTTGGATTCCGAGTGTTTTCGGAGATCTGTTCGACGACTTTGCCGTGATGCCTGCCAAGCAGTTTGCCTCCCCTGCCGTCAACATCAAGGAGACCGACAAGGACTTCCAGATTGAAATCGCCGCCCCGGGCATGACGAAGGACGACTTCGCCATCCGGGTGGACAACGACGAAGAGCTGGTGATCGCCCTGGAGAAGAAACACGAGCACAAGGAGGAGCACAAGGGCGAGAATTACCTCCGCCGCGAGTTCTCCTACACCTCCTACCACCAGGCTTTCACCCTGCCGGAAAACATCGACGTCGAGGGAATCAAGGCCAATATGACCAACGGCGTGCTGGGCATCATCCTGCCGAAGAAGACACCCGAGAAGCAGATTCCCGCTTCCCGCCAGATCGCGATCGAGTAAGCTTTTCAGGCTCCGGCGACGAGCTCCTGCATCTGCGGGAGCTTGCGCCGGGCCGATTGGAACAAGTTCCACTGGGCCCGGGTCCGGTCCCAGTTATGATGGGGGTACCGTACTTTGTAGTAGGTATCCCCATTGATGTAATCCGTCAGGAAGCGCACCGCCTGCATATAGGGGAAGAGCGTCGCGGCGAAGGGCAGGTTCTCCCGCTCCACCGGGGTCAGGAAGCCTCCGGCCGAAGCAAGGTAGCCACGGGCGAAGGCCGAGAAAATCTCCATGTCGAAGTCCGCATGCTCCGGGTCGTCCTCGGAACCGGGATTCGCCGCCGAACGCAGGAAATCCCCGAAATCCGAAAAGACGAACGATGGCATGACCGTATCGAGGTCGATGACGCAGAGGATGCTCCCGTCGCGGTCGAACAGGATGTTGTTGACCTTCGTATCGCAGTGACAGATGCGCTTGGGCAGCAGTCCCGCGCGATACAGCCGTTCGGCCTTGCACATCTCCTCCTCGCAGGCGAGGACTTCCCGGGTCAGCGCGCGGACTTCAGGCAGGGCCAGGCGGCCCGCAGCATCGGCAGCCAGCGCCTCCCGCAACTGGCGGGCGCGCAGCTCCATGTTGTGGAAGTCCGGAATCGTCTCCCCCAGGGTCTCCGGCAGATCGGCCAGCATGGCTTCGAAACGGCCGAAAGCCAGGCCGGCGCTGTGGGCGTGGTCGGGGGTGACGGCCTCGAATGTCAGGGTGTCGCGGATGAACACCGACATGCGCCACCACTCCTTCCCGTCGGTCCAGTAACTTCGCCCCGTCATCCGCTCCGGCAGGAAGCGGAGCACCTTGCGCTCCACATCCCGCTCGCCGGCGGCTTCCAGCTTGGCGCGCAGATGGCGGGTCACGCAGTCGATGTTGTGCTGCAGCAGCTCCACGTCGCGGAAGATGCCCTGGTTGATCCGCTGGAGCACATAGTCCTCCGGCCCGTCGGTCCGTACGCGGAAGGTATCGTTGATCAGTCCGTTACCCAGCGGAAGGATCGTTTCCACCCGGCCCGTGTGTTCGAAACGGCCGGTGATTTCCAGGAGCCTGGCGTCCATGGGCTCAGTCCGCCAAAGCATAGGAGAAACCATCCGTGCGGTCCCAGCCGCCGCGGGTGAAGTCGGGGACCTCGACCGGCATGCTGCCGTGCTCGAGGGAAAGCCGCGAAAGCGGGGCCACGCTGCACCACTCGGCCAGGTCATACACGTCCATGTCCAGGGGCAGGCCGTGGCGCAGGCAGTACACCAGGCGATAATCCATGATGAAGTCCATCCCGCCGTGGCCGCCCACCTCCCTGGCCAGTTGCTCCAGTTCGGGGGTCAGGATGCTGTTGCGGTAGCCGGACTGCAGCTCCTGCAGCGCATCGCCGCTGTAGGTCCTCTCGCCGCTGCGCCCGTCGGGAAGCTCCACGCGCAGGCAGTATTGGTTCAGCGGATATTTCGAAGCATAACCGTCGGTGCCCACGACCTGGTACATGCGGCTGTAGGGGCGCGGGGTCATGACATCGTGCTCGATGAGCAGGGTCTTGCCTTTCTGCGTCCGTATCATGGTGCTGGTCTCATCGCCGTTGGCGAAGGCCTCGGGGGCCACGCCCGCCCGCCTGGCGCCGTTCCAGGACTTCGTGTCCATCGCGACGAGGGTCGTCATGCGGTCGCCGCGGTGGATGCCGAGCACTTGGCAGACGGGGCCGATGCCATGGGTCGGATAAACATCGCCGCGGAACTTGCTGTTGTAGTCGAGGCGCCAGTTGTTCCAGTACTCGTCCCAGTAAGGGTCGAGGTTGTGCAGGTAGGAACCCTCCACATGGATAACTTCGCCGAAAAGGCCGCGCCGGGCCATCTCCAGCGTCGTCATCTCGAAAAAATCATATACGCAGTTCTCCAGCATCATGCAGTGGAGACGGGTCTTCTCCGCCTGGTTCACCAGGCCCCAGATCTGGTCCAGATCGAGGGCGGCCGGGACTTCGATGGCCACGTGCTTGCCGCACGACATGGCGTACATCGCGATCGGATAGTGGTTCAGCCAGTCGGTGCAGATATAGACCAGGTCCACGTCGGCCTGCTCGCAGAGGCCCCGCCAGGACTCCTGCTCGCCGCTGTAGGATCCGCGGGGGGCGGGCGCTCCCATGCGTTCCAAGCTCGCCCGGGCGGCTTCCACCCGCTCGGGAAGCAGGTCGCAGATTGCGGTCACTACGGCGCCGGGGACCAGCGAGAGGCGTTCCACGGCGTCGCTGCCCCGCATACCGAGCCCGACGACCCCGATGCGTACGGTTTCCAGCGGGGCCGTGGCCAGCCCCAGCACGTCCTGCTGTCCGGCCGGGCGGGAGGGGACGGGAGTCCGGAGGATCGGGTCTGCATGGCGGCCGCAGCCCGTCAGCAGGAGCAGGAACGCGGCGAAGAAGGAGAAGAATCTGTATTTCATGAGCTTATGTGGTTTTTCGTGGAACGGCGATGGAAATGATGGCGCAGAGCCCCATCAGGAAGGGGTAGTACAAGTGCGGGATGATGGCAGCCGGGGAGATTCCGGCCAGTCCGGCCGCCATCAACAGCTGCGCCCCATAGGGGATCAGCCCCTGCACCAGGCAGGAGAAAGTATCCAGCAGGCTGGCCGTCCGGCGGGGCGAAACGCCGTAGCGCTCCGCGATGTCGTGCGCGATGCCGCCGGTCGTGATGATCGCCACCGTGTTATTGGCCGTACAGAGGTTCGCCAGGCCCACGATCAGGGCGATGGCAGCCTCGGCGCCGCGCTTGCCGCGCACGCGGGACGACAGGGAATTGATGATGAAATCCAGCCCTCCCCCGGTGCGTATCAGTTCCAGCAAGCCGCCGGCCAGCAGGGCGATGATGATCAGGTCGGACATCCCGGCGATCCCCTCCCCGAGCGACCCCAGCCAGGACACCCAGCCGAGCGTGCCGGTACACCAGCCGATGAGGGCGCTGACCCCGATTCCGACGACGAGCACCTGCATCACGTCCATGCCCGCGAGGGCCAGGACGATGATCAGCAGGTAGGGTATGACCAGGTACCAGTCGGCCGCGGAACGCTCCGGAACCGCCGAGACCCGGCTCCCCTGCAAGAGGTAGAGGACCGTGACGACCACGACGGCCGGCAGGACGATACGCAGGTTCGCCCGGAACTTGTCGCGCATCCCGCAGCCCGCGGCCCGGGTGGCGGCGATGGTCGTATCGGAGATGAAGGACAGGTTGTCGCCGAAAAAGGAGCCGCCCACGATGATGGCGGCCATATAAGGCAGGGGGATGCCGCACTGTTCCGCCACGCCCGCGGCGATGGGGATCAGGGCGACGATGGTCCCCACGCTCGTGCCCATCGCCATGGACACGAAGCAGGAAGCCAGGAAAAAACCGGCCAGCAGCAGGCTGGGCGGGACGATTCCGAGCATCAGGGAGACGGTGGCGTCCACCGCGCCGATCGCGCGGGCCGTCTGGGAAAAGGCGCCCGCCAGGATGTAGATCCACACCATCAGCAGGACATCGGGGTGGCCGGCGCCCTGCGAGAACAGCTTCAGCCGGTCGTGCAGCGGGCCGTCCGAGATGGCGACGGCGTACGCGCCCGCCAGCAGGAAGGCCGCCGACACGGGGACCTTGTAGAAATCCCCCGCCGCCAGCGACGAGACCAGGTAAACCAGCAGGAACACCATCAGGGGGCTGACGGCCATCAGGCCTTTGGATACTCCACTCCCTTTCACCTTTTCGTTTTTTCTTCCTGCAAATTTAAAAATAATCCTTATATTCGGCCCGTACAAATCACGCTATCATGAACAAATTGATCCCCGTCCTGTTCGCCGCCGCGGCCGTCGCCGCCTGCGCACCCGCATCTCCCTACCCCGTCGAGAAATTCGTTACGCCGGCCGGCAAGAAGGTCGCCATCTCCATGATCCACCATGCTTCGCTCGCCCTCACCTACAAGGGATACAACATCCAGATCGACCCCGTCATGAAACAGGGCGAATCCGAGTTCGACTACAGTTCCTTCCCGAAGTCCGACTGCATCCTCATCACCCATGAGCACGGCGACCACTTCAGCCCCGAGACCATCAGCTTCCTGTCCAAGGACGACACCCGCACCATCCTGAACCCCTCCAGCCAGCAGAAGCTCGGCTACGGCGAGGTCATCTCCAACGGCGGGAGCATGCGGGTCGGTCCCTTCAGCATGCAGGCCGTCCCGGCTTACAATGTCACCGAAGGCCGCACCCAGTTCCATCCCAAGGGGCGCGACAACGGCTATATCCTGGATTTTGACGGACTGCGCATCTATGTCTCCGGCGACACGGAGCCCACGCCCGAGATGTACAACTTCGGCCCCGTGGACATCGCCTTCCTGTCGGCCAACCAGCCCTACACGATGACGCCCGCCCAGTGCGTCGAGGCGGCGATGATCCTGGAACCCAAGGTCCTCATCCCCTACCACCTCTCCAACACCGACATGCAGGAGATCAAGAACTCCCTCAACTACTTGAACCCCAACATCGAGGTCCTGCTCTTCGAAGAACTGAGATAGCCTACAGGCGCTCGAGCAGCTGCCGGACGAAGGCGAAGGACTCGTCGGCGATCCGGTCCCAGAAATCCCCATACACCGCCTCGCGGTCGCCGGTACGGGTGTCGCTGATGATACGGAAGCTCAGGAACGGGACTCCGTAATGCAGGCATACCTGTGCGACGGCCGCGGATTCCATGTCGCAGGCCAGGGCGTCGGGATACAGGGTGCGTATCCGCTTCTCTTCTTCCGCGGAACTGACGAACCAGTCGCCCGACGCGATGAGCCCCGCGTGCAGCGGGCGCTGCGTCTGCAGGCCCCGGGCGGCGGCCAGCAGCCCCGGATCCGCATCGAAACGCTGCGGCAGGCCCTGGACCTGTCCGGGCAGGTTGCCCGTGCCGCACCACACGTCGTGGTACGCCGTCTGGGCCCCTACGACGATGTCGCAGACCGCCACCCCGGGCGCCAGTCCCCCGGCACAGCCGGAATTGATGATACAGTCCGGATGCTCCCGCAGGATCAGCTCGGTGGCCGTCCGGGCCGCTCCGGCCTTGCCCGTGCCCGACTGCACGACCCCGGAGATTCCGGAGCGGAGCAGGGCCTCCAGTTCCTTGCTCATGGCGACGATCAAAGCTGCTTTCATGGGACGTTTTCTTTAATGGACGGGGGTGGTACGGGGGGAACGGCGCAGGCCGGTAAAGAGGCGCTGGGGCAGCTCCATCGCGAGGATGATGCCCAGCACGATGGCCACGGCCGCCTTGACGGCGCCGAAACCGGTGTCCAGCGCCAGCGGCAGCTGCGCGGAGACCAGATAGTAGGTGCACCAGAAGATCCCGGCTCCCGGAACCAGCGGGAAGATGCCGCAGAGCAGGAAGACCTGCGCGGGACACTTCTGCCAGACCGCCGCGATGCGCGACAGGAGGCAGATCATCACCGAGGACAGGATGATGGCCGAGGCGGGACCGCTGCCGGCGTAGCGCACCAGCACGAGGTACAGGACCCAGCCGATGGCACCGATCAGCCCGGCCGGAGCGTATTGGGCGCGCGGGACGCCGAACAGGTCCGCAAAGGCGAAGGTACCCACGAAAGCGGCCAGGGCCTGGATGGGCAGCCCCGCCGTCTGCGGGTTGACGGTCATGCCCTGCAGGGCGACCATGCCGCCGAAGGCCCAGCCGTCCAGCAGGAAGCTGAGCGCCACGCCCAGCGCGATGCAGAAGAAACCCAGCATCGCGTCCGTCAGGCGGGTCAAGCCGGCCAGGTAGTCGGAATTCGCGAGGTCCCGGACCCCGTTGACGAAGGGCACCCCGGGGATGAGCGGCATCACGGAGCCGATGATCATGTTGCTGAGGCTGTCACCGAAACCGATACGATAGAAGAGCAAACACAAGACCGTGGCCAGCAACGCGTTGCTGATTCCGCCCACGATCTTGGAAAGGAAACGGCCGCTGAAGAAGAGGATATAGACATAGAGCAGCGCCCCGACCACGGAGGCCGCGGCGCAGTCCATCCAGCCGCCCCCGAACACGGCGGCAAAGCCGGCGGCACCGAAGGCCGAGCCGAGGATCTGCTCCCAGGCGGGCTTGGCCGGCTCTTCGCGGATAAGCCGGAGCCGCTCGCGGGCCTGGTCCAGGGTGCAGCTTCCCGCCGCGATGTCGTAGCTGAGGCGGTTGACCGCCACCACCTTGGAAAGCTGGATGCTGCGGAGCGGGATGAATTCCACGTTGGCGTAGGTCTCGCTCTGGGCGCCGGGCTTGCGCAGCTTGCTCATCGAACCGGTGGTGAAGATGCCGTTGCTGAGCACGAAGAAATTGCTCGCGTCCACCCCGTAATGGGTGGCGATGCGGGACATGATGTCCTCCACGCGGGAGATTTCCGCGCCGTTTTCCAGCAGGATGTGGCCCGCTTCGGAGGCTACTTCCAGCACTTCGGCCAGGCTGTCGCTTTGCGTTTGCATGATGCAAATTTACGATAATTCCCTTACATTTGTACCGTATGCAGATCCGACTTGCCGCAACTTCCGACCTGCCTGCCCTGCGGGAGGTTTTCGCCGCCGCCAAACAGATCATGCGCGAGGACGGGAACCCTACGCAGTGGAGCGGGGCCTATCCCGATGACGCGGTCGTCCTGCGGGACATCGCAGGCGGCTGGGGCCGCGTCCTGCTCGGGGACGACGGCCGCGTGTCGGGCTATTTCGCCATGATTCCCTCGCCGGAGCCTTCCTACGCACGCATCTACGACGGCGCCTGGCTGGACGACAGCCTCCCCTACCTGGTCATCCACCGCATCGCCAGCCTGCCCGGGGTCCACGGGATCTTCGCCGCCCTGGTCGCCTATGCCGCCGACGTCTGCCCCAACCTGCGCATCGACACGCACCGCAACAACCACATCATGCAGCACAACCTGCTCAAGCACGGGTTCCGCTACTGCGGGATCATCTACCTGGCGGGCGGCGACGAGCGGCTCGCTTACCAGCGCCTGTAGAAAATGCTTCGCTCCCCTCTTGCATTTCCGGAAAATATTGATACCTTTGCAAAGACAACAAAACCAACCATGACCTTCATTCGTGCATACCATCATCCCCACCGAATCTGAGATCCGGTAGGTCGGTGTGTGTATGCACGAAGCGATAGCGGGGGCTTGCCGGTTGACGGGAGCCCCCTTTTTTATAGTTAGTAGACGCCATATGCTGAGATTAGCCATCCAATCCAAGGGCCGCCTCAACGAAGAGAGCACCGCCCTGCTGCGCGAAATCGGAATCGACATCGACGATTCGCGCCGGAAGTTCCTCGCCCAGGCCCCGAACTTCCCCCTGGAACTCCTCTATATGCGGGACGACGACATCCCGCAGGTCGTTGCCGCCGGCACCGCCGCCCTCGGCATCGTCGGGCTCAACGAAGTCGAAGAGCACGGCCTGGACGTGCAAATCATCAAGCGGCTGGGCTTCGGCGCCTGCCGCATCTCGCTGGCCGTTCCCAAGGCGGTCGCCTACGACGGCCCGCAGTGGTTCGCCGGCAAACGCATCGCCACTTCCTACCCGCGCATCCTGCGCAAATGGCTGCAGGAACAGGGCATCGACGCGCAGATCGAGGTGATCACCGGCTCCGTGGAGATCGCCCCGGCGGCAGACATCGCCGACGCCATTTTCGACATCGTCTCCTCCGGCGGGACCCTCGTCAGCAACGGGCTGCGCGAGGTCGAGAAGGTATTCTGGTCCGAAGCAGTGCTGATCGGCAGCGGCCGGCTCTCCCCCGAGGAGCAGCAGGTCCTGGACGAGATGCTCTTCCGCATCGAGTCCGCGATGGTCAGCCGCCGCAAGAAGTACATCCTCATGAACATCCCGCAGGCTTCCGTCGAAGAGGCCACCCGCATCCTTCCGGCCATGCGCAGCCCCACCGTGATGCCGCTGGCCGCCGAGGGCTGGTGCTCCCTGCACTCCGTGGTCGAAGAGGCGGAACTCTGGGACAAGATACGCCAGCTCAAGGCCATCGGCGCCGAGGGCATCCTGGTGCTGGGCATCGACAAGATCATTCCGTAGCGATGAAGACCTGGACCAATCCTCCGCAGGACCGGTGGGCAGAGCTGTGCCGGCGTCCTGCTGACGAAAACCCCGTCGTCCGCGCCCGCGTGGAAGCCATCCTGCAACGTGTCCGCGAGCAGGGTGACGACGCCCTCCGGGCCCTTTCGCTGGAGATCGACGGACGCGAACTCCCCCGCATCGAAGTGCCGCAGGAAGAAATCGCGGCCGCTTCCGGACAAGTCAGCGAGGCCGTCAAGGCGGCCGTCGCCGCCGCAGAGAAGCACATCCGGGCCTTCCACGAAGCGCAGATGCCCGCGGAAATCCGCGTTACCACCGCCCCCGGCGTAGTATGCATCCAACGCCCCGTCCCCATCGGGCGCGTGGGCCTGTACATCCCCGGCGGGACGGCGCCCCTCTTCTCCACCGTCCTCATGCTGGCCGTCCCCGCCCGCATCGCGGGCTGCGGCGAGGTGGTGCTCTGCACCCCCGCCGGACGCGACGGGAGGATCAGCCCCGAAGTGCTCTACACCGCCGCCTTTTGCGGGGTACGGCGCATCTTCAAGCTGGGCGGCGCCCAGGCCGTGGCCGCCATGGCCTACGGCACGCAGAGCGTCCCCCGGGTGGACAAGATTTTCGGCCCGGGCAACCAGTACGTCACTACGGCCAAGCAGCTGCTGTCCGCCGGAACGGTGGCCATCGACATGCCCGCCGGACCGTCCGAGGTCATGGTGGTCTGCGATGCCGACACCCCGCCCGCCTTCGCCGCCGCCGACCTGCTCTCGCAGGCGGAGCACGGCCCCGACAGCCAGGTGATGCTGGTCTGCGACTCCCCCGCCGTGGCCGAAGCGGTCCGTGCCGAAGTGGAGCGCCAGACGGCCGCCCTCCCCCGCGCCGGCTTCGCCCTCCAGGCCCTGGAGAAAAGCCGCTGCGTGGTCTTCGACCGGGAGGAGGACATCGTCTCCTTCGCCAACGCCTACGCCCCCGAGCACCTGATCCTCCTCACCCGGGAGCCCTGGCGCATCGCCGACCGCATCACGGCGGCCGGCAGTGTCTTTGTCGGGTGCTGGACCCCGGAAAGCGCGGGCGACTACGCCTCCGGGACCAACCACACCTTGCCTACCAGCGGCTGGGCCCGCTCCTTCAGCGGGGTCAACCTGGACAGTTTCTTCCGAAAGATGACCCTCCAGGAGATCAGCGCCGAAGGACTGCGCGGCCTCGCTCCCGCCATCACCGCCATGGCCGAGGCCGAAGGCCTCCAGGCCCACGCCAACGCCGTCAAAATCCGCCTGCAAGATGAATAGACTGGAAGCCCTCGTCCGCCCCAACATCCGCGCCCTCTGCCCCTATAGCACGGCCCGTGACGAATACACCGGCTCGCTCGGGGTCTTCCTCGACGCCAACGAAAGCCCCTATCCCACGGGCTGGAACCGCTATCCCGACCCGCACCAGAAAGCCCTCAAGGAGCAGCTTTCCGCCATCAAGGGCGTCCCCGCGGAGTGCATCTTCCTGGGCAACGGCAGCGACGAGGCCATCGACTTGTGTTTCCGCGTCTTCTGCAACCCGGGCAGCGACAACGCCGTCGCCATCTCGCCGAGCTACGGAATGTACGCCGTAGCTGCCGACATCCATGACGTGGCCTTGCGCAGCGTCTCCCTTGGACCGGACTTCAGCCTGCCTGCGGACGCGCTGCTGGCCGCCTGCGACGAGCGGACCAAACTGCTCTTCCTGTGCAGTCCCAACAACCCCAGCGGCAATGCCTTTGAGCCCGACGAGCTGGTTTCGCTCATCCGCCGCTTCCCCGGCATCGTGGTTCTGGACGAGGCTTATGCCGACTTCAGCGCCCGGGGCAGCCTGCGCGCCCGTCTGCCGGAATTCTCCAACCTGATCATCCTGCAGACCCTCTCCAAGGCCTACGGCCTGGCGGGCCTGCGCCTGGGCCTGGCCTTCGCCGACCCCTATATCATCCGCCTGATGTCGATGGTCAAGTACCCCTACAACATCAACGCCTCCACCCAGCAGCTTGTCGCCCGCGCCCTTTCGGAGCCGGTGGATGCGAAGATCGCGGAGACCGTCGCCCAGCGCGGACGCGTGGCGGCCGCCCTGCCGTCCTTCTCATTCGTGCGACGCGTGTGGCCGAGCGAGGCCAACTTCCTGTTGGTGCAGGTGGATGACGCGGATGCACTTTACGCGCACCTGCTCGCCGACGGCATCATCGTGCGCAACCGTTCCCGGGTGCCGCTCTGCGCGGGTTGCCTGCGCATCACCATCGGTCTCCCCTCTGAAAATGACAAACTCCTGGCCAGTCTGCAAGCATATGAAAAAGGCATTATTCATCGATAGGGACGGAACCCTGCTGCGCGAGCCCGCCGACGAGCAGATCGACGCCCTGGACAAGGTCGAATTCGTCCCCGGCGCCATCGGCGGCCTGCGGGCCCTCTGCGGCCTAGGATTCGAATTCGTCATGGTCTCCAACCAGGACGGACTCGGCACGCCGTCTTTCCCGGAAGAGACGTTCCGGCCCGCCCAGGACTTCCTGCTCCGCACCCTCGAAGGCGAAGGGATACGCTTCGACGACATCCTCATCGACCCGAGTTTCCCCGAAGACCGCTCTCCGAACCGCAAACCCGGCACCGGGATGCTCGGCGCCTACCTGGACGGGAGCTACGACCTCGCGGCCAGCTGGGTGATCGGCGACCGCGACACGGACCGCCAGCTGGCGGAGAACCTGGGCGCCCGCGCCCTGCTGGTCGGCGAAATGGACTGGGCGGAAATCGCCGCCACCATCCGCAGCTGCGAACGCAGCGCCGCCCTCTCCCGCAAGACCGCCGAGACCGACATCTACGTGCGCGTGGACCTGGACGGCAACGGGCCCTCCGGGATCGATACCGGACTGAAGTTCTTCGACCACATGCTCTCCCAGCTCATCCACCACGGCGGGATCGCCCTCGAAATCCGCTGCCAGGGCGACCTGGAGGTGGACGAGCACCACACCATCGAGGATGTAGGCATCGCGCTCGGGGACGCCCTGCGCCGGGCCCTGGGCGACAAACGCGGCATCGACCGCTACGGCTTCGCCCTCCCGATGGACGAGAGCCGCGCCCTGGTGCTGCTTGATTTCGGCGGCCGGAGCGAACTGGTCTGGGACGTCCGCTTCACCCGCGAGTACGTGGGCGACATGCCCACGGAGATGTTCCGCCACTTCTTCAAGTCCCTGTCCGACGCCATGCACGCCAATCTCTACGTCCAGGCGCGGGGCGAGAACAACCACCACCTCGCCGAAGGCATCTTCAAGGCCTTCGCCCGCTCGCTGCGGCAGGCGGTCCGGCGGGATGTGTTCAGCTACGACCTCCCCTCCAGCAAAGGCCTCCTATGATCGCGATCATCGACTACGACGCAGGCAATATCCGCTCGGTCGGCAATGCCCTGCAGCGCCTCGGCGCCGAATATGAACTGACGGCGGACCCCGCCCGCATCCTCGCGGCCGACAAGGTCATCCTGCCGGGCGTAGGGAACGCCGCCGAGGCCATGTCCCACCTCCGGGAGCGCAGCCTGTGCGAACTGGTGCGCAGCCTGCGCCGCCCCGTGCTGGGTATCTGCGTGGGCATGCAGCTGATGTGCCGCGACTCCGAAGAGGGTCCGGTGCAGGGGCTGGGCATCTTTGACGCCCACGTACGGCGCTTCGCCGAAGCTCCCGACGCCAAAGTCCCCCACATGGGCTGGAACGCGCTGGGCAACCTGGACAGCAAGTTGCTGAAGGGCCTGGAGCCCGGCAACTACGTCTATTTCGTGCACTCGTACTACGCGGGGCTCTGTCCCGATACGATCGCGACCTGCCGCCACGGGGCGCAGCTGTTCAGCGCCGCCCTCAAGTACGAGAACTTCTACGGCACCCAGTTCCACCCCGAGAAGAGCGGCTCCGTGGGAGCGGCCATTCTCCGGAATTTCCTCGCCCTATGATACGCATCGTCCCCGCCATCGACCTCATTGACGGACGCTGCGTGCGCCTGACCCGCGGCGACTATGCCCGGAAGAAAGTGTACGACGGCGATCCCGCCGACCTGGCCCGCAGCTATGCCGACTGCGGCGTGGAGCGCATCCACCTCGTGGACCTGGACGGCGCCAAGGCAGGGAAACCGTGCAACCTCCGCACCCTTGAGGCCATCGCCGCAGCCGTGTCCTGCGAGCTGGAATGGGGTGGCGGAATCAGCTCCGGGGAAGCGCTGGAAAGCGTCTTCGCCGCCGGAGCCAGCCATGCCATCATCGGCAGTGTGGCCGCCCTGCACCCGGCATCTTTCGAGCAGTGGCTGGCGCGCTACGGCGCCCGGATGATACTCGGGGCTGATGTGCGCGACGGACGCATTGCCGTGCGGGGCTGGCAGGAGTCCGCTCCGCTCGGAATCGACGAATTGGTGGATCGTTTCCTGCCCCTGGGCCTGCGCGAATGCATCGTCACGGAGATTTCCCGCGACGGGATGCTCCAGGGGCCGGCTTCGGAGCTGTACGTCCGCCTGCAGGGGTGTTACCCCGCCCTGGATTTCACGGTCAGCGGCGGCATCAGCCGCATGGAGGACATCCGTTCCCTGAACGCCCTCGCGCTGCGCCGGGTCATCGTCGGGAAAGCTATTTACGAAAACCGTATCTCATTGGAAGATATCAAGCTATGGTCGCAAAACGCATCATCCCCTGCCTCGATGTAAAGGACGGGCAGGTCGTCAAGGGCATCAACTTCGAGGGACTCCGCGAAGTCGGGGACGCCGTCGATATGGGCGTGCAGTACTCCCGCGACGGCGCCGACGAGCTGGTCTATCTCGACATCAGCGCCACCCAGGAGGAGCGCCGCACCTTCGCCGCCCTCGTGGAACGCATCGCCCTCGGGATCGACATCCCCTTTACCGTAGGCGGCGGGATCGGCTCGACGGATGACGCCGCCCGGCTGCTGGACGCCGGAGCCGACAAGATTTCCGTCAACAGTGCCGCTATTGCGGATCCTTCGCTGATCGGACGCATCGCCGACAAGTATGGCAGCCAGTTCGTGGTCGTGGCCATCGACGCCAAGTGCATCGACGGGCGCTGGACCTGCACCACCCACGGCGGCAAGCGCCTGACGGATGTGGAGCTGTTCAGCTGGGCCCGGGAAGCCCAGGAGCGCGGTGCGGGCGAGATCCTTTTCACTTCCATGGACCATGACGGGACCTGTGCGGGCTACGCCGACGCGGTCTATGCCCGGCTCGCGGACGAACTGACCATCCCGGTCATCGCCTCGGGCGGCGCCGGCTCCGTCGAGGACATACGCCGCGTACTCACCGAGGGACGCGCCGACGCCGCCCTCGCCGCCAGCATCTTCCACTACGGACAGATTCCCATCCCGGAACTGAAACGGGCTTTATTGGATTTCGGAGTTAATGTCAGAATATGAGATTCACTGATTTTAAATTAGATAAAAACGCCGACAGGCTGCTCCCCGTGATTATCCAGGATGCATGCACCCTGAAGGTGCTGATGCTGGGCTATATGAACGAAGAAGCATTTGAGAAGACGGCTTCCACCGGTCTCGTGACCTTCTGGTCCCGCAGCCGCCAGACCCTCTGGGTCAAAGGCGAGACCAGCGGCAACTTCCTCCACGTCGTAGAGCTATACCCCGACTGCGACGCCGACACCCTCCTGATCAAGGCCCTGCCGGACGGCCCGACCTGCCACCGCGGGACAACCGCTTGTTTCGACACCCCGGAGGACGAGGGCTTCGTGCGCACCCTGCAGGGGGTCATCGCCGACCGCCACGCCCGGATGCCGGAAGGTTCCTACACCACCAAACTGTTCATCAAGGGGCCCAAAGCCATCGGCAAGAAGGTGCTCGAAGAAGCCGGGGAGACCGTCATCGAAGCCGTGGACGGCAAGCGCGACCGCTTCATCTACGAGGCCTCCGACCTGCTCTACCACCTCCTTGTCCTGATGGAGCAGCAGGACGTCACCCTTGCCGAGCTCGAGCACGAGCTCGCCCTGCGGCACCGGTGACGCATGAACCCCGTCTCCGCCAGACTCCTCAGCCAGCAACTGATCTGCCCGCAGTTCACCGCGCCGCACGATGTGGTGGCGTGGATGGGCGCGATGCAGGCCCAAGACTACCGGATGATGCGCTGGGCGGTCGGAATGCGGACCCGGAAACCTTCCGCCCGGGCCTTTGAGCGGGACTACAACGAAGGGAAAATCGTCCGAGGGCACCTTTTCCGGACCACTTGGCAGCTGGTCGCCGGCGAAGACTGGCTCTGGATGCTCGCGCTCTGCCGCGACAACGCCCTGCGCGGTCTGCGTGGCTGGATGAAGTCCAACGGCATCAGCGTTCCCCTGAAGGAGCAGGAACGCGTCCAGACCCTTTTCGCCGATTACCTGTCCCGGAACCGCATTGCCCGGAAAGCGGACTTCGATGCCGCCCTGCGGGACCAGGGCATCTGCCTGGAAGACCACCGGCTGTCCTACCACATCCGCCTGGCGGAATACGCCGGTCTGCTCTGCAGCGGGGACCTTTTCCCCCTGAAACACAGCTATGCGCTGGTCCGGGACAAACTGCCCCGGACGATAGTCCTCGACAAGGAAGAGGCCCTTTCCAGGCTGGCGGAGCAGTATTTCCGCAGCCACGGCCCCGCTACCCTCGAAGATTTCGTCTGGTGGAGCGGCCTGTCCACCCGCGACTGCCGATGCGGCATCGCCGCACTGGGCGACCGGCTCCTGAGCGAACCCTGGCACGGCCTTGAATTCCTGCGCCACCGCGACAGCCGCACACGGGGCTTCCGCAGCGGCAGCCTACAGCTGCTTCCCCCCTACGACGAATACCTCATCGGCTACAAAAGCCGTCACGTCGCCCTGCACCCCGACCACAGCCACCGGGCCCACAACCAGCGGGGCATCTTCTGGCCGGTCGTCCTGCTCGACGGCGAAGTCGCCGGCAACTGGAGCGCCGCCGGAGGAAAAGTACGAAGTGAAATCTTCGACCCGGAAATCCATCCGGATCCGGACGTCCTGCAGGCCGAGACCGATCGCTACATGAGTTTCAGCCACTTGCGATAGCCGAAGACGGCTACGACCGTGTAGAGGCCGTAGATGGCGGCCTTGAAGGGAATGCCCTTGCGGACATACAGGATACAGCAGACGAGGTCCACGGCCAGCCAGAGCAGCCACTGTTCGGCATATTTCTGCGCCAGGGCCCAGAGGGCCACGATGCTCAGGGCCGTAGTGAAGGCGTCCGCCACCGGAACCGTCGAGTTGGTCCAGTGCGTAAGCATCCACCAGATTCCGAACCAGAGCAGCAGGCCCGCAACGACGGAAGGCAGGATGTGGCTGCGCTTGTAGTGCGTCACCGGCCGCTCCCCGCCCGCATGCTTCGTGCGCCCGAGGAACTTCCAGGCCACATAGCCGTACACGCCTGCCAGACAATAGTAGATGGCCATCCCGAAATCGGCATACAAGCCTGCCTTGTAGTAGAGCACCATGTCGACGGCCGGCATGATGATGCTTGCCAGCCAGAGCCAGATACTCGCTTTGTACTCGAGCCAGAGATAGACCAGCCCGACGACGAATCCGAGGATATCCAGGAAGCGCAGCGTATCCATCGGCTAGAAGCGCAAAGTCACATGGCCCAGCACGGTGTGCGGAGCAACGGGAATGAAACCGATCTGGTAGTAACGATTGCCCTCCGGATGGCCGTAGCTCTCGCAGACGGCGCTGTACACCCAGCCGCTCTGTGCCACGCGGGCCGAGAAGAGGTTGTTGAAGTCCACGCCCAGTTCTACGGCCTTCACCGCCCGGCGGGGCCGGAAGGTATAGCGCAGACTGAGGTCGGACAGGCTGTAGGCAGGCAGGGAACGGTCTGCGTTGCCGCTGTTGTCCAGATACATGCGGCTCACATAAGACGTATGCCAGACAGCGCTGAAGCCGCCGGAATGCAGGTCGGCGAAGGCGTTCAGGATCGCCGAGGGCGAAAAAGCCAGGGGCGCATCATCATAATGGATCATCATCGCCCCGTTGTCCCAATCCTCCACATACTCGGTAAAATCCTTCAGGCGGTTGCGGCTCAGCGCGGCATTGGCCTCGAAGGTGAGCCAGCGGCTGACATCCCATCCGGCGCTCAATTCAGCACCCAGGCGGTAGGAGTCGGCGATGTTGGTCGTAAGCGCCTCGCCGATGTCGCTCAACTCGCCGGTCTGGACCAGCTGGTCCACGTAGCGCATGTAGTACAGGTTGACGCCGGCCCGCCAGCGGGGAGCCTCATAGAAATAGCCCGCCTCCCAGTCCAGCAGGAGCTCCGGACGCGGAGCGGGATACTTTCCGTTGTCGGTGAAGCTGTTGCGCTCCGGCTCCCGGTTGCTCATCGCGAAGGAGGCGAAAACGCGGTGGCCGCCGCGATTGAAATTGACGCCCGCCTTGGGGTTGAAGAAATGGTAGGTCTCGCCGATCTGCAGGAAATGCTTCTGCGGCACGCCGTCGTCATCGACGTAATACTTGTCGTTGTAGCCTTCGCTCTTGTAGAAAACGTAGCGGTACTGTAGGTCTCCGAAGACACTCCAGGCCTCTGAGAAGGCGTAGGAGGCTTTCAGGAAGGCGCTGAGGTCCGTCTTCCAGGCAGGAGAGTCATAATAGCCCAGCGGCGTGCGTTCCGAGATGCCGTAACGGGCGGCGGCTTCAGCATGGCCGGCATAGCGGAGTTCGCCGAAATGGCTGCCTTCGAAACGCTGGGCGGACAGGCCGCCGGCCAGGTCCCAGGCTTCCTTGCGGTAGCTCAGGTTGGCCACGGCACCGATCGTATGCTGGTCCAGGCCTTTGCGGCGGACGAAGTCGCTGCGCTTGATGCTCTGTCCGTCCGCGCCGTCAAAAGGCAGGAGGCCGAACTTGGTCAGCTTGTTCTGGTAGCGAAATTCATCGTAATAGCCGTAGCCATAGGTATAGCGGGCCGAAACCGATATTTTCCAGAAAGCACCTGGCGTGGCGCTGAAGTTCAAGATGTGGTGCTGCTGCCAGAAATTATCGGTCGCGCGGGGCCAGAAGCTCCCGTCGCTCATCCGGTAGCGCTCGAGGGTGTACTCGCTCCCGTCGATAATCAGGCGCTCGTACAGGGAGTTGTAGCGTCCGAGCCCCGCTTCGTAGAGATCCTTATAGGTATGGATGCCCGTGGAGGCGCCATAGGTGCCGTCCATCAGAGAAAGATCGTCGTTGCCGGCCGTGACACCATTCCAGGCCTGGCCGGTGACTTCGAAATTACCGAGCAGCCGGTAGGACAGCTTCCAGCTGCCACCCAGCCAGTGCAGCGCCCCCTGCCAACTGCCGGAGCGTCCGGAAGTACCGGGCAGGTAACCGTCGGTCGAAGTCTGGTGGTAGGCCCCTTCCAAAACCAGGTGCCGGCCGATCAGCCCCGTCGAGAAGCTGCCCCCCCAGTTGGCGGTGTTCCAGGAGCCGTAAGACGTATTGAGTTCGGCGGTCGGGACCAGCGAAGGGGCGCGCAAGCCCAGGGCGATGGTACCGCCGAAGGCACCGTCGCCGTTGGAGGAGCCGCCCACGCCACGCTGGATCTGCACGCTGCCCATCAGGGCGCCGTAGGAGTTCATGTTGGCCCAGAAGACGGTCTGGTCCTCCGGAGAATTGAGGGGGATGCCGTCCAGGGTGACGTTGATGCGCGAACCGCCGGCTCCGCGGATACGCATATAGCTGGTGCCGGTCCCGACGCCGTTCTCGCTCCAGGCAAGGATGCCGGGCGTGCGGGCGAAGAGCATCGGCAGCTCCAGGCCGGTCACGGAGAAATCCTCCAGTTCGCGGCGGGAAATATTCGCCACGGCATAAGGTGCATCTTTAGAAGCACGGACGGTGCTCACGACGACCTCCTGCAGTTGGGAGACCGTCAGGGAATCGGGCGCCTGCGCGGCGGAAGGGTAAGCGGCTCCGGCCAGCAGCAGCGCCGGCAGGAGCATCAGCGGAAGACGATGGGACAACATGATTTCCTTTATTGTAAAAATAATACAACAAGGGGAAATGGGAAGATAGCGGTTTCCTACGCGGGCATTACCCCGATCAGGTCTGAGGGTATCATCTCAGCCTCGGCCCCGGCGGGCCTCAGCACCCCTTAGTCTGCAACTTGCAAACCGGGTGCGAAGATACGTATTTTTTGTTACATTTGTGTGGTATGAGAGAACTGCGCGAGAGAATAGGACGCCTGTTCATCGTCCGGCCGGAGTCGCTGGAGCCTGCGATACGCTATGACAGCGACGCCGAGCTGCCCCCGTACCGCCTCCGGGCGGTCAGTGACGGGATGCGCCGCCGCGCCCTGGCATATCCTCCGGGCGGGGTGCTGCTCTACGGCCACAACATCGCGGATCCGGAGCAGCTCGTACGCTTCCTGGCGGAGCTGCGCGCCCTGCCCGGCGCCCCCCTGCTCTGCATCGACGAGGAAGGCGGACGCGTTTCCCGCATCGCGGGCAATCCGGCTTTCGACGTCCCCCGCCACGAGAGCACGGCCGCCCTGGCCGCCCTGGGCCCGCAGGCCGTCTATGAAGCCGCCCGCGCCATAGGCGGCTACCTCCGGGGCTTTGGCTTCGACATCGATTTCGCTCCCGTGGCGGATGTCAACACCAATCCGCAGAACATCATCATCGGTGCCCGCGCCTTCAGCGACGATCCGGCCGTGGCCGCCCCGTTGGTCGCCGCTTTCGTGCGCGGCCTGTCGGACGAAGGCGTCTGTGCCTGCCTCAAGCACTTCCCCGGCCACGGGGACACCCTGGCCGACACGCACACGGGCTACGCCTTCTCGCAGAAAAGCTGGGCGGAGATGGAGGGTTGCGAGATGATTCCCTTCCGAGCCGGCATCGCCGCCGGGGCCCCGCTGGTGATGGCCGCGCACATCGCCGTCCCGGCCGTGACGGGGACGGAGCAGCCTTCGACCTTCTCTCGCCTGCTCCTGACCGACAAGCTCCGCGGAGAGCTCGGCTTCCGGGGCGCCATCGTCACCGACGCCCTGGAGATGGGAGCCGTCACCCGGAGCTGCGGCAGCGGCGAAGCGGCCGTACGGGCCCTGGAGGCCGGGGCCGACCTGCTCCTCTGCCCCCTGGACTATCTGGCTGCTTTTGAGGGCGTTATGCAGGCTGTCCGCAGCGGGCGCCTGAGCGAGGGACGCCTGGACGAAAGCTTGGAAAGAATCTCTTGTCTGTTTGTTCATTAATGTTTATATTTGCCTCATATGGATACCCAACAACCTTTCGTCATCACGATCAGCCGCGAACTCGGCTCCGGCGGTCACACCGTCGGACAGATCCTCGCCGAGCGGCTGGATGTCCGCTATTCCGACAAAGACTTGATCGCCGCCCTGCGCGAGCGCTTCAACCTGACGACCTATGCCATTGAGGAGCTCAAGGGCAAGAAAAAGAACTGGCTCTCGGATTTCATCCAACTGGTGGCTCCCGTCCCCCGGGCGAACCTGATGGACCTGCGGCCCAAATATACCCAGGAATTCCGTCCCGAAGTCATCACGGACGATATCTATTACGCCGAGGCGGAGATCCTCAAGGGAATCGCCGCCGAAGGTTCCTGCGTGATCGCCGGGCGCTCCGGATTCTTCATCCTCCGCAACCTGCCCAACAAGCTGGACGTCTTCATCACCGCTTCCTTCGAGAACCGCGTCGACCGCGTCGTCAAGAAGCAGGGCTACACCCGGGAGCAGGCCGCCGCCCTGATCGAGAAGGTGGATGAGATGCGGGAGAATTACGTGAAGCGCTATACCGGCCGAAGCCGTTACGACTCCCGTAATTACGACCTCGTCCTCAATGCCGACGGGCACACGGAGGACGAACTCGCGGACATCATCCTGCGCTATATCGGATAATCCTTTTTTTATCTTTCCATAATCTATTATTTATCCATGAGAAGTATCATCAAAATCTTCGCAACGGCAGCCTTGCTCCTTGCATTCCTGCCCTCCCAGGCCCAGCCTGGCGGTTTTCCCCCCCAAGGACAGCGTCCTCCTCAGGGCCAGATGCCCCAGGGGCAGCGTCCCCCGCAGGGCCAGCAGATGCAGCAGCGTCCCCAGGGTCCGTCCCACCAGACCGCTTTCGGCAAGCACGCTTCCGACAACATGAAGATCGGTATCGCAGGCTACTCCTACCGCGGCATGGACCTCGAGACCACACTGCAGTATCTCAACGACATGGGCGTGCACTACCTCTCCGTCAAGGACTTCTGGCTGCCCCTCGACGCCACGGCTGAGCAGATCGCTGCTTTCAAGGCGAAATGCGCCGAGTATGATGTCGAAGGCTACACCCTCGGCCCCATCTACATGCGCAGCGAAGCCGACGTGGACAGGGCCTTCGCATACGCCCAGCGTTACGGCGCCAGCTGGTTCATCGGCGTGCCGAATTATGAACTGCTGCCCTACACCATCGAGAAAGTCAAGCAGACCGGCATCAAGGTCGCGATCCATACCCACGGCCCGGACGGCCAGGCCTTCCCCGACATCCGCACCGTCGTCGAGATGGTAAAGGACCCCAACCTCGGCATCGGCTGCTGCATGGACCTCGGTCACACCTTCCGCTCCGGCTACGATGTCGCCAAGGACATCAAGAAGTACGGCAAGTGGATCATGGATGTCCACATCAAGGATGAGACCGCCCCTTCCAAGGAAGGCGACACCTGGGAGATGGGCCGTGGCCAGATGGACATCCCCTCCATCATCAAGGCCTTCCAGAAGATCGGCTATAAGGGTATGCTCTCCATCGAATTCGAGAAGACCGCCAACCGCCATCCCGGCATCGCTGAATCCGTAGGTTATCTGCGCGGCGTGATCGACACCACGAAATAATCGATAAGGCAGCACATGAAAAAGAGAATCTGGATTTTCGCTGGCGTGTTGGCCCTCGCCGTTTCCCTGCCCCTGCTGGCGCAGACAGTGAAAGCGAAAAAGCATGCGTCCGAGACCTTCAACATCGGCATCGCCGGTGCGACCTATCCCAGGTATGACCTGACACGCACCCTGGAGAACATGCATTCCATGGGCGTGAAGTACCTCTCCGTCAAGGATTGGCTGCTCCCCTTCGACTCCACCAAGGAGCAGATGGACGAGTTCAAGGCCACCCTCGCCGAATACGGCGTGGAAGGCTACACCCTCGGCCCCATCTACATGTATTCCGAAGAGGCTGCCGACCGGGCATTCGCCTATGCCCAGCGTTACGGCGCCAAGATGATTATCGGTGTCCCCAGTTATGAGACGCTCCCCTACGTCATCGACAAGGTCAAGGAGACCGGCATTAAGGTCGCGATCCACACCCATGGTCCTGACGGGGCCGCCTTCCCGGACATCCGCACCGTCGTCGAGCTGGTCAAGGACCCGAAGCTCGGCGTCGGCTGCTGCATGGACCTCGGCCACACCTTCCGTTCCGGCTACGATGTTGCCAAGGACATCAAGCAGTTCGGCAAGTGGATCTATGACGTGCATATCAAGGACGTCGATATCCCGACCAAGGACGGTATCTGCGTCGAGATGGGCCGCGGCAACATGGACTACAAGGCCATCATCAAGGCCTTCAAGAAGATCAAGTACACGGGCATGCTCTCCATCGAGTACGAGCGTCCCGGCGTGACCGACCGCCAGCCCGGCACTTCCGAGTCCGTGGGCTACCTGCGCGGCATCATCGACGGCATCTACAACAAGAAATAGCCGCCCTTGAAGCTGTGAAAAAGCTGCCATCCCCGCAGGGTGGCAGCTTTTTTCGTACACTTTGCAACCCGGTTGCACGGAGGAAGCCGTAGTTTTGCAGCAGAAAACGACAACGCCCATGGCACACGAACACCACCACGAAGAAGAAAGCCCGAAAGGCCGGCTGACCAGGATTCTCGCCGCCGCCGTCCTACTGGCGGCCGCCGTCTATATCGAACACCATAGCGGCTGGGCCACCTGGCAGCACCTGCTGCTTTACCTTGTCCCCTACCTGCTGGTCGGCGGGGAGACCCTGCGCGAAGCCGCCGAAGCCATCTTCCACGGCGAGGCGATGGACGAGAACTTCCTGATGAGCGTGGCCACGCTGGGCGCCCTGGGAATCGGCTTCCTGCCACAGGCGGAGACGCAGTTCCCGGAGGCGGTCTTCGTCATGCTCTTCTTCCAGGTCGGTGAACTCTTCGAGGGCCTGGCCGAGGGCCGCTCCCGCCGTTCGGTGGCCCACCTGATGGACATTCGTCCCGACACGGCAACGCTTCTTCGCGACGGATCGGAGCAGGTGGTGGCCCCGGACAGCGTGGCCGTAGGCGAGATCCTGCTCGTCCGGCCCGGCGAGAAAATCCCTATGGACGGGGTCGTGCTGGAGGGTCGTTCCGCCCTGGATACCATCGCCCTGACAGGTGAGAGCGTCCCGCGCGAAGTGGCGCCGGGAGACGAGCTGCTCTCCGGCTGCGTCAACCTCAGCGGCGTCCTCCGCATGCGTACGACCCGGGTCTTCGGGGAATCTACCGCCTCCCGCATTCTGGAGCTGGTGGAGCACGCCGCCGAAAACAAATCCCGCAGCGAACGTTTCATCACGCGTTTCGCGAAGGTCTATACCCCCATCGTCGTGGGCCTGGCCGTGCTGCTGGCGGTCGTACCTTCCCTGATCACGGGCCGCTGGGCCGACTGGCTTTACCGGGCGCTGATGTTCCTGGTGGTCTCCTGCCCCTGCGCCCTGGTCATCTCCGTGCCCCTCGCCTTCTTCGGCGGCATCGGAGGCGCTTCCCGCCGGGGCATCCTCATCAAGGGAGCGGCCTTCCTGGATACCCTCACCCGCATCCGGACCGTCGTCTTCGACAAGACCGGGACGCTCACGGAAGGATGTTTCTCCGTCACGGCCGTGCATCCGGAGCGCCTGGACGAACGGGAACTGCTGCATCTGGCCGCCCACGTCGAACGCCACTCCACGCATCCCATCGCCGCCGCCCTGCTGCAGGCTTATCCCGACGAGCAGGACGACTGCCGGATCGGGGAGGTGCGCGAGTATGCCGGCAAAGGGCTTACCGCGCAGGTCGAAGGGCGGACCGTGGCCGTCGGCAACGACAAGCTCATGGAGCAGATCGGGGCGGCGTGGCGTCCCTGCCACCACAGCGGGACCCTCGTCCACGTGGCCGTGGACGGGGAATATGCCGGCCATATCGTCATCTCCGACCGCGTCAAGGCGGATGCCGCCGCAGCGGTGGAAGCCCTGCGCGGGGCGGGCGTGAGCAAGATCGTCATGCTGACCGGCGACCAGGCAGCCGTAGCCGCCTCCGTGGCGGAATCGGTCCGCGTGGATGAGTTCCATGCCGGGCTGCTGCCGGCGGACAAGGTGGAGCGCGTCGAGGACCTGCTCCCGGAAGGGACGCTCGCCTTCGTGGGCGACGGGATCAACGACGCCCCCGTGCTGGCCCGCGCCGACCTCGGCATCGCCATGGGCGCGCTGGGCTCCGACGCCGCCATCGAGAGCGCCGACGTGGTGCTGATGGACGACAAGCCGTCCAAGCTGGCCCTCGCGATGCGCATCGCCCGCAGGACCCTGCGCATCGCCCGGGAGAACATGGGCTTTGCCCTGGGAATCAAGCTGCTGGTCCTGGTCCTGGCCGCCTTCGGGGCCGCCACGCTGTGGATGGCTGTTTTCGCCGATGTCGGCGTGACCGTTCTCACGGTGTTCAACGCCATGCGCACCTTGCGCCGGACGGCCTAGTTTTTGGGGCCGCATCGCAGGATTCCGCGAAGATTTGCCTATCTTTGCGGGACGTATGAGACGAATCTGTCCGCTGATCCTCCTGTTGCTGCTCGTGCCGGCGCTGCTGAAAGCCGCCCCCACCCGCGTCCGCGGCGTGGTCATCGACGCCCAGACCGGCGAGACCCTCCCCTACGTCTCCGTGGTCTTCCTGGGCACCAGTATCGGTACCATGACCGACCTGGACGGCGCCTTCTCGATCGAAAACCTCCGCGACTACACCCAGCTGAGTTTCCAGATGCTCGGCTACCAGACCCAGAACATCCAGGTGGAGGCCGGCGTGACGACCGAGGGGCTGCGCATCGTCCTCCAGCCCGACGCCTACGGCCTGGAGAGCGCCATCGTCAAGCCCAAACGGGGCGAGCCCTACCGCCGCAAGGGCAATCCGGCCGTCGAACTCGCCGAGAAGGTCATCGCCCGCAAATGGGACAACCATATCCGCGCCTCCGGCGGCTACCATGCCTCCAACTACACCAAGCAGGTGATTTCGCTGGACAATTTCAACGTGGACTTCGACAGCAGCCGCTTCTGGCGCAATTTCTCCTTCTTCGAGAAATATGTGGATACGACGCAGTTCGAGGACACCCCCATCCTGCCCTTCACCCTGCGCGAAGAGCTCTCCGACACCTGGTACCAGGCCCAGCCCAAACGGACCCGCACCCTGATCGGCAAGCGCCGCCGGCTCGGTCTGGACTATGAGATGGACCACGGCAACATCGGCGAGAACATCCGGGCCATCTTCCGCGGATCGGATATCTGCGAGGACAACATCGACCTGCTGCTCAACCGCTTCGTCAGTCCCCTTTCCGCTTCGCTGGGAACCAGTTTCTACAAATACTACCTGGGCGACACGCTCAGCGTGGACGGGGTCGAATGCATCGACCTGAGCTTCGTGCCATCCAACAACCGCAGTTACGGATTTACGGGGCACCTGTACATCGTCAACGACGGGAGCTACGCCGTCAAGAAATACAACATGGGCCTGCCCGGCCGCATCAACCTCAACTTCGTCAGCGAACTGGCCGTCGAGGAGAGTTTCGAACGGACGGAAGAGGGCCTGTGGGCTTCCACCGGCAAAGAGACCTACGCCCGTTTCTACATCTTCAAGTGGATGCGTCAGCTCTACGCCCGCCAGCAGATTCTCCACTACGCCTACGACTTCTCCGAGAAGACCATGCCCGACAGCCTGCTGCAGAGCCTGGACGAGGTCCGGGACGGCGGGTCCATGCACCTGTCGGATGCGGACTGGGCCGTCCGGCGTCCCATCCCGCTCCGGGAGAAGGAGACCCTGCTGGACAGCCTGGGCGTCGAGCTTCGCCGCGAGCCGCACCTGAGCGACGTGATGGATGCCGTCGAGTCGGTCTCCACCGGCTATATGCCCACTACGCGCGACCGCAGCGCCAGCCTCTGGGACTATGGCCCCATCTTCAACTTCGTCCACTACAACCCGACCGAGGGCCTGCGTCTGCGGGTCGGCGGGATGACCACGGGCAACCTCAGCCCGCACCACTTCATGAGCCTGTACGGCGCCTACGGTTTCGGCGACCACAGGCTCAAGGGAGAGGTGAACTATACCTACAGCTTCGTCCCCCGGGAATACCACCCGTACGAAGCCTTGCGCCACCTGGTCTCGCTGCAGTTCAGCTATGACCTGGACGCCCCCGGACAGCGTTTCGAGTCGATGGACCGGGACCATTTCATGCGGAGCACCATCGCGATGCAGCCCCTGCAGTACGTGCGCCGCTGGCAGCTGCTCTACGAGCACGAATGGGCCTCGCACCTCTTCCTGGACAGCCGCCTGCGGCTGGACCGGGTCGAACCGGCCGGGACCCTGTCCTACCAGCGTATCGCCGCGGACGGCAGCCTGGAGCCGGTCCGCCTCTTCGACGACCTCTCCTGGACCACGCGCCTCCGCTTCACCCCCGGCAAGCCCATGAGCTACAACCGCCTGGGCAAGGACGCCCTCTTCCAGGCATCCCGCGACGCCCCGACGCTGAGCCTGACCCATACCGTGGGCCGCTTCGACCACAGTTTCACCTACAACCGGACGGATCTCGCGGTCCAGAAGCGCTTCTGGCTTTCCGCTTTCGGGCATATCGACGCGTCGCTGGACGCCGGGATCGTCTGGGGACAGGTCCCCCTGCCGAAACTCTATACCCCCAGCACCAACCCGTCCTTCTTCCTACAGGGCGATTCCTTCAACCTGATGCGGCCGATGGAGTTCATCATGGACCGCCAGGCCACGTTCTCCGCCACCTATTTCCTCAAAGGCTGGGTGCTCAACCGCGTACCGCTCATCCGCCGGCTCGGTCTGCACGAGGTCGTGTCCTTCCGGGCGGTGTACGGTGCGCTGTCGGACAAGAACGATCCGGCCCTGGGCGCCGCCGGGCTTTACAGTTTCCCGGTCGGCAGCCAGGCACCGGGCCGCATGCCCTACATGGAATATTCCGTGGGCGTGGAGAACGTCTTCAACCTGCTCCGCTTCGACTATGTCCGCCGGATCAGCTACACCGAGGGCCTCTCCCCGGAGGAACGGGGTGGCTTCCGCGTGTCACTGCGGGTATCCCTTTAATCCTCGACCCATGCCGCTCAGCAAACTCAACACCTACCGCATCGCCATCGCCCTCAACCTGGGCTTCGTGGCGCTGGAGGTCCTGATCGGCCTGTTCTCCCGTTCTCTGGGCCTGGTCTCCGACGCGGGACACAAGCTGCTCGACGTCTTCTCGCTGATCATCGCCCTCATCGGCTTTCGGCTCGCCAGCCGCGAAGAACACGGCGCCCGGCGGGTCTCGGCCGCCATTGCACTAACCAACGCGCTCATCCTGCTCTTCGCCGTCAGCCTCATCATAATCGGCAGTTTCGGCCGGCTCCGCAATCCCGGGCCGGTGGACGGGGCCGCCATGTCCTGGACGGCCGGAATCGGGATTCTGGTCAGCGGTGTGAGCGCCTGGCTGCTGATGCGCCACCAGGGCGACATCAACACCCGGGCCGCCTTTCTGCATATGGCCACGGATTCACTCCTCTCGCTGGGCGTCGTGGCGTCGGGTATCGTCATCAGCCTGACGGGCTGGCACGTCATCGATCCGCTCGTCAGCCTGGTGATCGCCGTCGTCGTCCTCTACAACACCTTACGCCTGCTGCGGGAAGCCCTCCGGGACCTCTCCCGGCGGGATTGACCCGGCGGTCACCGCCCGCCGCGCTCCCGCCACTCCCGCGGACTCATGCCCACCTGCTCCGTGAACTGGCGCCGGAAATTGGATTTGTCGTCGATACCGACCATCTGCCCCACCGTCGCCACGGGCAGTTCGGGATAGTCCAGCAGCAGTTGCTGCGCTTCCATGATGCGCAGCTCCTTCCGCCAGACCAGGAGGGGTTTGCCGGATTTGGCCCGGATGTAGCGGCACAGCAGGTCCTGCCGGACCCCGATGTCGGCCGCGATGGCGTGGACGCCCGACAGGTCTTTCATGAATCCCTTGTCCCGGACCCAGGCCTCGACGGCCAGCCGGAGGGATTCGATCATCTGACGTTGGGAGGTGGAAAAGCCGGGACGCCATAGGCGTTTCAAAAAAATTTTCATAATTTTGTGTTTCTGTTTTAATTGGAAACGACATGTTCGAGAATCTGTCTGACAGACTGGAAAGATCCTTCAAGATATTGAAGGGTGAAGGGAAGATCACCGAAGTCAACGTGGCTGAAACCCTCAAGGAGATCCGCCGGGCCCTGCTCGATGCGGATGTGTCCTACAAGGTCGCCAAGGACTTCTGCGACCGCGTCAAGGCAAAAGCGATGGGCGCGAATGTGCTGACGGCCGTCAAGCCGCAGCAGATGATGGTCAAGATCGTCCACGACGAACTGGCCGAATTCATGGGTTCGGACCACGCCGACATCAACGTCAAGGGCTCCCCCGCCGTCATCCTCGTGGCCGGTCTCAACGGTTCCGGCAAGACGACCTTCAGCGGCAAGCTGGCCCTGCATATCAAGAGCAAGCGCGGGATGAAGGTCCTCCTGGCCGCCTGCGATACCTTCCGTCCCGCGGCCATCGACCAGCTCAAGACCCTGGGCGGGCAGATCGGCGTCGAGGTTTACTCCCAGGACGGGGAGAAGGATCCGGTCAAGGTGGCGAAAGATGCCATCCAGTACGCACGCCAGCAGGGCTACAGCGTCGTGATCGTGGATACGGCCGGACGTCTCACGGTGGACCAGGAACTGATGGAGGAGATCGCGACCCTGCACAAGGCGGTCTCGCCGACGGAGACGCTCTTCGTCGTGGACGCCATGACCGGCCAGGACGCCGTCGAATCCGCCCGGGCTTTCCACCAGGCCATCGATTACGACGGCGTGGTGCTCACCAAAATGGATGGCGATACCCGCGGCGGCGCCGCGCTCTCCATCAAGGCCGTCACCG
>JAEEGL016686815.1_pt1 | contig 30547 bp, 25 predicted proteins | sample 9134231 | NCBI WGS metagenome assembly JAEEGL01 (sample SAMN16246548, study PRJNA631951) | gut metagenome | biome: gut microbiome; feature: rumen; material: fiber-attached | host: Bos | place: Iran: Karaj | collected 2018-10 | reverse complement strand
CTCAAACTCCGGCTTCTTGTACTCCTCCAGCCTAAAGGAAAAGCCTCCCACATGTCGATTGCCGGATTTCAGCTGAATCTGGAAGTGTCCCAAAGGGGCCTCCTTAGGCAAGACATAGGAGCCGTCAAAGGCCCCAATGTCATCCACTTTGTAGTCGGCGCTGAAGCAGATGTCTCCCCGCGGGTTTACGATGGATAGGGATAACTTCTTGCCGGCGAAGGAGTTGGGAATGGAGGCATCGTAGGTGGCGTCCGTGATCCAGCCCTTGAAATGGACTTCGTCTCCGGGGCGATAGACAGGCCGGTCGGTCAGCCCGAAGAAACGGGGCTCAGGTTGGAAGATGTCTTCGCGGAAATGGCCGCGGAACCAGCGGCCGAGGTCGTGATAGCAGACATCCCCTTGCGGGCTTTGCGCCTCCACCTGCCAGAAGAAGGGGCCCCCATCGCCTTCCGTCTTGGGAAACGTCATGGCAAAGAAGCCATCTTTGTCTGTAACTCCTTCATCAGTATGGACTTCCAGATCGCGAACCCGTTTCTTGTCCTTTTCGCGCCATACGGTGCGGCTGCCGAAGAAGGACAATTTGGCGTTGGCCTCGGGCAACCCGTCGTCGGCCCGTACGACTTGCCATAACATCTTGTTATTCAATGGTTTACATATTAATTTATGCGCTTCGGCAATCAGGCAGCGACGCACGGCGTAGCCATTGGGGGCCGTTGCCACAAGGACGTAAATGCCGGGTTCCAAAGGAGATAGGGAGAGGTCTGTCCGGGTGTCCCGATGGCCCTTGCGGGGTGTAAGAGGCTGCTCCCATTGGCGGACGGGGGCGCCGAGGTATTTGGAGTATGTCTTGTCCAAGTTATTGATGCCGAGGAAGCTAGCTGGATTTTGCAGCATCCAGTGCTGGAGGCGTCCCTCGGGATTCTCCTTGTTCGTCAGCTGGCGGTGGAAATCATCCAGCATCCGGCCCATGTCCAACGGAAGCAGCTCTAGCTTGATGGACGTCGCATTGCGGAAGCGCAGCCCCACCGTGAACGGCTTTCCCGCAAGATGGCTTCCGGAGGGCTCGAACAGGCACCAGTCATCGCTGATGGCGGAAATGTGCCGCTGCGCCGTTTCTTCATCGTTTTTTTTGACCCGCTGCCACCATTCCAGGGCCTTGTCATATTGGAGCCGGTCTTCGTAAATCTCCCCTAGACGGGGGGCGGCAAAAATCTCTTTTCCGTTCTCCGCCAATTCCTTATAGATGCGGATGAAATTGTGTTCCGGCGGCAGCGCAAAGCGACGGATGCCCGTGGCGAGGCGGGCGATGGTCTCGTCATCGGACAGCGTGTCCATGGCCAGAATGCCCTGATTGAAGGCCTTTACTGCGCCATTGTTGAACCAGGAGAAGCTCCGCAGGCTGATGACATCAAACTCCCGCCGCAGGAAATGGGCATAGGAGAGCTTGGCGCGGGAGACGTATTCGTCGCCAAGATTCTCTATGCATTGAAGGAGGAAGCACCAGCGCTCACCGTCGCTGATGGCGTCTTCGAAACTGGCCGGAACCTTGTGGAAGACGGGATTGCCGTCGCTGTCCACGGGGGCGCCCACGGAGTCATCATGATTCGAAAACTCCTCGGTGTAGTCCGGAAGCGTGGTCAAATCCGTCAGAATCTGCAGTTTCCAGGTGGAGTTGCCGTAGCCAGCTTGGCCCAAAAGCGTTGTGGCGTAGGCTTCTAGAAAATGATAGCAGGTGTCCTTGTTCGCGTAGGACTTGCCTGCGTCGATGCAGGATTGACGGGCCTCCTCGAAAATCTGCAGCATGCGTCGGCGGTCCCGTTCCTGCATGTTGACGGAGATGCCGCGGGGGCCTCCCCAATGATTGCTTCGCTCAAAGACCCCATTGACCATGAACCCACGATGGGGGATTTTGTTTCGAAAGACATGGGACAGCGAGGTGATGAAGGCATGGTCGTGGGGGCGCAGGGCCACGCTCTCCTCCATCAGCGCATCCCATTCCTTGAAGCGATTCAGGCGCTCAAGGCAATTGGCGGCCGTTTCCATGACGGAGCCGGCGGCGGTGCCCTTCACGTCGGCGTCGTGGAGCAGCTTGTGACAGATGTCGTAGGCCTCCGCGAAGTTGCCGTCATGGTAGAGGCGCGTGGCCTCCTTGACGGTCACGTCCTGCGCGAAGCCGATGCAACTGGCCAGAAAGCAGATGCCAAACCAGCCTGCCAAAATCCTCTGTCTCATTTCCATCCTCCTTGAAGTCAATGGGTTGAGAAAATATAGGAACTCTACTAGATGTGCTCCGTGAAGAATAGTGGTTTGACCCGCCGAAAAGCAGAAAGTTCCATGAAGAAGATGATTTTCCATCCCAATTAGGCCAAAAGACAACCAGCCCGTCGAGGGATGGGCGATGAACACGGGCGGTTTCAACTCTGCGGCGACATCGTCAAAGGGGATTCTTCGGCGATTCACCGCAGGTTCTCAACGCTCTTTTGGGGCCACGGAAATCCCGTACTATTCGGGTAAGGGATTCCGCTTCAAGTTCCTTAACTACAAGGACATAGATTCGGTTGCAACCAACGGCGCGGGGCGAGTCCTTGAGTTCGCGGAGAAGCTCGTCCATGTGCAGACGGAATTCCCTCGGGTCAATGGACGCCTCAATTATGGTCGCGCCGAAGAATCTGCGGACGGATTTTGAATCGTTGAAGTCCTAAATATCGGATTGTCAATGCACAAGGACGCTGGGATCATAGTCCGCCGGCGCCTCATAGCCGAGCAGGTTGATGCAGGTGGCGGCGATGGAACTGATGCCAAGTCCTTCTCGCAGAGTGGTTTGGTACTCGCCCTGGAAGTCGGGGTCATAGACAATGCAGGGGACGGGATTGAGGGAATGGGCGGTCTTGACCTTCGGCTGGCCGTTCTCCATGGAGAGGGAGCCGTCCTTCTTGTGCTCGAACATGTCATCCGCATTGCCGTGGTCCGCGGTGATGACGAGCACGCCGCCGACTTTCTCCACGGCGCGGCGAATGCGGCCGATGCACAGATCAACGCATTCCACGCCAATTTTGGCGGCTTGGAAGACGCCTGTGTGGCCCACCATGTCGCCGTTGGGGAAATTGCAGCGCAGGAAATCGTAGTTGCCGCTGAGGATGCCTTCTACCATGGTGTCTGTGATTTCGGCGCCCTTCATCCAGGGGCGCTGCTCGAAGGGCACGATGTCCGACGGAACTTCCAGATAGGTCTCCAGTTTGTCGTCGATGCGGCCGGACTTGTTGCCATTGTAGAAGTATGTGACATGACCGTACTTCTGGGTTTCGGAGCAGGCCAGAGTCCGCAGGCCGAGGGCGCAGAGATACTCGCCGGAGGTGCGGTCGATGGAAGGCGGCGCGGTGAGGTAGCGCTTTGGCACATGGAGGTCGCCGTCGTATTCCATCATGCCCGCGTAGACCACGTTGGGGCGGCGGACGCGGTCGAACTTGTCGAAGTCATCCTGCTCGAAGGCGGCGGTGATTTCCAGCGCGCGGTCGCCACGGAAATTGAAGTAGACCACGCTGTCGCCGTCTTCGATGGTGCCCACGGGCTGGCCGTTTTCGGCGATGACGAAGGCGCCCAAGTCCTGGTCGATGGCCCCTGTCTCCTTCCGCAGGGTCTCGATGGCCTCCGTGGCGCTGGCGAACTGGCGGCCGTCGCCGAGGACGTGGGTGTGCCATCCGCGCTCCACCATGCCCCAGTTGGCGTTGTAGCGGTCCATGGTGATGAACATGCGGCCGCCGCCGGAGGCGATGCGGGCGTCGCAGCCCTGCTGTCGCAGTTCTGCCAGAAATGCCTCAAAGGGAGTGACATACTCAAGGGCGGAAGTCTCGCCGACATCCCGTCCATCGAGAAGAATATGCACGCGAATGCGGCCCACGCCCTCTTTGGCGGCCTGCTGCATCATCGCCTTCAGATGGTCGATGTGGGAATGGACATTGCCGTCGGAGAAGAGGCCGATGAAATGCAGGGTGGACTTTTTGGCGATTGCGTTGCCCGCGATGTCCTTCCAGGCCTGTCCCTCGAACATCTTGCCGGAGGCGATGGAGCCGCTGACCAGTTTGGCCCCCTGATCGAAGACACGGCCGGAGCCGATGGCGTTGTGGCCGACTTCCGAATTGCCCATGTCCGCGTCGCTGGGCAGACCGACGGCCTGGCCGTGGGCCTTGAGGCGCGTGTTGGGGCAATTGGCCATGAGCCAGTCCAAATTCGGCTTGTAGGCGGCGGCGACGGCATCGCCGTCCTTGTATTTGCCGAACCCGACTCCGTCCATGATCACCAACACCACGGGGCCCTTGCGCCCCTTCATCCAGGCGGCTTTCGCCAATTTTTCTACCATTGATGGCTCCTTCTATTTGAAAAGCGAATAAAGAGAATGAAATTAACAATAATATAAATCGCATTGTCCGAGACTCAATCCTGTCCAAGGCGGGTTTTGGGTGGCGGGCGGCCTTTTATGCAAGCTTTTTTTGCCGACGGGAGTGCCGTCGGGCCAGTCGTGTGTTCAATTGTCCTGTAAACAAAGGAAACATCATGAGCAAGAAAGTGAAAATCGGCATCATCGGCATTGGCACCATCGGTTCCGTCCATGCGGATGCCTATGCGAAAATCCCTGAAGCGGAAGTAGTTGCGTTGTGCGACATTCTTCCGGACCGTTTGAAGGAGAAGGCCGCCCGCCATGGCATCGCGAAGACCTACGCGACCCATCAGGAACTGCTGGCCGACCCGGAAATCGAGGCCGTCAGCGTCTGCGTCCCCAACTACATGCATGCTCCCATCGCGATTGACGCGCTCAACGCCGGCAAGCATGTCATGCTGGAGAAGCCCATGTCCATCAAGGCGGAATATGCGCAGCAGATCTGCGACGCCCGCGACAAGAACGGCAAACTGCTCCAGATGGGCATGGTGCGCCGTCAGGCCGCCGATGCGCAGCTGGTCCATCGCCATATTCAGGAAGGTCGTTTTGGCGAGATCTACCACATCGGCGTCAAGCTGATTCGTCGCCGCGGCATCCCCGGCATGGGCGGCTGGTTCACCACGAAGGCCATGTCCGGCGGCGGCGGCCTCATTGACATCGCCGTCCACTCCCTCGATTTGGCCATGTGGGCGACCAACCTGTGGAAGCCCGTCAAGGTCAGCGCCAAGACCTACTCCAAGTTCGGCAGCCCCATGCGCGACTACCATTTCGTCGACATGTGGGCAGGCCCGCCCAACTACGACGGCACCTTCGACGTGGATGACTATGCGACGGGCTTCGTCCGCTTCGACAATCAGGCCAGCCTTTGCTTTGAGGTCGCATGGGCCTGCAACGCCAAGCCGGAGAGCTATGTGGAGATTCTCGGCACGAAGGGCGGCATCAAGCTGGAGGGCGGCAACGCCACCTTCCTGACCGAATATGACAATATGCTGGCGGACATCAATCTCGCCTACAATGCAAATGTGGACGGCTTTGTGGCCGAGCTGAGCAAATTCGTCAAAGCCATCAACGGCGAAGGCGAAATTCCCGCCACGGGCGACCAGGGCGTCATTGTCATGAAGCTGCTTGACGCCATCTACAAGTCCTGCGAACTCAATCGCGAAGTGGACATCTAAAAAACTGGCATTCAGCCGGTTATGAACACCACCGCAATGCGGTCGCGCCTCCGATTGAAGACAGACCGCATGGCGGTGGCGGTGTTGTTTTTTCTAACTTATTGATAATAAGTAACTTACAAATATAATTGAGAATGTCGCGATGAAAGGGCTGCGGTCATGATAAACGGCAAATGCGTCATTGGCATGTCCTGTCCACATGTCATGAACGGAGAGTATAGGAGATGGATGGAGAACTACAGCATCGCCGTCCATCGTGTCGGCGGCGTGCTTTTGGGGCTTCCGTTCGTCTATGACCTGGCGTTGCTTTCGGAGCAGCTGGATGCCGTGGACGGCGTGCTGCTCTCCGGCGGCTGCGACATTGATCCCAAATACTTTGGAGAGGAGAACAATGGCTCCAATCCGCCGTCCCCTGAACGGGACGAATTTGAGGCGCTTCTCATTAAAGAAGTGATGCGGAGGGACTTGCCGCTATTGGGCATTTGCCGTGGCATCCAGAGCATGAATGTCTTCATGGGCGGGACGATCCATCAGGATCTGCCCAACCATCCGCACGGCGACGGCGTCCGCCATCTGGTTCGTCTCAGCGGAAAGCTGGCGGAAATCATGGGCGAAGAGGAGATTTCGACGAACAGCTTCCACCATCAGGGGCTCAAGGTGCCGGCGCCAGGTTGGGTCTTTGCAGGAACGACGGAAGACGGTGTGGCGGAAGTGCTTGAGTGCCCTTCTGCCCGCTTCGCCATGGGGGTGCAATGGCATCCGGAACGCTCTTTCGCGCAGGAGAATGATCCGTTTTCGCGCAAACTCTTCGAGGCGTTTCTGGCGGCATGCCGTCCATGATGCCTCCGCGGCAGGGCGGCGCGTCATATTCTACATATAATATATATAAGGTATAAGAAGAAGGATGAAAAAACACATGAAGACCTTGTTGGCGCTAACCATGGCTCTCGGCTGCGGCTGTGCCATGATGGGGGACAAGACGGCGATGACGCGTGGCGAAATGGCGGAGAGCCTTTATGCAACGCGGCCCTTGCGGGAGTTCAAGGTCAGCTATGGGGAGCTTTGCTCTCTTTTGGAATCCGTCAGCCAGACCCTCGATGCCACCAACCGCCATGATGCCTTTGCGGACATCGCCTACGACCATCCGCTGAACAACGCCGTCTACTATGCGTTGGCCAATGGCTATGTGCAGGTGAAGGAGAATGGCCGTTTCGATGCGGACGAACCGATTTCGGCGGCTGAGGCACGGCGGCTGAAGCGGCGGCGCCACGGCAAATGCTCCATTCGGCGTTCGGAGGCACCGCAACTCCTCAAATCCATCTGTGAACGGAGCCAATCGGCTCTCGCGGAGGCCATGACGACTCACTGCATCAAGCAGGCGGCCTTGGCGCTTTCTTCAGAAGACATTGCACCCAAGGAATTTATCGCGCTGAAAGGCGTGCTTGCGGAACTGAAGGCGGCAAATCTGCCCCATGGTGACATCGAGACCATCGTGGGCAGTCCGAATGACCCCAATCGATGGATTTTCCGTGAGGGGAAGGGGCCTTTCACGCGGCACTACACTTTTGGCAGCCTCAAGCCGGATACGGAGCCCGTGGAGCTTGTCATCTTCAACGACACCCATTTCAATTTGGTCAATGAGAAGGATGAGGCGGAGGCAAATCCTTCGGTGTTAAGCACTAGGGAATATCGGCGCTGGCTGCGGAACGGCGCTTCCGCAGAGCTGGTGAAGAATGCGATGCATACGGCCCGCTATGCCGACCAGACCATTGTCGCAGGGGATGTTTTGGACTATCTTTCATGGGGCTGCATGCAACTGACGGTGGAATGCCTCTTCCGCAAGGACACGGACATTCTCGCCTGCCTTGGCGGCCATGACACGACGCGGGTCATGCAGGGCAAGGTGGCCGACCCTTCTCCCATCGAGTCGCGGCGGGATTTCCTCCGCGCCTTCTGGCCTCATGACATCCATTACACCTCCCGCGTTCTGCGCGACAAGGTCATGGTCATTGTGTTGGACAATGGGCAGGGCGGCTATGAAGAGCGGCTTCTGGCTCCTCTCGCGGCGGATTTGGAAAAGGCGCGGCGGGAGAATCTTGTGGTCATCATCGTTCAGCATGAGCCAGTCTGCACGCGAAATCCAGAGGAGACCGACGTGGCGCCGCTTCGTCGAAACGACCCCGGAAACTACAACTACGCCGAACGGCTAAGCGGAAATCCCAAAGACAAATGGGGCCGTACTCAAGATGTCTATAACCTCATCGTAAGGAACGCGGATATCGTCCGCGCGGTGGTTTGCGGTCATATGCACAGTGACTATTATGTGGAAATCATTGGTACGGAACAAGATGCGGAAGGAAATGCAACGCCGCGGAAGATTCCGCAGATCGTGAACACGGGCGTGGTCTACGACGGTGGCGCGGGACACATCGTTTCCATTACCATTAAGTAGTTTATAATCAGTAACTTGGAAATTTTACTGAGCAACGGGTGCAATTGGAAGGAGATGGCAGGTGGCTGTTAGCCGTGCGCTGTCGGCAATAAGGAATCCAAAATCGCCATCTGTTCTGGCGTGGACTTTCCGAAAACGGCGAGCGGGTTTTATCTTTCCGAAAATCGGCTTATATTATTCCTTTCACGCCTTTGGGATGGCGGCCGCCGTTGATAGCCGCAAAAACGGAGAGGCGATTATGATGTTTCCATGGGTTTTCTATGAATAAACGCGATAACGAACGCATTGTCATTACGGGAGTTGGCTTGACTGCGCCCAACGGCGACACTCTGGATGAATTCCGCCGCAGCCTTCTGGAGGGGAAGTCTGGAGTTTGTGCCGTGGAGCGGCCCTATATCGGGAAGGTGCTGGCGGGAGTCTGTGATTTTGATCCTTGCAAGTATCAGAGCCGGAAGGCCATCCGCATCGGCACGCGGGCGGGGTCCATCGCCATCTACTGCGCCAACGAAGTGCTGCATTCCGCCAACCTCGAGCTGGGCAAGGATGCGCCTCTGGAGCGCACAGGAGTCTTTCTTGGCATCACGGAGCATGGCAATGTGGAGACCGAGAAGGAAATCGACGAGATCCGCCGTTACAATGACGACACGTCCTATTGGTCCCATTACCACAATCCGCGCACGGTGGCCAACAGCCCCGCAGGGGAAGTCACGGTCAATTTGGGCATTACCGGTCCTCATTTCACCATCGGCGGCGCCTGTGCGGCAGGAAATCTGGGGCTGGTCACCGGTGTTCAGCAGCTGCTTTTGGGGGAAGTGGATTTGGCGTTGGCGGGCGGCGTCTCCGAAAGTCCGTCGTCCTATGGCATCTTCGCCGCCTTCAACAGCCAGACGGCCCTTGCGAAGAATGACGAGCCCGAAAAGGCCAGCCGTCCCTTTGACCGAGACCGCAATGGCATCGTGGTTTCCGAAGGCGGCGCGGTCTTCGCGTTGGAGCGGCTGGATCATGCATTGGCCCGAAACGCCGCCATCTACGGCGAAATCACGGGCTATCATTACAATTCCGACGCGTCGGACATGGTGCTGCCCAATTCGGAGCGGCAGGCAGAATGCATGGCCGCCGCCATCCGCAGGGCGGGACTGGAGCCAAAGGACATCAGCATCGTCAACACCCATGCCACCGGCACCAAGATGGGTGACATCAAGGAGTGCGAGGCCCTGCGGAAAGTCTTTGGCGATGCATGTCCCAATACCTATTTCAATAATACAAAGAGCTTTATCGGCCATTGCATGGGGGCCGCCGCCGCTTTGGAACTGGCAGGCAATCTTCCTGCGTTCGAGGACAAAATCGTCCATCCAACCATCAATGTGGACAATCTGGATCCGGCGTGCGAATTGCCGAATCTGGTCTGCAACACGCCACGGGTCGTGGACAGGGTGGACCATATCCTCAACAATTCCTTCGGCATGATGGGCATCAATTGCGTGGTGGTCGTATCCCGTTTCCGCAGAAACGGTTAGAATATAACAACCTAGAGTGGAGAGCAATTCAACAATGACACGTGAAGAGATTGGTCAGGCTATCATCAAGATTGTCAGCGAAGTGAATCCAGATGAAGACTGGACTGCCTTGACGCCGGAGGAGAGCCTCCGTGGCAAATTGGAGTCCATGGACTTTTTGGATGTGATCATGGAGTTGCGGAAGCAATACGGCGTGGAAGTTCCTGAAAAGGATTACGGGCAGCTGGCGACGCTGAAGAGCAGCATCGATTATCTCGAGCCGAAACTTGCAGATAAATAGTTGTCCTGCAACATGTTATAACAATTTAAACAGGAGAGGACCATGGCGCAAGTGAATGTCAATGTACCGCCGCCCAATCATGTGAAGGTGTTGGGAGGGCAGGGCTGGATTGGCCTCGTGGATCAGATGGGAACGGAGACCACAATCGTCAATGCGGCACGGGTTTCCTTCGGCAAGATGAAGGAGGAGATGGATGAGCGGGACGCGGGGCTGATCCGCTATCTTCTGGCCAACCACCACACCAGCCCTCTGGAGCATGTGACGTTCACCTTCCTTGTGCACTGCCCCCTGTTCGTCCGCTCCCAATGGCATCGCCACCGCACGTGGTCCTATAATGAAATCTCGCGCCGTTACACGGAGGAGGACATCCGCTTCTATGTTCCCGTGGAGCTGCGGGAGCAGGCGGAAAGTGACCGCCAGGCCTCCAAGGCGGCAGAGCACATCGACCAGGCGGCCTGTCTGGAGAAGATTCGCCGCATCCACGCGGAGGCCATGCGGACCTATGAAGAGCTGCTGGCCGCCGGCGTCTGCCGCGAGCAGGCCCGCGGGGTCTTGCCGCAGAATATGATGACCACGTTCTGGGCGACTGTCGATTTGAATAACCTGCTGAAGTTCATTGAGTTGCGGGACAGCCCCCATGCGCAGGCCGAAATCCGCGAATATGGCATGGCCATCAAGCAGATGATCGCCCCCTCGTTCCCCCACGTGGCCGCCGCCATGGGCTGGCAATGAGGCGGCATCGCTGTTTTATATCTAACTTATTCATTTATAGGTATTTACGAAAATGGTCAAGCATATCATCCTTTGGAAAATGAAGGAAGAGCTTTCCGCAGCCGAGAAGGAAACTGCTAAAGTCCGCATCAAGAATGGTTTAGAGGGACTCAAAGGCCAGATTCCCGGCCTGCTGGACATACGGGTTCGCACATCCGGTCTGGCCAGCTCCAACGCGGATCTGATGTTGGACTCCACATTTGAGGACGAGGTGGCGCTGAAGGGTTACGCCGTCCATCCCAAACATGTGGATGTGGCCACCAATATCGTCCGCCCCAATGTGCAGATTCGTCTTTGCATGGACTATGAGGCGGATTAGGGGAAGCTAACTGTTTTTAACCACAGAATAATACATGGAATAAACAGAAGCGGACTGCCGCTCGTTCGAGCGACAGTCCGTGGTTCTTTTTATGTCATTTGAAAAGAATTGATCCGCGTTCTGCTGCAGAACACGGCGGAACGTTTCTGTTTATTCTGTGTGTTCTGTGGATAATAAACACCCCTCATGTGAAATAGGGCATAAGGGAAATGAGAGGTTTCTCCATGATGAAACGCGGATCTTTTGGGTTTCCATAGAGGAAATTTCAAAAAATCGCGGCATGGTGACTTGAAGAACCCCAAATCGGCAGTATTTTAAATGTGTTGTCACCAAAAGTGGTAGGATACCGAAGTGGCCAACCGGGGCAGACTGTAAATCTGCTAGCTATGCTTTCCTTGGTTCGAATCCAAGTCCTACCACCATCCTCTTAACCCGTCAGCGATGACGGGTTTTTCATTTTGGGGGCTTGGGGATGGTTTGCAAAAGCTAAAATACTGTCCATATTAACCCTGTGAATCAGCCAAAAGCCCTTGATGGGCGGCGTTGAGGGATTTTCCAATCATCATATGGAAAGAGGTGAAGAGCAATGAGCAAGTGCGGCGGATTGTTGCCGATTATGATGGCGTTGGGGATGACGGGATGCGTCTGCCATGAGACCCCGCCCGTCACGCAACGCGTGGCGGTTTTGGGAAACAGCATCACCTTACATGCACGGGCGCCGCAGATTGGATGGGAGTGCGACTGGGGCATGGCCGCCAGCTCGGAGGACAAGGACTTCTGCCATGTGCTGCTCCGCCATTTCACGGAGGCCAATCAGGGCGTGGCCCCTCAGATGCTGATTGAAAATGTGGCCAACTTTGAGCGGGAGCATACCACCATTGAGCTGGATGCCATCGACTCCATCGCCAAATGCGTGGCGATGAAGCCGGAGATTTTTGTTCTGGCCATTGGAGAGAACGTCCCGAATCTGGACACGGAGGAGAGCCGCAACCTGTTCAGGGACAAGGTCATCGCGTTGCTGAAGCGAATTCAGGAGGGAAGCCATCCCATGATTGTGGTGCGCAGCAGCTTCTGGCCGCGGGAGTGCATTGATGTTCCGCTGAAGCAGGCCTGCGAGGCGGTGGGCGGCGTCTATGTGGACATCCATGAACTGAGCGTGGAGGAGAATTTCGCGCGTTCGGAGCGGCAGATTCAACACGAGGGAGTGGCCGCCCATCCAGGAGACCGAGGCATGAAGGCCATTGCCGACGCCATCTGGAAGGCGATTCAGGAGCAGAAAGCCGCTCAAAAAAGCGGTCAGTCATGCCGCTGAACTACCAAATTCAGTAAGTCATTGAAGAAGAATAATTTACATAATCCGAGGGGAGTAACGTCTCTCCTCGGATTTTGGCCAACTTTGGCTGAATTGTTGCCCGTGTCGATTCCCATGACAATGGACTAGGTCATCTTATTCGTTTTGGGAATCATTGGGTTCTTCTTGTTCGTCACGATTCAGTTGTTTATTCCATCTGACCAAAAGATTACCAATATCGTAGTCTAAGCCTTTGGCATTATAGAATTTTGTCCATTCCTGATATAAAAAGGCAACTTTTTCTCTTGACTCCTCGAGATTTCCTTTATCCAAGTCCGTTTGAATTTCTTCCAGAAAAAGTCGTACAGGAGTTTTCACTCCACTAAGCAGCATTGTATCGTAATAGTGGTTGTAAAAATCCTTATACGCGACGCAAAATAAGTAGCAAAACACAATACTAATCGAACATAAGACTAAGAATATCCACATTAGTTTGTGTGACATTTCAACTCTCTCCACATTGGATGCTGCTTTAAATCAGCCATTTATGAATGTCAGCTATTCTGTGAAATGGACGAAGATGCGGAGGCGCTTTGAGGTGTAGTTGGCGCCGTTGGCATTGTAGGTCCAGTCGGTGACCTTTTCCGTGCGGGGGTGGTTGGGGATGGGATGGCTGTTGCCGATGCCCAAGTCGCAGTCCTCGCCCTTGCGCCAATTGTTGTAGGCGAAGACCGTTTGTTTTGCCGCGTAGTTGTGGACCTGCATGGAGCCATAGCCGTCCTCGTTGGGCTGAATGGAATCGCCGAAGTCGAAGGCGTTGTCTTTAGCGTCGGGGATGCCGATGCCGTTGACTTCACGGTAGTTGTTGGGGAAGAACTCGATGCAGCCCGCATCCTGCAGATTTTCGGCGGCGGTGACCCCTGGATGGTTGGAAATCACCGTCAGATGATCCACCTTCATCTGGAAGGAGGCGCCGGAACTGACCGTGGGGACGCCGATTTTGCTCAAATCCTGCGTAAAGGCGTCCATGGCCACGTACACGAAGCGGGGACGGTCGAATTTGGGGTGCAGTTCCAGAAAATAGGCGACGCGGTCAAAGGGGCGGCCGACAAGTTTTTTGCTGTAGTCCGTGGAGTAGATGACTTGGTTGCCATGGGAGGCGATATGCAAGTCGTATATCATGTCAAGTTGCTTTGAATCAGGAACATGGAGTTTTAGGAAATCAATCATGGGCTCGTCTCCGGCCTGGAAGGGGGAGCAGGAGAGGCCGGCTGCATTGGTCAGGTTGGGGACCGCCGTCTTCCGCCACGCGAAGCGCATGGCGGTGGGGGCCTTGACGTCCGGATGGGAGAGGATGACCATGTTGTCCTGAATGACGGCGTTGGCGGGCGTGTAGTCCGCCTCGGGGCCGGCGATTTCGAAGCAGGAGGGGGCTTCGCCGTCCCGCGTGGTGAGGCCGTCGGCGTAGTCAAATTGGATTTTCAGGGTGTCGCCGTCCTTGTCCATATGGCGGAAGCGGGGGCCATGGCATTGAATTTCAAGGAAACCGTAGGTCTTCGCCAAAGCCAGCAGAGCCAGCCGACGCCCCACCTCTTGTTTGTTTTTGGGGTGGATGTCCTTCACGTCGCCCACATCGTTGATGACGGCCATGCCGATGTCCTGCAGATTTTCGCAGGCGGCTTGTGCGTTCCACATTTCGCCGAGCAGTTCCGGCTCGTCATTGGGGTCGCCGTATTGATAGGGGGGCAGCTGGACGAAATAGAAGGGGAGATGGCGGTCCATCCATAAGTCTCTCCAGGAGAGTAACAAAGCCTTCATTTTGGAGTAGTAGAGCATGCCGTCCCGCAAATTGGCCTCCCCCTGATACCATAGCACACCGCGGATGTTGTAGGGTATCAAGGGACGGATCATGCCGTTGAAGAGGGTGGTGGGGTGGTTTTTGCTTGTGAGAGGGTGGTATTTTTGCGGCAGGACGGGAGGCGGTTCCACGGAATGGCTGTCCGCAAGTGAAAGTTTGGCGTCCTGCGACCAGGCCTCCAGTTTTCGCAGATAGGCTCTGATTCCTTCTTCATATAGACGGGTTCCGGGGCTTCGACGGAGGACATCCTCATGGATGCTCTGCAGAGCGGGAATGCGTTCCAGCCCGCTGATGGGCGTCCATGGCTCGATGCGGGTGCCTCCCCACGAGGCGTTGATGAGGCCGATGGCCACGCCGGGCAGCTTTTCTGAGACCGTTTTTGCAAAAAAGTATCCGGTGGCCGTGAAAGCGTCCACGGTTTCGGGGGCGGCGGGAACCCAGTTGCCTTCGCAGTCCAGTTGAGGGACTGGCGAGGGGCGATGGAGGACCTTGAATTGCCGTACATGGCCGAATGCCGCCGCCTCTTCCCGTTCTTGGGGGAAGTTCAGGCATTCTTGAACGCTCATGGCCATGTTGGACTGGCCGGAGCAGAGCCAGACCTCGCCGACCATCACATCCTCCAGAACGATGGTGTTCTTTCCTTCGACGGTCAGCTCAAAGGGACCGCCGGCCTTTTCCGCGGGGAGGCGAGTGATCCATTTGCCGTCGGCGTCGGCGCGGCAGGCGGTTTGCCGTTGGTTCAGGGTGATGGTGATGTCTTCCCCCGGTTCAGCCCATCCCCATATGGCAATGGGCTGATTCTGCTGTAGAACCAGATGATTGCTGAAGAGGGACGGCAGGCGAACTTCCGCCAGCAGGGGGAACGTGATGGCCAGAAGAACGGCGGCGAGACGGTTTGGAGGCAGGATGTGCATGGTGACCTAACGGTGGATTGACGATGGGGCGTTGCGGTGGAAGACAAGAAGAAAGATAGTGCCGGAAACCTCAATGTCCAATGAGAAGCCCTTTTCTTCGATGAGCGTGGCGGCTTGTTGAAGGGCGGCGCGGCCGGGGTCGGCCAGAATGAAGGTGCCGTTGGCGGCGCAATAGCGGTCAACGCATTCCGCCAGCGGGGCGACCATCTGCTTTTCGTAGATGAGGTCGCTGCCCAACAGCAGATCGTAGGCGCCGGGCAGGTCCGGCTTCCGCCAATCCATGCGGTGATAGTTGATGGACAAGTGGTTAAGTTTGGCGTTGTTCAAAAAGAACGGCTCATTGTCCGGATGGAAGTCGCTGGAGGTGACGATGCCGCCCAAGGCGGCGGCGGTCATGGAGGGGAGTCCCAGGCCGCAGCCCAGCTCCAGAACGGATTGGTTGCGGCAGAACTCGGGATGGTCCGCCAAAAACTCGGCCAGGGCCTGGGCGGATTCCCACAGGCGAGTGAAATAGGGAATCATGTCCGTGTCCGACGGGGAGGTTTTGACATAGTGGTCCAACGCCTCGTCCAAGTCCTTCAGCACGCAGAGACGAAAGGACAAGTCGCGGACGTTGACCGTCTCGACGCGGTTATCGAAAAGGGTTTTGAAGGGGTCGTCAGTGTTGTCCACGGGACTCACCGCAGGAGAGGGTTGTTTTGAGAAGGCTTCCCCATGAGAATTGGAGGAGCGGGGGGATGCCGTTGGGAGCCGATTCGGGGGCGTTGCCCTGTTGGCGGCAGACGCCTGCCATGACGCCTAACGCGAGCATCGTGCAACAGGTGAAGCTGCCGCCGTAACTGAGCAGGGGAAGGGGAAGGCCGATGACGGGAAGAAGTCGGGTGACCATGCCGATGTTCACGACCACGTGGCCGAAGAGCAGCCATGTGAAGACAAGACAGAGGACACTGCCGGTTTCCGTCTCCGCATGGGCGGCCCAATGGAAGCCGATGAGGGCGATGACGCCGTAGAGCAGCAGGACGGGCATGGCACCCCAGAGGAAGCCGGCTTCTTCTCCGATGACGGTGAAGAGAAAGTCCGTGGGGGCCACGGTGCGGGGCAGGAAGCCCGCGCTTTTCAGGTTGCCGCGCAGATAGCCGCGGCCGTGGAGCCCGCCGTCCGCCAAGGTCATGAGCGCCTGCTGCTCATTCCAGCCGCCGTTGGGACTGAGAAGGCTGCGGAGGCGTTGGACATGATAGGGGTGGAGGAAGGGCAGGGGGGATTTCGCTGTTGCCCCCTCTTGGCCATCCGCGGAAACGGTCCATTTGTCCAGCCATTGGTTTTGAATGTGGGGATGGGCTCGTAGCCAGCAGAGGCCGAAGACGCCGCCGACGGCCAGGCCGAAAAACAGGATGAAAGCGGCGATGCAGGCTTTGGGAGGGAGGCTATAGGAGAGGGCGGCCAAAAAGGCGGGAAGCAGCAGGATGGCCGCGTTGCCGAAGGAGGGCTCATAGGCGATGAGCAGGGTGGGAGTCAGGGTCAGCGCCAGACAGGCGGCGGCTTTGCGCCAGCGGGACAGGGGGGCGGTGAGCGTCAGTGCGAACACGCACAGGGTGAAGAACTTGGAGATTTCCGCCGGCTGGAGGAGAAAACCGCCGAAGGAAAGCCAGCGGGAGGCGCCGCCGATGCGCTTTCCGACAAAGAGCACCAGAACCAGAAGAACCAGGGAGACGGCGTAGCCAATCCATGCCATCAGTTTCCACGAGAACCGTTGCGAAGGCCAATGGGCCATGAGCACGGCGCCGCAGCCGCCGACCAGAAACCAGCAGGCCTGCTGGAAGGCGCCCCCGCGGACCGGATACTCCGCGCTGATGTAGCCGCAGCTGTAGATGAAGCAGAGGCTATAGGCGGCCAGCACTGTGACCGCCAGGCACATCAGCCAAAGAGACCATGGGGGGCGGCGAGTATTCATGGGGAGGAGGGAATATGGAAACAGCCGCTGGTCCACTCCTGAAGCGTCTTCCGCGACCGTTCCACGGCGCCGAGGGCGCTATAGCGTTCCAACACAGCGGGATACTGTTCCGTTAGGATTCCAGAGAGGATGAGATGGGCGTGGGGGCAATGGCGGTCCACCAAGGCCATGACGTCCTCCGCCTGAGCCAGCAGCACGGTGGCCAGAATGTTGGCGGCGACCACTTGGCAGGGGCGGGGCGGCACATAGTCCCCCAAGGCGGCGTGGACGGCGTTCACACCGCCGATGCCCGCTTTCTGCAGGTTTTCCATGGCGGTGTCGATGCATTGGGGATCGTTGTCAAAGGCGAAGACCGGCTCATAGCCCAGCAGGCGGGCGCCGTGGGAAAGGATTCCGGAGCCGCAGCCGGCGTCGATGAAGGACATCGTGCCATATTGCCGTTGAAGCTCGTCCAAAAACTGGAGGCAGGCGCGGGTGGTGCCATGGTAGCCGGTTCCGAAGCACATGCCCGGGTCGAGGGAGAGAACCAAGTCCCCCGGAAGGGGCGAATAGGCCTCCCAGCTGGGCTGAACCACAATGCGGTCCGTGGCGCGGAAGGTGTGGAAATGCTTTTTCCAGCTCTCGGACCAGTCCTCCTTCTGGATGGCGCGGAGGTCGATGGCCGGCGGCTGGGACAGCAGGTCCCCCCATGGCTCCAGGCAGGCGGTGACCTGAAGGAGCTTCGCCTTGGCATCGGCTTCGTCCTCCGCCATGACATAGGTCAGGGCGCGGCCGGTCTCCCGGCTGGAGTAGGAGGACGCCACCAAATCCGCGGCCGCCAGGGCCTCTTCAATGAGGACCACGTCGGCGGCGGGACTGTCGATGGCGACGGCATGGAGGACGTTGGCTTGAGTGGACATGGCTTCTTCCAATGGAGGGGTTAGAGGCGGCCGAAGGGGGAAAGCTCCCGCAGGGAGCGGATGATGCCCGGTGTGACCTGCAAAATGGTGTCGATCTCCGCATCGGTGTTGTAGCGGGAAAGGCTGAATCGGACGGAGCCATGGAGGGAGCGGTAGTCCAGCCCCAAGGCGCGGAGCACATGGGAGGGCTCCAAAGAGCCAGATGTGCAGGCGGAGCCGGAGGAGGCGCAGATGTGGGCCGTCTCATAGAGGCGGAGCAGGATGGACTCCCCTTCGATGTAGCGGAAGCAGATGTTCAGCGTATTGGGCAGACGGGACTGGCGGTCGCCGTTGACCAGCGGATCCGGACAGCTGGCCACCAGCCCCGCCTCCAGACGGTCCCGCATGGCACGGACACGGCTCTGCTCTTCATCCATATGCGCCATGGCCAGTTCGGCGGCGCGGCCCAAGCCGGCGATGCTGGCCACGTTTTCCGTGCCCGCCCGCTGGCCGCTCTCCTGATGACCGCCGATGAGATAGGGTTGGAAGGGGGTGAAGCGACGGCGGTACAAAACGCCTATCCCTTTCGGGGCGTGGAGTTTATGACCGCTGAGAGACAGAAAGTCAATGCTGCTGTCCTTCAGGTTGATGGGGATTTTGCCCACGGCCTGAACGGCATCCACATGGAAGAGGGCGCCGTGGGCGTGGGCCAGTTGGCCGAGGGCCTCCACGGGGTAGATGTTGCCGATTTCGTTGTTGGCCCACATGCAGCTGACGATGGCGGTGTCATCGTTGATCAGGGCCTTGGCCTGCTCCAGATTGATGCGCCCTTGGGAGTCCACGGGCAGGTAGTCAACATGTAACCCATTGTGCTGCAAGTATTTACAAAGATTGAGGACGGCGGCGTGCTCAACGGCGGTGGTGAGAACCCGCCGACGGCCCCGCTGGGTCTCCAACGCGCTGCGGATGGCAGTGCTGTCCGACTCCGAGCCGCAGCTGGTGAAGATGATCTCCTCCGGCTCCGCCCCCAGCAGGGTGGCGATGGCCTCACGGGCGTGGACAATGGCTTTGGCCGCCTCATTGCCGAAGGGATGGGGACTGGAGGGGTTGCCGTACCATGTGGTGAGGAAGGGAGTCATTGCCTCCACCACTTCCGGGGCCAGCCGGGTGGTGGCGTTGTTGTCAACATAGATGATGTCTGTGGAACTTTCCATGGTCCGCTCCCCGCGTCATTTTGCCTCGACCACCGTGATGGCGCCGGAGACCTTCTCCCGCAGCTTGGCCTCGACCCAATGCTTCAGGGTCTGGATGGCGGAGGGACAGGCGGCGCAGCGGCCGGCCAGTCTCACCGTGACCTGGTCGCCGTTGACGTCCACCAGCTCCGCGTCGCCGCCATCGGCCTTCAGGCCGGGGCGGATGATGTTGTCGAAGGTCTCCTGAATGAGCGCAATGCGTTGGAGGGTCGTCAGTTGGCAAGCGGGCCGCTCGGTGGAGGCGGCCTCCTTCGCGGCTTTCGCCTTGCCCAAAACATCGTCCAGAATGGCCTGAATGTCGTCCTTGCAGCCGCCGCAGCCGCCGCCGGCCTTCGTGTAGTGGGTGACTTGCTCCACGGTGGTCAGATGGTTCTTCTGGATGACCTCGCGGATTTTGCCCTCCGTCACGCTGAAGCATTGGCAGACGATGCGGTTCTCTCCCGTCTCCTCCACGATGATGGGCACGTCCAGCTCCGGATGGCGTTTGTGCATGTCCACCAACGCCGCCTGAAAGGCCTCCATGCCCATGACCGAACAATGCATCTTCTCCTCCGGCAGTTCGCCCAAGAAGTCCGCAATGTCCTGGTTGGTCAACTTGGAGGCTTCTTCAAGTGTCTTTCCGATAAGCATTTCCGTCAATGCAGAGGCGGAGGCGATGGCGCTGGCGCAGCCAAAGGTCTGAAATTTGGCCTCGGCGATGGTCTTCTTGTCTTCAGCCAATTTGACGAACAGCTTCATGGCGTCGCCGCAGACGATATTGCCCACTTCGCCGACGCCGTCTGCATCCGGCAGTTCGCCGATGTTGCGGGGATGCAGGAAATAATCCATGACCTTTTCCGTGTAGTTCCACATGGTAATGCCTCTCTTCGAATATGTTATGCACAATTCAGGCAATGCCTGAACGCGTTCTCTTTCCTCTCGCCGCGGCATGCCGCCATGGCGGCGGCATGGCGTCCGCAAAAAAAAACCGCACCTTCTCCGCTGGGGAGAAAATGCGGCAAAACGACTTTGGGCGACGTTATTCCCCAGGCTTGGTCTTGGGCAGACCCCAGGCACGGTCGCCGTCTTTATAGCGGTTTTCCTTTTTGAGCTGGTCAATGCGCTCATAGCGCTTCAGCACATTGCGGCGCTCGCCAACGGCGCCTTTGGTCTTCAGGCTGGGATGCAGGGACATTGCTATAACCTCCAAATTATATCATGGTGTAACCAAATCCAAAACTAGACTATTACTATATATGATAAATCACAATAAGCAAGGCTCCACGCCCAAAAAATCTTCCATTTTGGTCATGTGGCGGCATGGCTGTCGGCTCCCCGTGGGCTGTTGAGTTGCGGGAATGCAATTCGGATTTATATTTTGATTGTCATATCCCTGCATTTCAAACCCAAACCAGATAGGGCGGCATCATGAATCTCGGGCTAATTGGTCTTCCCCAAGTCGGAAAGAAAACGGTTTTTCAGCTTCTCACGGGCCTTTCGGCGGAGAAGGCGCCAACCAAAGACGGACTGACCCATGGCATCGCCACCGTCCGCGACCCCCGTGTGGACGCCCTCAGCGCCATGTTCAAACCCAAACGGACAAAATACGCGGAAATCGAGCTGGAGCTCCCGCCGGACATCCAGCCGGACAATTCCCGCAGCGCCGCCTGGCTGGAGCCCATCCGCCGCACGGACGCGCTGATCCATGTGGTCCGCGCCTTTGAGTCCGACCAGGTATACCATATTCTTAATAGCGTGGATCCGGCTCGGGACGTGGAGACGGTGGAGTTGGAGTTTTTGTTCGCGGACTTGGACATGACGGAGAAGCGACTGGAGCGGTTGAACAAAGAGGCCCGCATCAAGCCCACGCCGCAGAAGGAAAAGGAGAAGGAGATCATTGAACGGTGCCATGCGCAGCTGGAGGCCGAACAGCCCCTGCGCAATCTGGAGTTCACGGAAGAGGAGATGAAGGTGATTCGCTCCCTTCAGTTCCTGACGCTGAAGCCATTGATCACCGTCATCAACGTCGGAGAGGATTTTCAGGCGGAAGTCAAAGCCCATGAGGAACTTGCGGCGAAATTGACGGCTCGGGGAGACACGGTGGTCTTTCTGAGCGCGGCCATAGAGGAGGAGCTGAGCGAACTGGAGGAGAGCGAGCGGGAGGGCTTCATGGCCGATTTGGGGCTGACGGAGCCCGCCGCCCACCGCCTGTCCCGTTCCGCCTACGAATGCCTTGGCCTGATCAGCTTCTTCACCTGCGGGCCGGACGAAGTCCGCGCATGGTCGCTGACCAAAGGCTCCACGGCCCCTGAGGCGGCGGGGCGCATTCACACGGACCTGGAGCGTGGCTTCATTCGGGCGGAGACCATTTCCTACGACGAGCTGGTCAAGGCAGGGTCGGAGAAGGCGGCGAAGGAAGCTAAACTCTACAAGCTGAACGGCAAGGACTATATTGTCAAGGACGGAGATGTCATCGAAATCCGCTTCAACGTCTAAGCCGTTCCGTCTCTTCGGCTTCATTTCGCTTCGGACGCTTCTGTACACAGGCGCCGCTGTGCTGGTGGCCCTGTTCATGAAAAAATACGGAGACGGCCGCCCGTCCTCCGGCGGGAGAACTGCTCCGCCGCCGGAGCAGGAGGAGACACGCCTGTTTTTGGAAGGTACCGCCCTTTCTGCCCAAGAGGCACGGAAGCCCTCCCTCTTGCTGTTGGACAACGAGGGTGTCCTGAAATCGACGGCAGACGAAATTCGGACCGCATTCGGCGGCCGCTGTACTATCACCTACATCGACATCACTGGCCGGCCGGATGTGTTGGAGTACTACAAGGCCGAAAGCACTCCATTGGCGCTGCTTATGTCTCCCGACGGCACGGAATTGGGCCGCCTGGAGGCGCCCGTTAGCCAAGAAAAGTTAGAAGTCTTTCTGCAAGAAGGACTTGCGACAATAAAGAAAGAATAAGGGGGTTAAGCGTTTGGAGTGTCGATGAAAAAGGCCTCCCATATGTATTTGAAATGAGAGGCCTTGGGGAATCAGCAAAAGTTATTTGCAGCATTTCGCATCGTCTTTACAGCAGGCAGCACCATCTTTGCAGCATTCCGCACCGTCCTTGCAGCAATCGGTTTTCTGGCAACAGCAAGCTTTCTGGACACAACAGGCAGATTTTTGCTTGCAGCAATTCGAGGCTTTTCCACTGGAACACACACAACCCGCAACAAATAATGTCAGGGCGAGGACTGCGAGGAGTTTCTTCATTGGCTTTTTCTCCTTTTGGTTGTTTCCGACCGACTATCAAACAAGTTTAGTTTATTTGACACGTGATAAACATTTTTGTTCCATGATTCTTGAGCAAATTGGTTGTTTTTTATGGCTTTACCTCCAACATCTTCTCGATGGGATGTCGCGCCCCGTCGATGACCTCTTGCGGAAGCTCCACGGCGGGCGTCAATTCCTTTAGCGAGAGATAGATATCTTCCAAGGAAATCTTCTTCATGTTTGGACAAAGAGGCTTTGGCTCCAGGCTGAAGAACTCCTTGTCAGGGTTCTCCTGTTGAAGACGATGGATTAGCCCGCATTCCGTCGCCACGATGAACGAGTGTTTTGGCGAGGCTTTGACATGGCGGAGCATTCCCCCTGTGCTCAGCGCGACATCCGCCAGGGCCACGGTGGCGGGCATGCATTCAGGGTGGATGATGACCTCCGCGTCGGGATGCATGTTCCGTGCCGCCGTTATCATCTCAGGCAGGATTTTGAAGTGAGTGGGGCAGAAGCCAGGCCAGAACTCCATGTCGCGCTTGAGCTTTGCGGCGATGTTGCGTCCAAGATTGCCGTCAGGCAGGAACATGATTTTTCTGTCCTGCGGAATGGATTCGATGACTTTCTCCGCATTGCCTGACGTGCAGCAGATGTCTATGTGGCACTTGGTGGCGGCTGTTGTGTTGACGTATGCCACCATGACTGTGTCTGGGTGAGCTTGGCGGTACTTGGCGACCTCGTCTGCCGCCGCCATGTCCGCCATTGGGCATCCTGCGTGTGGATTTGGGTGCAGAACCAACGCCTTTGGAGAGAGCACCTTCGCCGTCTCCGCCATAAAACGGACGCCGCAGAAGACAATGACCTTAGCCTGACATTCCGCTGCCTTGCGGCTGAGCTCAAGCGAGTCGCCGACAAAGTCAGCGATGTCCTGCACTTCGCCAATCGTGTAGTTATGGGCAAGGATAATCGCCTCGCGCTGCGCCGTCAGCCGTCTGATTTCGTTGTTGATATCCATTTCAGAAAAATTACTCTACTTAAGTAATTGACTTCTTATTTTGCTATAATGTATACCAATATTAGATGATTTACAATAATTCACTATTAAAATAATCGTATTTATAGAAACTTTAGTCAAAACTCTGTTTTCCATAAGGATAGGTAAGGACGGCTTTTTATCCACAGAATACACGGAATAAACAGATGCGTGGTTTTTGAAAAGAACAAACTCGCGGAACGCGGCTGAACGTTTCTGTTTATTCCGTGTATTCTGTGGACTCTCTTTAAAAACGCGTTCTGCCGCGAACGCGGCTGAACGCTTCTGTTTATGCTGTGTATTCTGTGGTTAATCAGCATCCCTTATAGTGAACAGAGTGCATGAAAATGAATTGCAAATATTGAATTTCATCTTCATGATGAAAAAGCTGGCAAAAGTGGCGAAAATGGCTCCCGGACATGGCAAAATAGCCCTTGATTTTGGGGCGAATGCCCGTTGCGAGGCCCCAGATGGCCCTTCCTTGCGTTTTAGGGGCAATCCTGTATATTAATACCTCCTATGGTATATAGGGCCTAAAATGGCCACTTTTTTGAGTTTGGCCATTATTGCATTTTCTTTCATTATTATTCAAGATTCTGAGTTAATGCGCACTCCGATTGTGATGTGGGACCTGAGACGGGAGACGTGAGACGGGAGACGTGAGACGGGAGACGTGAGACGGGAGACGTGAGACGGGAGACGTGAGACGAGGGACGTGAGACGAGACCGTTAGCGAAAGTGGCCATGGCAACGGCTTGCTCAGACCATCTGGGGCTGAATCGTTGCTTTCCAAATTTCTATTTTATAATTCTAACTCATTGCCCAGCAATGACATAGATGCGTTGAGGAAAGACGGTGCTCTGGCGGGGGGAGCGTGGCGCATTGGGGCGTTGCCTTGGGGCAGCGTGGATGGAAGGGGCAGCCGGACGGCGGGTTCAGCGGGCTGGGCACATCTCCTTCCAGCCGAATGACTTTGCGGTTGGTGGCCGGTTCCATCTGTGGCGCGGCGCTCAGGAGCGCCTTCGTATAGGGATGGGCGGGGGAGCCGAAGATTTCTGAGGCCAGGCCGCGTTCCACGATATGCCCCAGATACATGACCATGATTTCGTCCGCCAGATAGGCGACTACGCTTAAATCATGGGTGATGAACAGATAGGAGACACCGGTCTCCCGCTGAATGGCTTGAAGCAGATTCAGAATCTGGGCCTGTACGGAGACATCCAGCGCACTGGTGCATTCATCGCAGATGATCAGTTCCGGCCGCAGGGCGAGGGCTCTGGCCAGGCCGATGCGCTGGCGTTGACCGCCGGAGAACTGATGGGGATAGCGGGACAATTGGGATTCATCCAGGCCGACCTTCTCCATCAGTTCCTTCAGAATCTGGCGACGCTCCTCCGCCGTCTTTCCAATGCCATGGATTTCCATGCCCTCCGCAATGGTTGCGCCGACCATCAGCCGTGGATTCAGGCTGGAGAAGGGATCCTGGAATATCATCTGCACATTTCGCCGAAGCAGGCGCAGCTCTTTCGGCGAGACTTTTAGCAAATCACTGTTTCCGTGCAGGATAGCGCTGCCGCTATTGGCATGGACAAGGCGCATCAACGCCTTGCCGACGGTCGTCTTGCCACAGCCAGATTCACCGACCAGCGCCATGGTGCGCCCCTTTCTCAACGTGAAGCTGACACCGTCCACGGCCTTTGCCACATTGACGATTTTGCGGAAAAGGCCTCTTCGGACGGGAAACCAGACCTTCAAGTCCTTCACGTCCAGCAAAGGCGTGTCGTCTTTGCCGCCGGACACATTGTCCGCAGGAGCCGCATCCGGCAGGGAAAGCATGGCATGATGACATGCAACGCTATGCCCTGTCGCGATTTCCGCCGCAACAGGGCATTGCTGGCGGCAGACCTCCGTCGCCAGAGGGCAGCGGGGCGCGAAACGACAGCCGACTGGCATTTCGGCCAATGGCGGCACATTGCCGTCTATGGCCATAAGGCGCTGGCCGCGCTGGTTGCTTCCGGGGAAGGAGCGCAGGAGCAGTCGCGTATAGGGATGGACGGGATTGGAGAAAAGAGCCTGCCGTTCAGCAAGTTCCACGATGGAGCCGCCGTACATGACGGCGACGCGGTCCGCCTGTTCCTTCACCAAGGCCAGATTGTGGGTGATGAGCAGAACGGCCGTGTGGAATTTTTCCCTCAAGGCACCGAGCAGCTCCATGATTTGGGCCTGCACGGTCACGTCCAGCGCCGTGGTCGGTTCGTCGGCGATCAGAAGGGAGGGACGGCAGGCCAGGGCCATGGCGATCATGCACCGTTGCCGCATGCCGCCGGAGAGCTGGTGGGGATAGTCTTCCAGTCGGCTTTCCGCGTCAGGAATGCCGACTTGCTCCAGAAGCTGCGCGCATTCATCATGAAGCTCCTTGCCATGAAGGCCCCTGTGGAGCTTCAGGACTTCCGCCAGCTGCCAGCCGACGGTCAGCACGGGATTGAGCGCCGTCATCGGTTCCTGAAAGATCATGGAGATGCGGTTGCCGCGGATTTTGCGCAGGGCGTCGTTCTCCAGTTTGAGCAGATCCTGCCCTTCGAAGAGGGCATGGCCGCCTTCGATGACGGCGCTGGCGGCGGGCAGCAGCCCCATGAGGGAGAGCGCCGTGACGGATTTTCCGGAGCCAGATTCACCCACCAGCGCCACCAGTTCCCCTTCATGGATGCTGAAGGACGCATGGTCGACGGCGCGGCATAGCCCGCTGCCCTGCCGGAAGCTGATACAGAGGTCTTTGACTGACAGGAGTTCCATTATTGCGTCCTCAAATTTGGATCCAGCGCATCGCGCACCGCATCGCCGAAGATGTTGGCAGGCAGCACAAGACCGAGCATGAAAACGAATGCGCAGCTCAGTTTCCACCAGATGACCGGATCACGCGTCAATTCCGTTCGCGCGTCATTGATCATGGTTCCCCACGACATGGTGTCCGCGCCGACGCCGATGCCCAGATAGGTCAGCGCCGCTTCCGCCAGCACTTCGTTGGAGAAGCGAAGCACGATGGTGATGAGCACCAGATGGAGCACGTTGGGCAGGATGTGCCGTGCCAGAATGCGCCACGAAGGGGAGCCCAGGGCGATGGACGCCTGAACGAATTCCGTTTCGCGCAGGCGCAGCGTTTCGCCACGCAGCAGGCGGCAGAGGCCTGTCCAGGAGGCGATGCCCATGGCCAGGCAGAGTTGCGGAAGTCCCTGGCCGAAAATGATCATGAAGGCGGCGATGAAGAGGACGGAGGGGATGGAGCTGAGCACGGCGCAGATGTACTGGACGCTGTCATCCACCCAGCCGCCGAAATAGCCTGCGATGATGCCGAAGAAGAGGGCGAAGGGGATTGCAAGCAAAGTCGTCAAAAGGCCGATGATGATGCCGGTGCGGATGCTTTTCAGCCCTTGGCAGAGCACATCCATTCCGATTCTGTCCGTTCCGAAGAGATGGCTGTGGGGATAGGCGAGAGGAGGGCGTACGCGCCGTGTTTTGCCATCGTCTCCCATGGCGGTTTCATAGGTGAACTGCTCTTTGGCCAAAGGCGCCGAATAGGTCTTTTCGCGATGCCCCGAGATGGGCGAAAGCAGATAATCCAATGCGGAAGCTCCTGCATCATAGATAATTGCACCAGTCTCGGCATGGCGCATTTCCTCGCCTGTCTCCGGATGTCGCATGGGCCTGCGCCAGCCGATGCTATCCATCAAGGCGACAAGGACATAAAACGCAAGAATGAAGAAGGATACGACCGCCGCCTTGTGGAGACGCACTTCGCGGAAGGCCAGTCGCCAGTATTCCTGTCTGGCCAGATGGCAGGCGAGGGCGGCGACGCATGCCACCAGAAGGACGGTGACGGCGTTTTGACAGGGCCATGAATAGAAGAAGGTTGACATGGGCGTTGGCTGGATGGGGTTATTCGAGGCGGACGCGTGGATCGACGACGGAGTAGCAGATATCGGTCAGCAGCAGGCCGATGCAGTACAATGCGGAGCCAAGGAAGACCATGGACCGCACGATGGCAAAATCCTGCTGCGCAATGGCCATGATGGTGAAACCGCCCAGGCCTGGAATGCTGAAGAAGTTCTCCAGCAGCATGTTGCCCATGATGAGCATCAGCAGCTGGATGGGCACGTTGGTCAGAATGGGTATCATGGCGTTCTTCAGGACGTGGAGAAACAGGACGGTGCCCTCCCCAAGCCCTTTGGCACGGGCGGTGCGCACGAAATCCTTGTTGATGACTTCCAGAAAAAGCGTCCTGTACAAACGGACGCCGCCGCCAAGGCCTCCTACAATTCCTATTAAAATAGGCAATATGAGGAATTTAGGCATGTCCAGGCCGGGCAGGAAGCCGGAAACGGGCACCAGCCGCATGATTTTGGCGAAGAAGAACTGCCCTGCGATGATGTAGATCAAGCTGGAGACAGACATGAGAAGGACGCAGCACAGTTGCGCCGCGCTGTCCAAAAACGTGCCGCGCCGATAGGCGACGAACATGGCGAGGAGGATGTTCAGCAGCAGGGAGGCCAGGAAGATGGGTATGGTGATGCAGAGGGAGGGCAGGATGCGGCGGCGGATTTCGGGGCCGATTGGCTCAAGTGTCATGTCCGCCTGGCCGAAATCCCCCCAGAACATGCGTATGCTCTTCTGGTAGAAGATGGTATCGGTGAATTTTGACATGCCGGAGGCCTGAGTGTTGAGGAATTTGGGCAGTTGGTAGCCATGGGCTTCCTTCCATCGCTGGATTTGCTCGGGCTGGGAGTTCTTTTCGCCAAGTGCCTGCCGCGCCATATCATCTGGCGTGTTCACGAGGAAGAAGAGGACGAACACAAGCAGGTTGACGCCCAGCAGGGTTGGGAAGAAATAGAGGATTCTGCGTATGATATAGGCGAACATGTGTTATCCCGTGCGTTTGTGGAGCCAAATGGTGGCGAGGGCCGCCAACACGGCGAGAATGGCGTATGCCACCAAAAGGCGCGGCCTGTTCCATTCCTGCTGGCGTGCCTGCCGCCGCGCCGTGTCAATACGGTAGTATTTGAAGAAGCTGTGGGAGATGTTGTGCGGCTTGTAGTTCTTCAGCCATTCGTGGCAGAGGGTGTAGTTGGTGGGATGGAATCCCCAGCAGCAGGGGGCGTCCTCCTGCAGAATGCGGATGGCCTTCTGGATGAACTCCATACGCTGTGGGCCGTTGGCCATGGTCTCCAGCTTGCGAAAATACTCGTCAAACTGCGGCGAATTATAGTTGCTGTAGTTGGAACCCCTTTGGCCGGAGGCGACAACACCATTGGGGGAATAGAAGAGGAACAGGAAATTCTCCGGATCGGGATAGTCGGCCACCCATCCTCGGTTGAAGAACATCTGCCAATTGCCGTTGTTGATGTTTTCGCGGTATCGGTTCAAATCCGTGGGGCGTTCCTCCAGCCGGATGCCAAGTTCGGCGAAAATGCGCTTCAGCCATTGGAATTGCGCCTTGAAGCCTGCGGCGCCGGCGGATGCGTGGTCCAGATAGAGCACAAGCTGCTCTCCATTCTTGCCGATGCCGTTGGGATAGCCTGCCTTCACCATGAGCGCACGGGCCTCTTCCATGGACTTGCGCCTCGGCTGGCCGGTCGCATCGTCCCATTCGTCCGTCACGGGATTGACGCGCCCTTTGCCTTCCCCGCTTCCATAAATGCCTGGCGGGATGATGCTTTGTGCCGTCACGCCGCGGCCGTTCTGGAAAATGTCGATGAACTCCTGATAGTTGATGGCGATGGAAATGGCCTGGCGGAGGTATTTTTTTGATTCGTCCAATCCTCCCACAAGAGAATCGAGCATATTGAACCCAAAGTAAAAAGTAGTTGATGAGACGGATGTTACCAAGTAGATTCCTTGTTGCTGCATCTCATCGGAAAGTCCCATGTCCCCCGTGGGCGACATGGCGACGGCGGCATCGAACATGTCATTGGGGATGCCGCTGGTGTCGTAATATCCCTGCAGGAATTTCAGCCAGGTGGGGATGGTCTCCTGTTCGAAATGGAAGTAGACTTTGTCCAGGAACGGGAGACGCTGGCCTGCATCGTCCAGAAGGCCGTTCCGGCGGTCTTCGTCGCTGCCTCCGGATGGATAGAAGTCATCATGGAAATGCGGATTTCTGGCGAGGATGATAGTGTCCTCCGGCATGAACGTATCCATCATGAAAGCGCCTGTGCCTACCGGCCAGTTGCGAAGGTTGAAGCGCGTTCTGGCGAGGGCGGGCTCGTTGTAGAATTCAAGGGTCTCATATGGGATTGGAGAGAAGAAATGCATGGCCATCCAGTAGGTTGCCTGGGGATATTTACGGCGAAGGACAAGTTTAAGAGTATGGTCATCAATGACTTGCAAACCTTTCAACGGAATCTTGCGATAGTCCGGGAGGATGGATGCGGCGCTGCCGTGGATGGCCTTGAGGCGTTCCGTCTCCTCCATGATGGCCTGGGAGCATTCGTCGATGCCGTCGATGAAGGATTTGAAGGTGGAATAGACCGCCGCCGAGATGGACGGATCGCAGAAGCGGGTCAGAGCGACTTTGAAATCCTCCGCCTTGAGGAGGCGCGTGCCCTGCCAGGGGAAGTCCGCGATGCGCTTGAATTTTGCGGCGAGTTTTGGATTCAGATGACGGTAGGCGGGACTGCCGTCCTCATTGCGGGCGAAGCAGGGGTGAGGCTGGTAGAGGACATCATCGCGGACATGGAGGATGTATTCCACACGGGCCACCTGTTCGGCGGGCGGATCGTCTGGCAGGACGTTGCCGGATTGGTCAAAATAGACTGGTTCGGGGATTTCCGTCAGAAGGCACGGAATGAGTTTGTAGGGGCGTTCCAGATAGTCGTATGCAAGAGGCGCCTCGATGATATTGTCCAGAATGGCCCCTTCATGGACGTAATAGGAGACGGCTGGATCGAGGCTTTTAATGCGGCTGCCGTAGCTGGTGAAGAAGATGTTGTTCGACGATTCCTTCCCCGGCCAGGGATTGTTGGTGGTACATGCCAGAAACAGTCCCACCAGAATTGCCACAAGAGCGGGAAGACAGAGAAGGAATCGGCGGGAAGACATTTCAAATCACTCTTTTTGGTCGTTTTCGCGAATCTTCTTCCGCATGATTTTGCCGGAGGTGCTTTTGGGAAGCTCATCGACAAATTCCACGATGCG
>JAEEGL016644539.1_pt1 | contig 30549 bp, 30 predicted proteins | sample 9134231 | NCBI WGS metagenome assembly JAEEGL01 (sample SAMN16246548, study PRJNA631951) | gut metagenome | biome: gut microbiome; feature: rumen; material: fiber-attached | host: Bos | place: Iran: Karaj | collected 2018-10 | reverse complement strand
TATCTGGGAAAAGTTACAGGATGAAGAATAGAAAAACTATCTTCAAAGATAATAATGTTGATTAAAAAAAGTACCTTTGCAGCACTGTAGTATTGTTACCGAAAATACTGTAACATTGTTACCAAAGTGACGGATACTTGTCTTCTTGAATTACTGTACTCTTATTACCAAATTTACTGCATTTTAAGTTACCGATAACACCAAGAGATCGTTGAGAACGGATATAACCTGATAAAAGATGCTGCAGAGCGTAAAAATGTACGGTGGGCATACTATCTCTCACTTTACATTGAAAGAATGTCAACACTTGACTACCCCATTGAGCACTATGCTCTACCTACAGATGAATCTTTAGAGCAACTATGCGAGCATTCTCTCAGGGGCAACGTATGGGCGATGACGATACTTGGAGATATACTTTATAGAGGTGACGTCACCGCACGTGACAATAAGTTAGGAAGTATGTTACTTAGTAAAGCATCAACAGACAAATGTATGCTTGCCACTGATTTTGTAAATGATTACAAAATAGAAGTTCCATCAAACCTTATTGAAAGATACAAATACTTTTCAAGCATGACAGAGCTTCTAAACAATTACTTAAACAAAATACGCAGTCATCTATGAACTCAATAGTTCAATTTTGTCAAGACATTCTAAGAAAGAGTAGGTATGGAGTGACTCTGGATGAATGTATGCGAGCATTGCAAACAGCCTGCGATTTTTGTAAAATACCAGTTCCAGAAACCATATATGATCTGACAAATAATCCAGATGGGCAGACAATGTTTTTGAATTCAAATCCAGACTCGTACAGTGATGATATTATTTGCTATGACCTTGAGCAGCTAAAAGCCTTAGGCGTAAATAGTTACGATGGTCTCACGACCATTTTCGTTCACGAAAATGTGCACAGGCTATGCCAAAACAAGACCATTCCGGGACAGATGTTTGGTCAGTGGGAAGGGGAATTAGTCGCAGATTACTTTATGGGAGTGAGGGCCTATCTGGAAAATTTGAAAATTGATTCTGTAATTGCTGGCTTAGCAGCAACTCGCGGCAGCGGTAGCCATCCTCCAGGCACACTACGGAAAGAATACATAAACTACGGGAAAACGGAAGCGTATCTTCATACACTAAGACATATCCCATTTAGCATTGAAGACTACTATAAATGCTTTTTAAAGTACAGGCAGGATCATATTGAAGATTTAAGAAAAGCACAATTGGAAATTTATTAAATTAGATAATGCTGATCCCATCCAATATAAGAAAGCAGGCAACCGAATATGATCAGGCTAAGCGTGCAAGTGGAATTATTACCTCTGGTATAATTCCACTATCGCTATTGAGCGTTACTGATGAGAATGAAGAAGAGTCAGAAACAAGAACAATAAAAGAGAGGCTTGTTTCTGCAGTTTTGGCTTGTGTTGCATTGAAGCTAAGTATGAGCTTTCACTCGCTTGTGCCATTCAGTGGTAGTATTTTAAGCGACATTTCAATTAGAAAAGATAAGATAGAATATGAGAACCGACTTAAAGAAATTTTAGGCGAGGCGATAAAACATGACGGAGTCATTGACAATATGGCTCATGAATTCATGAAAATGCCCCCAAAGACCAGGGAACGTTTGATTAGTTCCATATTAGATTTTGAGAAACAGGCTCAAGACTCTACAGTTAAAATAATTTTGAAAAAAGTGGGCAGTATAGACAAGTGCCACCGCACCAATGGCATTTATCGCCTGTATATGCAAAATGCGGCAAAACAGGAGACACAAATCTGTTTCCCAACAAGAGCCTCATTTGCCCTCTATACACTCTACTTAATGGATAGAAAAACAGAAAAGTTTGTTGACAGACTGGACATAGACAAATATCAGAAAGAATTAATTCAAATTATGTCATTGGCGTACGATGATACCAATGAGGGTTCTTCCATATACAATAAGTTTACATCTAGAAAAATTGTCAATGTCCATTACACAGATTCAACAAAAGGTAATTTTAGAAAAAATTGCTACAAAGACATGAGAACTGCAATTAAACAGACTTGCGAAGTGTTACATGAATCAAGTAGCATTTTTACCATTGAAAACCAGGAAAAGCATCTTCTAATACTACCTAAGAATATTTTGTTTGACAATACATTTCTCAACAGCATCCAGCATTGTTAAAGAACGTTAATATTGTAACACACGCCGCCACTATATAACTGATTACCAGATATATAAATCCTTGTTATTTAAGAAAGTATAAATTAGGGCACTAAAAACAATTGCCTTACCTTTGCATAAACGGTAAGGCTAATTTTTTTATGAGACATCCAATAGACACATCATCAGAGGCTAAGTTGTTGCTACGTTTAGGGCAACTGGGAGAGAATAGAAGACCTCAAGAGAATACTGACTTTGAATTACAACCAGAGAGACAGCCTCCAAATAGTAATACGCTGACAGTACCAAAACACAAGTCTAGCGGATTTAAGGACATAGCAGGTATGGAGGAACAAAAGAGGTTGATTAGAGAGGGGCTGATTAACCTGATTCAGAACCAACAACTGGCTAAAGAATATAATCTATCACCTCCAAGTGTTTTACTGTATGGTCCGCCCGGATGTGGCAAGACGTTCTTTGCAGAAAAGACAGCTGAAGAGGCAGGTGTATCTTTCATAAAAATCAATCCTGATGATATAGCGTCACATTACGTCCATGGAGTACAGGAAAAAATAGGGGAATTATTTAAACGTGCAGGAAAGATGGCGCCGACAATTGTTTTCCTTGATGAATTTGACGCTATGGTTCCTAAACGTACAAGTAATGACAATGGCCTCCAGAACGGTGAAGTAAACGAATTCCTATGCATGATGAATAATGCGTCAGAAAGAGGAATCTATATTATGGCAGCAACAAATCACCCTGAATACATAGATCCCAGTATTCTTAGGACGGGAAGAATCGATGAAAAAATTTTTATAGGAATGCCGGACAAAGAATCAAGAGAAGCGTTATTCCGCCTGACACTGTCAAAACTGCCAATACAACAGGACATTGACTATTACAAACTGGCAGATAGCACAGAAGGATTCAATTGCAGTGATATAAAATATGTGGTAAATGTTGCATCAAGAACAATGTTTAACAAATGCATAACCTATACAAGCAATGGGATTGCACCTATTACGCAAGATCTGTTGGAGGATGTGATTGCACATCAGGCTCCATCTGTAAGCAAATCTGAATTAAGAGAATATGAACGTATTCATAGTGAATTTTCTCCCAAAGATAAAGGCATATCACGCAGGACAATTGGTTTTCATTAATAACAAACGGAATTTATAACTTAAATATCTATGAATGAATTATGATAGAACAGGTTTTAAAAGCATTTGCAGCATTAGGGTTTAAAGTTAATACCTTAACACATGGGGTCTATATTTTTTACTTTGAAGGCAGACAGTATATCCTTTTCAATAATGATAACGATGAGTCTTGCTTAAGAATTGTTACAGTAGTATATACGGCCGACAATGACACTGAAAAAGAATACGTTGGAAGCCTTAAATTGCATCAAATAACAAACTCATTTAATGAAAAAATCAAATATGTAAAGGCCTATACAGAAGAGGACAAAGTATTCCTTGCCTATGAGCATAAGATTATAGGAGATATAAACTTTGAAGATGTCATTACCGCTATGATATTACATCTACACACTGCGATACAATGCATCGAAGAAAATCTGGAGGATTTTGACAGCGAGACCAAAACTGATTAATTATAATTAAAATGTAACTGTTATGCAAAAACTAGAATTAGTGTTAGATATACTAAAAGAAATGGGTTATCAAACAACCGTTAGTGACGAAGGTATTGTTTGTTTTATGTATGAGCTGAAAACTCTGCTTGTTTTAATGGACGAACCAGACAACCAATATTTATCAATACATTTTCCTCAGTTTGAAGATGTAAAAGAATCTGACCTGATTCAAACTTTAACCCTATGTAACAAACTGACAAGAGAACTGAAAATAATTAAGGTTTTTATTGATGAATCATTTGAAAGTGTCTCGGCATCATGTGAGTTCTATTATGCAAGAAAAAAGGATCTGAAAGGATGCATAGAAAGAGCGTTAGATATATTCAGCATAATTAAAACGATATTCAAAATGAACAAAGAATCCCTCATTAAGGATCTGGAAAGTTCAGATGAAAATAACGACTAATTTTTAAGCCTATGAAGCAGATTTACAACATTGAGGTAACGGAGATGGCACAGGAAGTGTTCTCCGCAATGAGAGACAGGATTCCACCTAAGGATATGGAAAGAGTAGCGGATGCTTATGAGTTAGCCTGTAAGGCACATTCAAAACAGGTGCGCAAGTCTGGAGAGCCTTATATAGTACATCCTGTAGCCGTAGCTTATATTGTGGCGATTTGTATGAGGTTGGGGGCAAACCCTGTTATAGCAGCATTCTTACATGATGTGGTTGAGGATACGGACTATACAATAGATTATATTCGTCAGTGTTTTGGTGATGACGTGGCTTTTTTGGTTAGCATACTAACCAAGAAAAGTTCCGGGCGATATGAAATTTCACGTCAAGTTGACAATTTCAAGCAGATGCTCAACTCCATACATTATGACATAAGAGCATTGTTAATCAAGTTAGCTGACCGCCTGCACAATATGCGAACACTAAGTAGTATGCGTCCGGATAAGCAGATGAAGATTGCTGGTGAAACAGACTTTTTCTATGCTCCGCTTGCAAATCGTTTAGGATTGTACAATATTAAGATTGAGTTGGAGAACCTAAGTTTCCGTTATCGTTGCCCATACGAGTATGAGAACCTGGCTATGCTGATTCAAAAGGATATGGATACCCAGAAAGAAAAGTTAGAAGCTTTTATCACTAACGTCACTCAAATACTTGCAGACAATGGCATAGATGCACAAGTAAAGGTTATATACCGTACACCATATAGCCTTTGGCGTAAGATGCGCAGGACAGATGCAGATTTTAACCACATCCCATTCCGTCATTTTGTGGAGATTATCTATAAATGCACCGATGCGCAACAGGAAAAGGAGATGGCACTGCGAATATACTCTTATTTAACCAACACCTTTAATGAGAGACCTCGTGGTATAGTCAACTATATCAGCGCCCCTAAAGAGAATGGTTATCAGAGTTTCCATGTGCAGTTGCTATCAAACTTTGGATGTTGGGAAGAGGTGCATATCAGCAGTGAGCGTATGGTACTTGCGTCTCAATTAGGGGTGGTTGCAGAGCGTAGTGAAACCAATGTTCGCAGCTGGGTAGATAAATTCCGCAAAGTGCTTAAAGACCTTGAGTTTCATCAAAAAGATGGCAACTTTATGGAATCTGTAGTGGGAACCTTATATTATGATGATATTATGGTTTTTACACCTCAAGGCATGGGAGTTATTCTTCCCAAACGAGCAACAGCGCTTGATTTTGCCTTTGAGATTCACAGCCGTATAGGAGAACATGCACACTATGCTCGTATCAATGGGCAGTTGGCATCTGTAAAGACAGAACTGCATCGTGGTGATATTGTTGAGATAATCACTAACCCTAACGTTCATCCTAGTGTAGAATGGATGGGACATGTATCAACTTATAGAGCAACTGGATTCTTGAGGCGTTACTTTGCCAAACAGGAACAGCCTGAGTTCCATTTTTGTCCGCATTGCCAGCCTATCCCAGGTGAAGAGGTGATTGGCTTTAAGGAGGCTGACGGCACTATCACAATACACAAACGCAGCTGCCAAACGGCTATTGGTCTGGCATCGCAGCAGGGAGAATCCATAGTTTCTGTTGACTATAAAGAACGCCCCGATGTTCTCTACCCTGTTGCCATTCAGATTTTGGCAGTGGACCGTTTCCACTTGCTGAGTGACATGATTAACTGTATAACTGATGAACTGAGCCTATCAATTGATGCATTGACAACTAAGACAGTTGATTGCCTTGTTTACTGCACAATCAATTTCTCAGTACACTCATACATGGAGCTACAGACAATCATTGCACACATATCAGCTATTGAGGGAGTTGATGAGGTAAAGAGAGTGTAAAAGTGGAAAACATTTTATAAATTTGCAACAAAGAGGACACAATGTTGAAACGTATATATATAAAGTGGTTAGTATGGCGTGGCAAGGCTATAGATATATGGTCTAAGGGCAAATACCCTTCAGATGTATTGTCTAATTTGTGCAGCAATGGATTTCATTTTGACGGAATGGTCTGCGGAAGCATGGAAGGCTTTCTCCAATCCTTGAAGCGAAAAGATATAAACAAGCAACGCCAAATATGCTCCATGAAGGGTAAGAATGCCAGGAAGATGACCTCAACAGGTTGGCAAACTGACCAGATAGTTTGGTGGAAGGGTAATGCTATAGACAGGCAGTCAGAAGAATATCTCCAACTTGTAAAAAGAGCATATACGGCTATGTTTGAACAAAATGAAAGATTCCGTATAGCTCTTATGTCAACAAGGGGAATGACACTCTACCATACTGGCGGAGAAAAAAATCCATATAAGACCATACTGACAGAAAAAGAATTTTGCCAGATACTAACAGACTTACGTGACGATTATGACAAATGTGATATAACCAGGAAAATCCAGACGTATAACCATTAAAAATTTACCATTATGATTACCATTTGTATTCTTATTTTGTTGGCGATGATTGCAGGTCGCCCTGTTATGAACCTTATGGGTCAACTTAAAGACGTTAATTGGACAGAGAAATTCACGTCATTATGGTGTTATATTGTAAAGTACGGAACTAAAGCCGGGCGAATAGCATCCAAACCTCTTCTGCAATTCTATTATGTTGTAACAGAAGGCGAAACCACCACTCTGGAAAAGGCAATGATATACGGTTGCATTATATATATAGTAATGCCGTTCTCTGTACTACCAAGAGTAGTATATCATTACCTCGGAATTTTAGATGAGGCGGCTGCCGCAATTTACGTATATGATAAAATCAAAAACAAACTCACGCCAGAGATAGAGGCTAAGGTTCAGAGTACACTGGACAGCTGGTTTGGTCCTGAGTATGTAGTTGTAGAAGAGACCGTATGACAAAGCCAAACACACTAAACAGGTTCCTCAAAAGATATAAACTTGCAGGGGTTGGGGATGAAGACCTTACACTTAGAAGTGTTGAGGAGCTGCGTGAGATGGTTGCAGATGCTGCAGGAATAAACTATTATGTTCTAATATGTGAAGACCCAGAAACAGCAGCTATTACCGGTTCATATAGTTTTAGCAGCAGGTCTGGTGCCTATCATTGCAAGAGAGGGCTTGAGAGGTACTCTTCTGACTCTTTATCATATTCCATTGAGACACGTAATTTGCTTTCTGACTCAGGTCTCCAAGTGGTCTTAGATCACAAGGAGGCCTTGATGAGGGAGAACAACATTATAGATGACTTTTAGTTACGCACCCTTAAACAAAGGATTATGAAACTTAAAGATTTGGTCATGCAGACCACATATAAAGAGATTGAACCGGCCATTGCAAAAACATTTGAGTATTTAGGTTTGGAGGGAACAGATTACAGAAAGAGCAATTGGGTAAAAGTGTTCGACACTCTATATGCAATGGAGCCAGAACAGAATGTTGACATGAAGCTACGCGTCGTTCCCGGCGATGTCAGTGGATATTATGATGAAGAAGCACGGAAAAAGAATCCAGAATATTCAGATCAAATGTATTCTATAGCTGCAACACCTTGGAACGTGTGGCTTGGAATGGAGGTCAAAGAAGCTACACTTAACAGTATGTCCGTGGCAGACATCATTGGTAACTGCATATATGAGATGACATGGTGGGGATATGACGAAGATACTATCCGCAAGAATCTCAAAGAGGGTTTCGGAGGGAAGGGTTGCTGAGAAAACAGAAGAACATAGTATGCAATACGTTTTCAGAGTATTGGCGGCCGAATCTGACTACACCGCCACTATAATTGAAATAGAGTAAAAGAAATGAAAATAAAATCACAAATACTTTTAGCCTACCTACTCACTGGGTTAGCAGTTTCTGTAACAGCCAGTGAGGTGGCAGAACCATATAGTGTGCCTAAAGACAGCATCATGGCAATGAGAGCGGCCATAGCAAACGCACCAATGATTGAAGATGCGGTATATTACCAGAATGAGATGAGGGAGGATGAACCTGACCCGGCTGCGTTTGACTTGCTGAAATACATTATGCAATGTAACGCTGCGTACAATGGCAATCTGTATGGTGCGTATAACTGGATTTGCGAGGATTCCATTTCTGCAAGATACAGGGCACTTCTGCTTGCTGACGGCAATGCCGCTTCCCTGCCCGACTCCACCGTGAGACGTATGGCTATTGACCGCGTGCTGGCTGTGGCCGAGGCGTATGACTCCTACACTCAAGGGTCAATGACCACCCACGCCTGCGTAGAGCTTGTAGTGCGGCAGAAAGAGCTCATTGGGGTATGCAAAGACGCCCAAGCTATGACTGACGATGCCACGCTGCGCTCAATGTATTTCAACGACGCGTCTCTCTGGATAAAGCTTTTTAATGATGAATATGACTATACCGTGGAACGCACATTTACGTTCTACTCTGATTTTTCACGGTCGATGTTTGATTTTGGGGTCAGAATTACGTTACTAAGGATAGAATATCTGAAGTTGGAGATGAGGATGATACGGAACAGCGATATGACGAGACTAAACGCAGATGACTACCCTATTAACTGGGAGGACGACGAGACTCAGCTTCTCAAACCTTGGTACACAGCCCGCATGGATGCGGCGTCAAAAATAACAGACAAGCGCATTGCTGACATCATCCGTACTATGACCCTCCTGATAGCATACGCATACACCCATTGAGAAAGGCTCATGCATCAACATGTAGAATGGCCAATATATCTCAAAACAATAAATAAAAAAACTTGCAAACATATTTTGCATATTGGAGTTTTATTTTTACCTTTGCAGTCCAAAATGTGGGATAGTCCCGCTGAACTAAGAAATAATAATTAAAAACATATAGAAATGAAACAAGGAATTCACCCAGAAAGCTATCGTCCAGTTGTATTTAAGGATATGTCAAACGGCGATATGTTCCTTTCACGCTCTACAGCAGCTACAAAGGAGACCATTGAGTTTGAAGGCGAGACTTACCCAGTGGTAAAGCTTGATATTTCAAGCAGCTCTCACCCATACTACACAGGCAAATCAACTCTTGTTGATACAGCAGGTCGTGTAGATAAGTTCAACCAGCGTTATAAGAGAAACAAGTAATTTCACTACTATATCGCATAAAAAAGCGGAGCCGTCTGGTTCCGCTTTTTTCGTTTACGTCATGCTGAGTGGAGCAACTGCAAAACGAAGCATCTCATAATGAATGCGAGATCCTTCGGGCTCTGCCCTCAGGATGACGCACAAATCTGATTAAAGCAGCGCTTTCAGTTTATCCTCATACATAGCACGAGGTCCTGCACCCACCACCTTGTCTACAAGCTGGCCGTTCTTGAAGAAGAGCACTGTAGGCACATTGCGGATTCCGTACTGCTCTGTGAGGCTGTCATTCTCCTCAATATCAATCTTACCTATGGCTGCCTTGCCTTCATAATCTTTTGCAAGTGATTCAATAACTGGACCTACCATTCTGCAAGGTCCGCACCATGTAGCCCAGAAATCAGCTACTACAACTGTGTTGCTAGCCAACACATCATTGAAATTTTCTTCTGTAAAAATCATAATTATAGAAATTAAGTAATAATAATCATTGCGAGATCCTTCGCTACGCTCAGGATGACGGAAAGCCATGATACAATCTGCAAAAACCGTGCCAAATCACAGGCGAGCCTAACTCGTCTGCTTGGCGGTGATGCTGAAATGCAGCTGCGGCTCGTCAGATATGGTCACCTGCGCGGTGGATACATAATCAGAGTCACCAGGCTGCTCATCATCAGAACCCTGCAAAGTCTCAGCCTCAGCAACCTTTGTATATGACTGTAGCAGCTCAAAGAGCTTCGCACTCAGCATAATCTCACGCTTAGAGCGGAAATTAACCGTAGTGTGCTCATCGGGGTCATATACATTAACGTAAAGCGTGGCAGGGATGTCATCAGCACTGCCGCTGCCCTTAACGCCGTCAGCCAACGCCTCAATAAGGTCAGTAAGCACGTTGCCCAGCGGAATATCCAGGTTCAAATCATACTTGAACTGCCCTTTCAGGTTGTCAAGTTCCTCCATTTTGTCAACACTGAAGCTCACCTCCACCGGTTTTCCTGCCTCTTTGTCAGCCTTGCTCTGGTAACGCTCCGCCATGGTGCCGGTTAGGTAGACAAACATGTTTGGCAGGAACCTGTTACGGTACTCCTGGAACATCTTGCCACCTAAAATCACAGAACCACTGCCAGAGTAGTCCTCAATGGAAATCTTAATGAACGGCTTGCCAGCCTTTGAAAGCCTCTCCTCCACGCTAGTCACAATGCCGCCAAATGATAGGCGCGTGCCCACAGGATAGTTCTCTTTAAGGCGGGCCGCATTTTCAAGCTCCTGTACGGGCTTCACGCTCAAGGCGTTAAGCATAACTTTATATTTATCAAGAGGGTGCGCCGATATGTACATGCCCACCACATCCTGTTCCTTGCGCAGTTTGAAAAGATTGTCCCACGGAGCCGCAAAGTCAAGCGCAGGGCGGGCTATCTCCACAGTGTCACCAAAGAGAGAGAACTGCATTGAGGTTTTTGACGTCTGGAAGCTGTTGCCATAGTGTACCAGAATCTCAAGCATTGTCATGCCGCGCTTGTTCTCAGCAAAGAACTGTTCACGGGAGCAACCCTCCACATTATCAAAGGCGCCGCTGTATGCCAGAGACTCTATAGCCTTCTTATTGCAGGCTGAAAGGTTCACACGCTCAAAGAAATCATAGATATTCTTGGACTTGCCACCCTTCTCACGAGCCGCCACTATGGCCTCCACAGCGCCCTCGCCCACTCCCTTCACGCCGCCAAGGCCAAAGCGGATATCGCCCTTGTCATTAGGCACAAAATGGAGGTAACTTTCGTTAACATCGGGGCCGAGAACCTTGATACCCATGGCGTTACACTCCTCCATGAACTTGGTCACCTTGCCTATATCATCCTTGTTACGGGTAAGGTTGGCAGCCATGTACTCAGCCGGATAGTGAGCCTTGAGGTAGGCGGTCTGGTAAGCCACCCATGCATAGCATGTGGCGTGAGATTTGTTAAAGGCGTACTTGGCAAAACTCTCCCAGTCAGCCCATATTTTCTCCAGAATCTTCTCATCGTGGCCGCGCTCCTTGCCGCCGTTAATAAACTTAGGCTTGAGCTCCTCCAGCATCTTAACAATCTTCTTACCCATGGCTTTACGCAGAGAGTCAGACTGACCACGCGTGAAGCCGGCAAGCAGACGGCTGAGAAGCATCACCTGCTCCTGATAAACTGTAATGCCGTATGTATCTTTAAGATACTTCTCCATTACAGGTATGTCATACACAATAGGCTTGCGCCCCTGCTTACGCTCAATAAACTCAGGGATATAATCCATAGGCCCTGGGCGATAGAGAGCGTTCATGGCTATAAGGTCTTCAAACACAGTAGGTTGCAGTTCACGCAGGTACTTCTGCATACCCGGAGACTCAAACTGGAACGTGCCTATGGTCTTGCCCTCACTGTAGAGTTTGAATGTTTCAGCGTCATCAATAGGAATATGGTCAATGTCCACATCCACGCCACGTGTAATCTTAATATTATGAAGAGCCTCTTTAATAATAGAGAGGGTGCTGAGCCCAAGGAAGTCCATCTTTATAAGGCCCACATTCTCAACCTCATGGCCGTCATACTCAGTTACAAGCACATCCTCGCCGGTCTTCTTATCCTTTACGGTACTCAGAGGGGCGAAGTTTGTCAAGTCATCAGCACCTATGATAACACCACAGGCGTGTATTCCTATCTGGCGCACAGTGCCCTCAAGCTGCGATGCGTACTCCAGCATCTGGCTTATGCTACCGCCACCGTCAAGGTTCTTGGCCTGCTGAATCTCAGGGATGAGAGATATGCAGTTCTCCACTGTAACCTTAGGCGCCTTGCCAGTCTTAGGGTCTTCAGGAAACTTGTCTGGTATGTAGCTCACCAGCTTGTTAACCTCAGCCAGCGGAATATCCTGAATACGGCTCACATCCTTGATACTTGACTTGGTGGCCATGGTACCGTAGGTGATAATGTGCGCCACACGCTCCTTGCCATATTTCTTAGTAACCCAGTCAAGAACAAGCGCACGGCCGTCATCATCAAAGTCCACATCAATATCAGGCAGCGATATACGGTCAGGGTTAAGGAAACGCTCAAACAGCAAATCGTATCTCAAAGGGTCAATATCAGTGATGCCAAGACAGTATGCCACCACACTACCTGCAGCACTGCCACGCCCAGGTCCAACACTAACGCCAAGCTCCTCACGTGCTGCGCGAATATAGTCCATTACAATAAGGAAGTAGCCCGGGAAACCCATTGTCTTCATGGTGTGAAGCTCAAACACAATGTTCTCCTTGACCTCATCACTCAGCTCCTCTCCATAGCGTTTGTGAGCGCCAGCCCACGCCAGTTTGGCCAGATAGTCAGCCTCTAACTTAACACGGTATAGTTTCTCATAACCGCCAAGCTTCTCTATCTTCTTGTTGGCTGCAGCCTCATCAAGCACCACCTCACCCTTCTCATTGCGGGTGAACTCATTGAAAAGATCTTCGTTAGTGAACTTCTCCCTGTACTCAGCCTCCGTTCCAAACTCCACCGGGATGTCAAACTTAGGCATGATAGGACCGGACTCTATGCTGTAGGTCTCCACCTTGTCCACAATCTCCTGGGTGTTCTCAATAGCCTCTGGCAGGTCAGCAAATATCTCAGCCATCTCCTCAGGGCTCTTGAGCCACTCCTGCTTGGTGTAGGTCATGCGCTTCTGATCATTGAGTTTGGTACCAGTGCTCAGGCATATCAAACGCTCATGCGCCTCAGCATGCTGCTCCTTCACAAAGTGGACATCGTTGGAGGCAATAATCTTTATATCATACTTGCGGGCTATCTCAACTAGCACAGGGTTAACCGCGCACTGCTGCTCGTAGGTTTCTGTGTTACCACCAGGCTTATCTGTCTTATGACGCTGAAGTTCAATATAGTAGTCATCACCAAACACCTTCTTAAACCAGAGGGCTGATTTCTCCGCCTCATCCACCTGATCACGCATAATGTAGTACGGCAGCTCACCACCAAGACAGGCGGAGCATACAATAAGCCCCTCTTTGTGGGCCTCAAGAATGTCTTTGTCAATACGCGGGCGGTCATAGAAACCATCTATCCACGCCTGACTCACTATCTTGCAAAGGTTCTGGTAGCCCTTCTTGTTCTTGGCAAGCAGTATAAGGTGCCAGCCGCTACGGTCAATGGTAATATCGCGGTCCTTTTTGTAGTCATGAACCTTATAGTTAGGGTCCTTGTCAAACAGGGTACGGCGGGCGCAATAGGCCTCCACACCTAGAATGGCCTTCATAGGCTTGTGAGTGGCCACCTTCTCCTTTAGCTTGACTATCTTCTCCTCAAGTTCAGCCTTTTTGGCAGGGTCATCTGTCTTTGACAGCTCCTCCTGAGCCTCTTTAAGTTTCTTGGCAGGGCCGCCGTTATATTTGTTCACCTCATTAGTAAACTCCTTGATACCGTACATGTTACCATGGTCAGTAAGAGCAAGTGCGGTCATACCATAGCTGGCAGCCGTGGACACAAGCTCCGGAATCTTTGACATGCCGTCAAGGATGGAGAACTGTGAGTGTACATGTAAATGGGTAAACATACTACAGAATCTTCTCTATAACTTTAGGGAACCACTCGTATTCAAGGGCGTGAACTTTTGTAGCCACGTCATGAGGCGTATCTGTAGGGAGTACAGGGCACTTGGCCTGAAAAATAGTAGAGCCCTGGTCATAATTCTCATCAATGTAGTGGATTGTTATACCACTCTCAGTCTCACCGGCAGCCACCACAGCCTCATGCACACGGTCACCATACATACCCTTGCCGCCAAACTTAGGCAGCAGCGCAGGGTGAATGTTTATAATCTTGTGAGGGAACGCCTCCACCATGGCAGCAGGTATTCTTAAAAGGAACCCCGATAAAACCACCAGATCAGGCTCCATACCTTTAATAATAGAGAGGAGAGTTCCGTTCTCCATCTCCTGCTTAGTGAATGAAGCGTGAGGAATACCCAGGTTCTCAGCCCTTGTAAGCACGTATGCGTCCTTCTTGTTTGAAAGGATTGACACTATCTTAACACTCTCAGAGCCGGAAAAGTATCTGGCTATATTTTCTGCGTTGGTCCCGCTTCCGGAGGCCAGTATAACTATCTTTTTCATGTCTGCAAAAGTAACCAATTTGTAACATAGATTTGACCGCAAATGGAAAAACTTATTAACAACTTTAGAACTCGCCATAACTATTAGAAACTATTTGTTGTTTTTTAAGTTTTTTTTTATAACTTTGTACCCATTATCACACAAAAACAACTATTATTATAACCTAAATTTTACTATTATGGCAGACAATTCAATCGCAGCTCAAGTAAAAGCTATCATTGTTGAGAAACTTAGTGTAGAGGAATCTGAAGTAGTTGAATCAGCTACATTCACAGGTGATCTTGGTGCAGATTCTCTTGATACAGTTGAAATGATTATGGAGTTTGAGAAGAAGTTCGGCGTATCAATACCTGACGAAGAGGCAGAGAAGATTGCAACTGTAGGAGACGCTATCGCATTCATCGAGAAGGCTTTGGCATAATTTTAATTTAAATCATTACATTTTGGAATTAAAAAGAGTAGTAGTAACTGGCTTAGGTGCAGTCACTCCTGTTGGCAATAATGTTTCAGATTTCTGGAACTCATTGCTTGAGGGTAAGAGTGGAGCTAAGCCAATTACTTATTTTGATGCGTCTAAACACAAGACGCAGTTTGCTTGTGAGGTGAAGGGCTTCAACGTTGAGGACCACTTTGACCGCAAAGAGGCACGCAAACTTGACAGATTCTCCCAATACGGCATAGTTGCATCAAGGGAAGCTATCAAGGATGCCTGCATTAACAAGGACAAAGAGGACCTCAGCAGAATTGGAGTTATAGTAGGTGTTGGTATCGGCGGACTCCCTGCATACGAAGAGGGAGTGTCAGAATTCTACAGAGGTGACGGCACACCACGCCTGAACCCATTCCTGATACCAAAGTTCATAGGCAGCATACTTGGAGGCAACATATCCATTGAGAATGGATTTGCCGGCCCTTGTTTTGTTTGCACAGCAGCCTGCTCTTCAAGCAACAACGCCATATCAGAGGCATTTAACACAATTAGATTAGGTAAAGCGGACATTATAGTGACAGGCGGTGCAGAGGCTCCGCTCACACCATGTTCCATAGGTGCGTTCAACTCAATGCATGCACTCTCCACAAGAAATGACAGCCCTGAAACCGCATCACGCCCGTTCAGCAAAAGCCGTGACGGATTTGTGTTTGGTGAAGGTGCAGCCTGCCTTATCTTAGAGGAGTTGGAGCATGCACTTAAGAGAGGCGCTAAGATCTACGCAGAAGTGGCTGGAGAGGGCGCGTCAGCAGACGCACACCACCTTACAGCTTCACACCCTGAAGGCGCAGGCGCCATTCTTTCAATGAAGAGCGCTCTAAGTGACGCTGGCATGAAACCGTCTGACATAGACTACATCAACGCCCACGGAACATCAACACCTGTTGGAGATATATCAGAGGTTAAGGCTATCAAAGCCGTATTTGGTGATGACGCCTACAACCTCAACATCAGTTCCACCAAGTCAGTTACCGGACACCTTTTAGGTGCAGCCGGAGCCATTGAGGCTGTTGCATGCGTAAAGTCTATAGAGACAGACACAGTTCCGCCAACCATAAACTTTACAGGCGAGGAGGATGAGAACATTGACTACAAGCTCAATTTCACATTCGGCAAGCCTCAGAAGAGAGTTGTGAGGGCGGCCATGTCAAACACATTTGGGTTTGGAGGCATGAACTCCACACTCATATTGAAAAAATTTAGCAAATAACGTTACCGCCTTGAAAAGCAAGTTATTACCCACAATAAGGTTCTTTTTTTCAAGGAAAAAAGAACCTTATTTCAGTTTATACAGGATACTCGGATTCATTCCGTACCGCATTTCACTGTACAATCTTGCCATGCTCCACAAGTCAGCGCACATACGCCAGGCAGGGGGCAGGATTCTGAGCAATGAGAGGCTGGAGTACCTTGGAGACTCCGTTCTAGAGACCGTGGTCTCAGACATACTCTACTCCAAGTACCCCGATAAGAGCGAAGGTGAGCTTACAAACATACGCGCAAGAATTGTTCAGAGAGCTACGCTTGACAAGGTTGCCTTAGAGATTGGCCTTGACAAACTGGTATTCACCAACAAAAAATGCACGCAGAATTTTTCCAAGGTTCACATAAACGGGAACGCATTTGAGGCTCTTATGGGAGCCATATACCTTGACCGCGGCTACAAAAAGTGCCAGCAGTTTTTTGAGAAACTGATAAAAGACGGCACAATAAACATAGAGAAAGCAGCCAGGGTTGACATAAATTTCAAGTCAAAACTCATAGAGTGGGCGCAGAGATTCAAGTACAGATTTGAGTTCAAGACTGAAAATGAAGACTTCTGCAGAGAAACGAACGTCACCACGTTTACATCTTCCGTATATATAGAGGATATAAAGGTGGGTGAAGGAGCAGGCACCTCAAAGAAGGAGTCACAGCAGGTAGCATCGCAGAAGGCGCTTAAAGCACTTAAAGACAAAGAAATTCGTGAAAAAATAGCACAGAAACACCATGAGTACGAAACAACAGAAACCAGTACCACACCTGAGCCAGCTGATATTTGAACGTGCCAAGAAGTACGGGAAAAGAGCAGCCCTTTACTACAGGGATGACTCAGTGGCAAAGTGGATTCCAATCAGTTGGAATGACCTTGCACTTAAAGTGAAACTGATGGGCAAAGCCATCATATCGCTGGGCATACAGCCTACTGACAAGATTGGCATCTTCTCACAGAACATGTACCAGCACATAGTGGCTGACTTTGCAAACTTTACGGCAAAGGCAGTGTCAATACCTATGTACGCCACCAGTACAGCTGAGCAGATTGAATATATGGTCAACGATGCTGAGATAAGCACCATCTTTGTGGGAGAGAAGTATCAGTATGAGACCACGCTTAAGGTGCTCAAAAGCTCAGAATACCTGAAGCATATCATAGTGTTTGACAACTCCATTGACATATCAGCCTGCCCGCAGGCCATATACTTTGACACCCTGCTCACCAAAAGCTTTGGCACTGACGTGGACAAAGAGTTTGAGAAGCGCATGAGCATGTGCAGTGAGAATGACTTGATGAGCATTCTCTACACATCGGGTACAACAGGGCAGCCTAAGGGCGTTATGCTTCACCAGTCAAACTACACAGAGTGCCTAAGAATACACGCCATACGTCTTACCACCATGACAGACAAGGACACAAGCATGGCGTTCCTGCCACTCACACACGTGTTTGAGAGAGGCTGGACATACGTATGCTTCCATGTGGGCACCACCATCTACATAAACCATCTGCCTAATGAGATACAGGAACGTGTAACAGAGGTGCGCCCTACCCTAATGTGCGCAGTGCCACGCTACTGGGAGAAGGTTTACGCTGCTGTAAACGCCAAGATAGAGAGCTCTCCACGCCTTATGCGCAGCTTCTTCCGCTGGGCCATAGAGGTGGGACGCGAGTACAACCTTACATACAAGCAGAAAGGCAAGCACGTGCCAGCCGGGATAGCCACCAAGTACAAACTGTTTGCAAAACCACTGTTTAACAAGGTGAAAGTGGCGGCAGGTATTGACCACGGCAAGTTCTTCCCATGCGCAGGCGCAAAGCTTGCAGATGAGATAAACGAGTTCTTCCACGCCATAGGAGTAAACATCTGCTACGGTTACGGCCTCACAGAGTCAACCGCCACAGTATGCTGCTTCCCGCCGGAGAACAAGAACTATGTAATAGGTTCTATAGGCAAGATTATGCCTGACCTGGGCGTAAAGATTTCATCAGAGGGTGAGATTCTCCTCAAGGGCAAGACCATTACAGAGGGTTATTTCAAACGTCCCGATGCAAACAAAGAGGCGTTCACAGAGGACGGCTGGTTCCGCACCGGTGACAGCGGCTACATTGACATGGAGAACAACCTCTATATTACAGACCGCATAAAAGACCTATTCAAGACAGCCGGCGGCAAGTACATTGCGCCACAAATGCTTGAGAACCTGGTAAGTGACAGCCGCTATGTGGAGCAGTCAGTAGCCATAGGCAATGAGAGGAAATATGTATCCATGCTTATAGTTCCAAGCTTCCATGACCTTAAGGAGTGGGCCACAGCCAAGGGTCTCAAGTGGGAGACAAAAGAGGAGCTTATAGCTCTGCCAGAGGTAGTGGCAATGTATCAGGATATGATAGATAAGAGAAACGCCGGACTTGCCAGATATGAGCAAATCAAGCGTTTCACATTACTTCCTAACGTGTTTACCATGGAGCAGGGCCACCTTACCAACACTCTGAAAATCAAGAGAAAGGTAATCAATGAACTCTTTGCCAAAGAGATAAACGCTATGTATCCTGTAGAGTAGTTACAGGCCTATCTTACATAAGAATAGACTCTTACCATTAGAACTGTCAGTCATTTTCACGCCGTACTCGGCCTCTGAAATCTGGCAGACAGTTATTTTTACGTCTGTGCCAGGACGAGCCTCATTCACGTATGAGATCTCCATACTCTTCACGCCGTGCGATGCAAGCACCTCAAAAGGCATTGCGTTGAACGCCCAGATTATGTAGCTTGTGTTATTGGCATGGCGGTTGCAGTCCACATCAGAGTACTCCACCCTATGAACGGTCTCATTGATTACAGGAGCCTCAGCCGGTATGCTGAGCTTCAGGGAGCGGTCCTCCATAACGCTCTCATTCACCATGCAGTCTGTCATGATGGCATCGGGGCGGGCAAGGGAACGTTTCACAACATCCACAGTCACCCAGATTGATGTGGAGCGTATAAGCAGCTCACCGTCAGTGCTTTCAACGGTATAGTCACGGTAGAACACAGGGCCTGTCTGCCCCTTGTGCCACGTCTTCATAATAATTTCCTGCAGATTTACAGGCATCTTTATAAACTCAACCTTCTGCTTTACGAGCATCCAGCCCAAATTGTATTTGAGAAGTTCAGTCTGGCCGCAGCCCACGCTGTCAACATGCTCAGTGCCTATGTCCTGGGCCATGAACATGAACTCATGAGGCTTCAGCTTAAAGTTCAAATCGGTCTGGTGAAAACCAACCTTAAATTTCTTAACGTATTTCATAATGCGCAAAAATAATGAAAATAATTGAGAGTTGAGAGTTGAGAATTGAGAATTCTCACTCATTTTCAACTTTCAACTTTCAATTTTCAATTTATTTATAGTAACTTTGCGCTTTCAAAATTGGAAATAAATTATGGCACAAGAACTTGCTCCTAAATACAGCCCTAATGAGATTGAGGCTAAGTGGTATCAGTATTGGGTTGATAACAAAATGTTCAGCTCTAAGCCAGACGGCCGTGAGCCCTACACCATTGTGATTCCGCCACCAAATGTAACAGGTGTGCTTCACATGGGTCACATGCTGAATAACACAATTCAGGATATCCTTATCCGCAGAGCCCGCATGACAGGCAAGAACGCATGCTGGGTTCCAGGAACAGACCACGCATCCATAGCCACAGAGGCAAAGGTGGTGGCAAGGCTGGCATCGCAGGGCATAAAGAAGACAGACCTCACACGCGAGCAGTTCCTTGAGCACGCATGGGACTGGACACGTGAGCACGGCGGCATAATACTCAAGCAGCTGCGCAAACTTGGCGCCTCATGTGACTGGGACCGCACAGCATTCACCATGGATGAGACACGCAGCCGCAGCGTAATAAAGGTATTCTGTGACCTCTACAACAAAGGCCTCATTTACCGTGGCGTGCGTATGGTGAACTGGGATCCAAAGGCGCTCACAGCTCTCTCTGATGAGGAGGTTATATATGAGGAGGAGAAGAGCAAACTCTACTACCTGCGCTACAAGATTGAGGGCGAGGATGGATACGCAGTAGTGGCAACCACACGTCCTGAGACCATTATGGGTGATACCGCCATGTGTATTAACCCTAATGACCCAAAGAACCAGCACCTGAGAGGCAAGAAGGTGATAGTTCCGCTTGTAAACCGCGTAATTCCTGTTATAGAGGATGAATACGTGGATATAGAGTTTGGTACTGGTTGTCTGAAAGTTACCCCAGCCCACGATGTCAATGACTATATGCTGGGCGAGAAGTACAACCTGCCAACCATTGACATATTCAATGACAACGGCACCATATCAGAGGCCGCAGGAATGTATGTAGGTATGGACCGCTTTGACGTACGTAAGCAGATTGAGATTGACCTCAAGAACGCCGGACTCCTTGAGAAAGTTGAGGACTATACAAACAAGGTGGGCAAATCAGAGCGTACCAAGGTGGCCATAGAGCCAAAACTCTCAATGCAGTGGTTCCTCAAGATGGAGAAACTTGCAAAACCTGCACTTGAGGCCGTAATGACAGACAACCTGAAATTCTATCCTCCAAAATACAAGAGCACATATAAATACTGGATGGAGAACATCAAAGACTGGTGCATAAGCCGCCAGCTCTGGTGGGGCCACCGTATCCCAGCCTACTACCTGCCAGAAGGCGGATTTGTAGTAGCTGAGAACATAGAAGAGGCTCTGCGCCTGGCAAAAGAGAAGAGCGGCAACAGCAACCTTAAAGCAGAGGACCTGCGCCAGGAGGAGGACTGCCTTGACACATGGTTCTCATCATGGCTGTGGCCAGTATCCCTCTTTGACGGCATAAACAACCCTGGCAATGAGGAGATTAAATACTACTACCCTACCTGTGACCTTGTTACAGGCCCTGATATCATATTCTTCTGGGTGGCACGTATGATTATGGCAGGCTATGAGTACATGGGAGACATGCCATTCCGCAACGTCTACTTCACAGGTATCGTGCGTGACAAGCTTGGCCGCAAGATGTCAAAATCACTCGGCAACTCCCCTGACCCACTCAAGCTTATTGAGGATTACGGTGCAGACGGAGTGCGCATGGGTATGATGCTCTCAGCCCCAGCCGGAAATGACATACACTTTGATGAGGCTCTCTGCGAGCAGGGACGTAACTTCAACAACAAGATATGGAACGCCCTGCGTCTTGTAAAGGGCTGGCGTGTAGAGGATAAGCCACAAACAGAGGCAGCCGCTGCAGCCGTTAAATGGTTTGACAAGAAACTGAGCGCCGCCATAATAGAGATAGATGACCAGTTCAGCAAGTACCGCCTTTCAGAGGCTCTTCTCAGAGTTTACAAACTCTTCTGGGATGAGTTCTCATCATGGTATCTTGAGATGGTTAAGCCTGCTTACGGCGATGCCATTGACACTGCCACCTATAACGCCACACTGGAGTATTTTGAGAAACTCTGTCTGCTACTCCACCCATTCATGCCGTTCATCAGCGAGGAGGTTTGGCAGAGCATAACAGAGCGCAAGGAGGGCGACAGCATAATGCGCGCCTCATGGCCAAAGGCAGGAGCCACAGATGACGCCCTGCTTGACAAGTTTGAGGCGGTTAAGGAGCTAGTCTCCGCCATAAGAACAGTGCGCCTGCAGAAGAACATCCCAGCCAAGGAGGCCATAAAGCTCAACATAATATCAGAGGGCCACAACCCAGAATATGACTGCGTTGTAGTAAAGATGTGCAACATCTCTGAGATAAACAAGGTAAGCGCAAAAGACCCAATGGCAATATCATTCCTTGTGAGAACCACAGAGTATGAGATTCCAATGGCTCAAAACATAAACATCGATGAGGAGATAAAGAAAACCAAAGCTGAGATAGAGCGTTTTGAAGGCTTCCTCAAAGGCGTAATGGCAAAACTGAGCAATGAGCGCTTCATACAGAACGCCAAGGCAGACATTGTGGAGCGCGAGCGCAAAAAGAAGAGTGACGCAGAGAGCAAGCTCGCCTCACTGCGTGAGAAACTAAAGCAATTGAAAATTGAAAGTTGAAAATTGAAAATTCATATATATATATAACTATGAAGAAAGTACTTACAATTATTGTTCTGATTCTGCTAATAGCAGGCGGCCTCACATTCTTTTTCCGCTACTACTATGTATTTGGTGAGGGCGTGAAGGCAGGAGAGCTTAACTACTGCACCTACAAGGGCTACGTGTTCAAAACCTACGAGGGCAAACTCATCCAGGCTGGCTTCAAGAAAGCCGCAGCCGGCACCATACAGAGTTATGAGTTTGAGTTCAGTGTGGAGGACAAGGCAGTGGCAGACTCACTGATGCGCTGCTCCGGCAAGAACGTGGAGCTGCATTACAAAGAGTACATTGCACCTATCATGTGGAGAGGCATGTCAGCCTACGTGGTTGATAGCATCGTAAGCGTGCAATAAAACTAAAATTTGCGGTAACAAAGTTTCGGACACTTACAATATCCCGTTAAAATTTACGTTATAATTACGATTTACTACAAGACACTTTGATTTTGTAATAAATCGTAATTAGTTTTAAAATGTAAATCTAATATTTAAAGATAATATTTCTATCTATATATTTTTATATACCTTTGCACTGCTGAAATTTCCAGCAGATCAAACAAGTATATATTATTAAGTTTAATTAAATATTTTTAATTATGAACGCTAAAAACGTAGTAGAAAGCCTTAAGAAAAGATTTCCAAATGAACCGGAATATCTTCAGGCAGTACAAGAGGTGCTTGAGTCTATAGAGGACGTTTACAACCAGCACCCAGAGTTTGAGAAAGCAAATCTTATTGAGAGACTCTGTATTCCAGACAGAATCTTCACATTCCGTGTATCTTGGGTTGATGACAAGGGCAACGTACAAACAAACATGGCTTACCGTGTACAGCACAACATGGCCATTGGTCCTTACAAGGGCGGTATCCGTTTCCACTCATCAGTTAACCCTTCAATCTTGAAGTTCCTTGCTTTTGAGCAGACATTTAAGAACGCACTTACCACACTTCCTATGGGTGGTGCCAAGGGTGGTTCAGATTTCTCACCACGTGGCAAATCTAACAACGAGGTAATGCGCTTCTGCCAGGCTTATCTTCTTGAGCTGTGGCGCAACATAGGTCCTGACACCGATGTTCCAGCTGGTGATATAGGCGTAGGTGCACGTGAGGTAGGTTATATGTTCGGTATGTACCGCAAGCTCGCTCACGAGTTCACAGGTACATTCACTGGCAAGGGTCTTGAGTTCGGTGGTTCACTTATCCGTCCTGAGGCTACAGGTTACGGTAACGTATACTTCCTCTGCTCAATGCTTGCTACACGTAACATTGACATCAAGGGCAAGAAGTGCTTGGTATCTGGTTCAGGTAACGTAGCACAGTACACCTGCGAGAAACTTATCCAACTTGGTGCTATACCAATGACACTTTCTGACTCTAACGGTTACATCTATGATCCAGATGGTATTACTCAGGAGAAACTTGAGTATGTTAAGGATCTTAAGAACGTACAGCGTGGCCGTATCAAAGAGTATGTAGAGAAATATCCAACAGCAGTTTACCACGAGGGTATGCGTCCTTGGGGTGAGAAGGCTGACATTGTATTGCCATCTGCTACTCAGAATGAGATCAACGGTGAGGATGCTAAGAAGATTGTTGCTAATGGCGTTATCGCTGTTGCAGAGGGTGCTAACATGCCTTCTACACCAGAGGCTATTGCTACATTCCAGGCTGCTAAGCTTCTTTACTCTCCAGGTAAGGCTTCTAACGCTGGTGGTGTTGCAACATCAGGTCTTGAGATGAGCCAGAACTCTGAGCGTCTCAGCTGGAGCGCTGAAGAGGTTGACGCTAAGCTCAAAGGCATCATGGCTAACATCCACGCCAACTGCGTTAAGTATGGTACAGAGCCAGACGGCTACATCAACTACGTAAAGGGTGCTAACATTGCAGGCTTTATGAAGGTAGCTAAGGCTATGATGGCTCAGGGTATTATCTAATTAAAAGTTGAAAGTTAAAAGTTGAAAATTATAAAAATTTGATACTTTTAACATTCTGCTATAACAAATCGGTAAGCGGGTGGCAAAACACCGGCTTGCCGATTAGCCTTATAAAAAACAACCAAAAATAATAGTAATGAATTTAATAGTTAACAAGGAATATTTTTCTGAAAACGTGGTACGTCTTGACATCGAGGCTCCGCTAATTGCTAAGTCACGCAAGGCTGGACACTTTGTCATAGTACGTGTAGATGAAAATGGTGAACGTATTCCGCTTACAATAGCAGGAAGTGACCTTGAGAAAGGCACCATTACTCTTGTAGTTCAAAAAATAGGTGTGTCATCCACAAAGCTGTGCGCACTTAATGCTGGTGATTATGTAGCAGACGTAGTAGGTCCGCTTGGTAAAGCCACCCACATTGAGAAGTTTGGCACAGTGGTTTGTGCTTGCGGTGGCGTTGGTACAGCTCCAATGCTCCCTATCGCCGAGGCCATGAAGAAGGCCGGCAATAAGGTTATAACAGTGCTTGCCGCACGTACAAAAGACCTGATTATTCTGGAAGAGCAGATGCGCAAGGTTTCTGATGAGGTTATCATTATGACTGACGATGGAAGCTACGGCACCAAAGGTCTTGTTACTAACGGCGTGGAGGGTGTTATTAACAGAGAGAAGGTTGATCTCTGCGTAACAATAGGCCCTGCCATTATGATGAAGTTTGTGTCACTGCTTACAAAGAAGTACGAGGTGCCTACAGTGGCTTCACTGAACACTATCATGGTTGACGGCACAGGTATGTGCGGCGCCTGCCGTGTTAGCATAGGCGGCGAGACTAAGTTTGTATGCGTTGACGGCCCTGAGTTTGACGCTCACCAGGTTAACTTTGATGAGATGATGATGCGTATGGGCGCATACAGAGAGCAGGAACAGGCAGCATTTGCCAAATATAAGGAATCTATTAAATAAGCACGGAAATTATGGAACTGACAGATAGAAACGCAGCATGGCGTGAGGAATTACGCAAATCTATGAGCAATAAGGACAGAACCAATATTGCCCGTGTGAAAATGACAGAGCTTGACGGCGAGTACCGCAGTCATAACTCAGAGGAGGTTAACAAAGGACTTACAAAGGAGCAGGCGCTTCTTGAGGCCAAGCGTTGTCTTGACTGCCCAAAGCCAAGCTGTATGACAGGCTGCCCTGTAAGCATCAACATACCTTCATTTATCAAGAATATTGAGCGTGGCGAGTTCCTTGGAGCCGCCAAGGTGCTTAAGATGACATCCGCCCTGCCTGCAGTTTGCGGACGTGTATGTCCTCAGGAGAAGCAGTGTGAGAGCCAGTGTATCCACCTCAAGATGGGCAAACCAGCAGTGGCAATAGGCTACTTGGAGCGTTTTGCCGCAGACTATGAGCGTGAGAGCGGAAATATAAGCCTTCCGGAGCTTGCTCCAAAGAACGGCATCAAAGTTGGTGTTGTGGGTTCAGGCCCTGCCGGACTGAGCTTTGCTGGTGACATGGCCAAGATGGGCTATGATGTTACCGTGTTTGAGGCTCTGCATGAGATTGGCGGTGTGCTCAAGTATGGTATACCAGAGTTCCGTCTGCCAAACTCAATAGTAGACGTTGAGATAAACAACCTTGAGAAGATGGGCGTTAAGTTCCAGAAAGACTGCATCGTGGGTAAGACAATAAGCTTTGATGACCTTAAAGAGCAAGGTTTCAAGGGCCTCTTTGTAGCTTCTGGCGCAGGTCTTCCTAACTTTATGAACATACAGGGTGAGAACCTTATAGGCGTTATGTCATCAAATGAGTACCTTACACGTGTAAACCTCATGGGTGCAGCCAAGGATGAGTTTGACACCCCGGTTCTCAAAGGCAAGCGCGTGGCAGTTATTGGTGGTGGTAACACCGCTATGGACTCTGTACGTACAGCAAAACGTCTGGGCGCAGAACTTGCAATGATAGTTTACCGCCGTTCAGAGGATGAGATGCCAGCACGTAAGGAAGAGGTTAAGCACGCCAAGGAGGAGGGTGTTGAGTTCCGTACTCTTCACAATCCTATCGAGTACATCGGCGATGAGAAGGGCCGTGTAAAACAGATGCTTCTGCAGAAGATGGAGCTTGGTGAGCCAGACGCAAGCGGCCGCCGCAAACCAGTGGCCATTGAGGGCGCAACTGAGCTTATTGACGTTGACACTGTTATTGTGAGCGTAGGTGTATCACCTAACCCACTTATCCCACGTTCTATTAACGGTCTGGAGGTAAGCAAGAAGGGCACAATTGTAGTTGGTGACAATATGCAGAGCTCCATACCTATGATATTTGCCGGTGGTGACATTGTGCGTGGTGGTGCCACAGTTATCCTTGCAATGGGTGACGGACGCAAGGCCGCAGCAGAAATGGATGCATATCTAAAGAAATAACTGGTGAACCAAAAAATATAAAATTATGAATAAAGTAAAAATAGCCATAATCGGTTACGGCAACATTGGTAAATTTGCCGTAGAGGCAGCTCAGGCAGCCCCCGATATGGAGATTGCAGGAATTGTTCGCCGTGCAAGTTCTGTAGGCAAAATTGAAAAAGAGCTTGAGGGCATCAAGGTGGTTTCTAATATTGACGAGCTGGGCAAAGTGGATGTGGCTGTTATTTGCGGTCCGTCACGTTCTTGCCCTGAACTTGCAGAGCCTCTGCTAAAGAAGGGAATCTGCACTGTTGACAGCTTTGACATTCACACACAGGTGTGGGAGACACTCATGAAGCTTGACGCAGCTGCTAAGGAAGGCGGCGCGGCTGCAATCATATCAGCAGGCTGGGACCCAGGATCAGATTCTGTAATCCGCACCCTTCTGCTTGCCATGGCTCCAAAGGGCATCACCTACACAAACTTTGGCCCAGGTATGAGCATGGGTCACTCAGTGGTGGCACGTTCTAAGGACGGCGTTAAAAACGCACTCTCAATGACCATTCCAGTGGGTACAGGTTTGCATCGCCGTATGGTGTATGTAGAGCTTGAAGAGGGCTACACTCTTGAGCAGGTGGCTGCCGCCATCAAGGCTGATGACTACTTTGCACATGATGAGACCCACGTAATTGCTGTTGACAGCGTTGACAACGTGCGTGACATGGGCCACGGTGTACTACTTGAGCGTAAAGGCGTGAGCGGCAAGACTCAGAACCAGAACTTCAAGTTCACCATGAGCATAAACAACCCTGCCCTCACAGCGCAGATTCTCATAGCCTGCGCCCGTGCAGTGCTCAAGCAGAAATCAGGCGCCTACACCCTACCGGAGATAGCCCCTATGGACCTACTCCCAGGCAGCCGTGAGAGCCTTGTAAAGAGTCTGGTATAATCACCTACACATACAGAAAAAAGAGTGGCTAAATTTTTAGTCACTCTTTTTTCATATGATGTTCTGGGTTAGAACCAGTTCTTCCTTATAAAATACACCGTTGTCAGCGCCGTGAACACTATAGTAAGGAACGTTACTATGTAGAACATAGGGTTGAAAATGGTGGTATCAATCTCAAGGTTCATACCAAAGAAGCTCGCTATCAATGTAGGCATCATGAGTACAATGGATATGGTGGTGAGGCGTTTCATCACCACGTTCAGGTTATTTGAAATAACTGAAGCGTAGGCATCCATCATGCCAGAGAGAATGTCACTGTATATGTTAGTGGTTTCAAGCGCCTGCTTTGACTCAATCTCAACATCCTCCACAAGGTCCGGGTCAAACTGCTCCTTAGAAGAACGCAGGTTCTTGAGACGGTGACAGAGAATGTCATTGCTACGGAGCGATGTGGTGAAGTAAACCAAACTCTTCTCAAGCTTGAGAAGTGTCTGAAGCTCCTCATTACGGATTGAGTTTTCAAGCTCCTTCTCTGCAATACGTGTGCGGTTGTTAATCTGCTTCAAGTATTTAAGGAACCAGATACTTGCAGAGAGCAGCAGACGGAACACAAAGTTTATGTTGTCCGTGCGCTTAATGTTCTTGCGCTTGGTGTACTGGATAAAATCCGGGATAAGGTCATTTTTGTGGAAACAGACTGACACAAATACGTCATCTTTGTAGATGATACCGAGCGGCACAGTGGTGAAAGGGCCTGTAGTGTCATACTCTTCCGCCTTACACGGAATACGCATAAGAATAAAGCACCAGCCGTCCTCAACTTCAACACGCGGGCGCTCATCAACGTCTTCTATATCTTCATAGAAAGCGAGCGGCACACCTAGTGTGTCAATGGCATACTCTTTATCCTCTTGTGTAGGTTTGGTAATGTTTACCCAGCAGCCGGGTTCCCATTTAGGAGTGGCAACCAATCCGTTGCCGTTGATAAGGAATGATCTCATAGGCTTAGCCTCCAAAATTTGGGTGGATGGAGACCTGAAAGCCCCTCATCCAATTAAACAGTAAAATAATCCGGATGATAATCGTCCATTCTTCTCGTAAAAAATTGGTTTGCAACCGCAAAAGTACAACAAATAATTTAAAATCGCTCACTACAGCCACATTTTATTGCATAAATTGCGCATTATTCATAATTTTGCCCTCCGCAATGAAATGAATACACATATGAAAAAGATAGTATTATTTTTAGCAGCAGCCACCGCGTTGCTGCTTTCTGCCTGTGTAAAACCAGAGGCAGAGCCGCAGGAGGTTGAGTTTTTAAGAATCAACAAAGTTGAAGTGAACATTCCTGGCGGCGGAGGCGAGGCCAATGTTACAGTTGAGTCAAACACATCATGGACTGTTAAATCTAATGAAAACTGGGCTGCAGTAAACCCAACCAGCGGAAGCGGGAACGGCTCATTCACTATTAAGGTGGAGGCCAACCCTGATACGGAGAGAGACATGGCTAAGATTACAGTTTCAACTTCAAGTGTTTCTCTTGAAATCAGAGTAAGCCGTGCCGCAGGTGCCAAATCAGGCCCCGATGTTACGGACTGCCAGGGTAACAAATACCCTACAGTCTATATAGGTGAAAAGCTATGGATGGCTGAAAACTTGAAAGCAACCAAGTACAGCACTAACAGTGAGCGCCAGGGCGCAGATCTTTCAATCTCCGCCAGCTCCAAGACAAAGCCGTACTACGCAATAACCTCAGACAAAAACAACTGGATGATAGAGCATGAGGTAAAGCTTTCTGACGAACAGATTGGCAAGTTGGGAATACTCTACAACTGGGCTGCAGCAGTAGGTCTTGAGGATGGTAGCACACAGACGTCTGAGTTTACGAGCCAGCGCCAAGGCATCTGTCCTGACGGCTGGCACATACCTACCTTAACAGAGTGGGAAGAGATGATGGCGCAGATTGAATATAATGACGGCTATGGCAAAGGTACTGCCGGCACACACCTTAAAACTACAACCGGCTGGTATGAAAACACAGGCACAGACAGCTACAAGTTTGCAGCCCTGCCTGCAGGACAGGCTGAAGGTGTAAAAGTATTTAGTGTGGGCGATATGGGCGTATTTCAGAGCGCCACGTTACGTTCAGGCCAGCCAACATCAATTTCAGTGGCACAGCTGCGATATGACGACCCTGCACTCAGCTGCCCTAGCGCCAGAACAAAAAATCTGGCTCTCAGCGTGCGCTGCGTGAAAAACTGATAATTTTCAACTTTCAATTTTTAATTTTCAATTAATTGTATTATCTTTGCACGCTGTAAACAGAAATATATGTTGAACTCTATTCTAATTAACGGCTTTATTATTATTCTACTACGTAACTGTGGATGGAAGTGATAGGCGTGTAATTAGAGAGCGGATTTAGATAAAAAGTTTAAGCCTTTTCACTTCCAAAGTGAAAAGGCTTTTTAATTATAAAAACTATGAGTGACAGATTATTTATTTTTGACACCACCCTGCGTGACGGAGAGCAGGTGCCTGGCTGCCAGCTGAACACTGTGGAGAAGATTCAGGTGGCCAAGGCGCTTGAGCTGCTTGGCGTGGATGTTATTGAAGCTGGATTCCCGGTTTCAAGCCCTGGAGACTTTAACTCCGTGATAGAGATATCAAAAGCCGTGACATGGCCTGTGGTTTGTGCGCTTACACGTGCGGTTAAAAAAGATATTGACGTGGCTGTGGAGGCGCTTCAATATGCCAAACACAAGCGCATTCACACTGGTATAGGCACCTCAGACTACCACATTAAATATAAGTTCAATTCCACCCGCGATGAGATAATAGAGCGTGGAGTGGAGGCGGTGAAGTACGCTAAAAAGTTTGTGGAGGACGTGGAGTTCTACTGTGAAGATGCCGGACGCACAGACAATGAGTATCTGGCACGTGTGGTTGAGGCTGTGAT
>JAEEGL013826809.1_pt1 | contig 30549 bp, 29 predicted proteins | sample 9134231 | NCBI WGS metagenome assembly JAEEGL01 (sample SAMN16246548, study PRJNA631951) | gut metagenome | biome: gut microbiome; feature: rumen; material: fiber-attached | host: Bos | place: Iran: Karaj | collected 2018-10 | reverse complement strand
AGGGGATTAATTCCTTATTAATAACATATACCTTTTTTATAAGTGTCCTTGACATTGGGTACATATTAAAAGATGGTTAGCCCTTATTTATTATATATAAAAAGATAATAAAAAAAGACATCATAGATGATGTCATTAATTACACAATGGGGCGCATGACAAGATTCGAACTTGCGAATGACGGAGCCACAATCCGCTGTGTTAGGCCTCTTCACCACATGCGCCATATAGGCGTGCAATACATATTATACTTAAAAATATTTATTTGTAAAGTGATAGTGTTGAAAAAAAGTAAAAAAATGATACAATATCAATTGGTTACGTTTTTTTGAAAGGGTGTTAAAAATGGTTAAAACAATAGGTAAAATTTTATATATTGCCATAGCCGCAATTGTAGCCGTAATGTTCGGTGTATTAAACTATAATACAAGTGCGGATGAAGCATATACTCAATATATAGCAAAGGCAGATAAGGGTGAAAATTCTGAGGATATTATTTATGCATTCTCATCATTCCAGCTACCTTATGATAAGACTCCTTATGCAACTAAGAATAGTGGAACAAAGAATTCTAGAAATCTATATACAAATGATGTATCTGTATATGGATCAATCAACCAAATAAATGTTAAGTATTATGAGAAGGCTGAGGATACAGAGGCTACTAAAACATTCGCTTCTGTAGAATTTGTATATTATGTATTAATTAGATACCCAGAATATACACGTACTAATTCAGCTGATCAATCAGCCATATCAAACCAAACAGGTATAAGATTCTATAATGCTGATAATTCAAAATATTATGATTATCATTTTGTAGTATCTAGTACAATTAATAAAAATGATTATGTAGAAAAGCCATTATCTAATATGGATGCTATAATGAAGAATGCTAGAACAATGACTACTACATACATCAATACTAGATTTGATTATCATTTTATGCTAGCACCATTCTCTGAAACAATGATTTCATATATTAAGGAACAAATTGGTGGTAATGTTGCAAGCATTAATTTACTTGATAATGAGGGTAAGACTGTATATGATACAAACGTTACTGCAAATTTAAATTTCACTCAACAATTCTTTACTGATTTAGCTCCATTTAGAGATGCATTCCATACATATCAGAATACAACTGATGATAAGGCTAAGGAAGATGCTAAGAATTATATCAATAACTTTAAGCTATCTGATATTAATACTGCAAAGGGAACTGATTATAAGGAAGGCTTAAGAAAGGATGAAATCTATAACGCTAGTTTAGTTTGGAGAACTATCGGATTTGTATTCCTATTCGTAATTTCATTCGCGTTAATCTATATTTTATTCTTCCATTTCTCATTAATTAAGAGATTAGTATTTAGAAGAAGTACTTCTAAAACAAGATATGTTCCTAACAAGGTTGATAAGGATAGAATGTATCAGCCAAAGAATAAATCTAATGTTATTAATGGTAAGGCTAAGGATGTAACACCTAAGGCAGAAGAAAAGAAGCCTGTTGAAGAGGTAAAGGAAGAGCCAAAGACAGATTTAGGTAATCAGGAAGCTGAAATAACAGATGATGTAAAACCAAATGAGGGTAATAATGAGGAGGCATAATTTGCCTCCTTTCTTTAAAATTAAATGTTGACAAATGATAATTAATTGTATACAATAGAATTGTAAACTATTAAAAAGGAGGTATCATATGTTTGATTGTGCTATAATTGGAACAGGTCCTGCAGGTATGGAAGCTGCATTAACATTAAAGAATAGAAATAAAAGCTTTATTTTAATTGGTCCTAAAACAAGTAGTGAGAAGGTATATAAGGCTCATGAAATAAAAAACTATTTAGGATTGCCTAATATTAAGGGTGAGGATTTCTCTAAAGCATTCCTAAATCATTTAGATGCGATGAATATCAAAATTACAGATGATAAGATTGCTCAAATCTACGATATGGGTGATTATTATGCACTACAGGGTAAGGAAACTCAATATGAGGCTAAATCTATTATTATCGCTACAGGTGTTAGAATGGATAAGCCAATTAAGGGTGAGGATGAGCTTTTAGGTAATGGTATATCATATTGTGCAACATGTGATGCCATGCTATATAAAAATAAGGATATCGCTGTAATAATCGATAGCCCTGATGAAATGGATGAGGTTAATTTCCTATCTGAGGTTGTTGGAAGTATTAAGCTATTCCCAGTATTTAAAAATGAATTAAATACTGAAGGTAAAATAGAAATAATAAATGAAAAGCCTATCGAATTTATCAAGGAAGATAAAAAAAGAGTAGTTATTACTGATAGTAATAGGTATAATGTAGATGGAGTATTCATTTTAAGAAAGGCAGTTCCATTATCATATTTGATCTATGGAATTGAGCTTGATGGTAGCCATATTAAGGTAAATAGAATGATGGAGACCAATTTAAGAGGTGTCTTTGCCTGCGGTGATGTAGTAGGTAAGCCATATCAATATATTAAGGCAGCAGGAGAAGGAAATGTTGCTGCGATAAGTGTAGTTAGCTATTTAGATGAATTAAGGAGGATGGAAAATGGAAACTAATTTAACTTTAAATGATTTAAAAGCAATGAAGGGTGTAGCTGTTATTGATTTAAATGCTACATGGTGTGGCCCTTGTAGAATGCTAAAGCCAGTTTTAGAAAAGCTTGAGGGCGAAATTACTGATGTAAAATTCTATGGTGTAGATGTTGATGATAATGAGGATATTGCAGCTCATTTCAATGTATCAAGCATCCCATGTGTAATCGTAGTTAAGGATGGCGAGGAGGTCTCAAGATCTGTAGGCTTTAAGCCATACGAGCAAATGAAGAATTTCATCAATCAAAGTAAGTAAAAACTAGAATGGACGCTGATAGCGTCCTTTTCTTTTTATACATAAATAATGTCTAATTTAAAATTGAATACTTTTTATTTTAATGATAAAATAAAAATAGATTTTTGAGGTGATTACGATGGGGAAAACAAGTGCTACAATTAAGCTAATTCAGATATTATCTGCGAGAAATACCTATATAAGCAGTAATGAGCTTGCGGAAATATTAGAAACTAATCCAAGAAATATCAAGGAATATATCAAGGAAGCCGAGGAATGTGGATATGTTATAGAATCCATTAAGGGACTTTATGGAGGCTATAGATTAAATAAAGCATCTATAATGCCATCAGTAAAGCTAACTGAGGAGGAAAAGGAATCTCTAATTAACGCAAAAGCCTATATTACATCACAGCCTGATTTCGAGGGTAAGAAAGAAATGGAGCTAGCACTAGGTAAGGCATTATCTGATTATGTTAAGGATAATAGTATTTCACCTATAACTATGATTGATAGATTCCCTCTACAAATGGATAAGGTAGAGCTTCAAAGAAGATATGGCCTATTTATGGAGGCTATAGAGGGCTTATATAAGGTTGATATAAGCTATAGAGGCCAAAAGGGCAATGTAAAAAGCCATGTGATTCACCCATATAAGGTATTTATTTATAACGGATGCTGGTTTGTTTTAGCATTCAATGAAACAGTAAATGATGTTGGATATTTTAAATTTAATAGAATAGATGATTTATTTGTTACTAGAAATCATTTTACTATATTAAAAACATTCGATGAAAAGGATTATCTAGATGAATATTCAATGAAGAAGAATGGTGATTTTTACCATGTTAAGCTTAAGGTTACTAATATGAATACAGTAATGAATGAAAGAATATATGGTAAGAATCAGCATATAGAGGAAATAGATAATAAAAATCTAATATTTGATTGTGATATGCAAAATAAGGATATGATATTATCATTTGTATTATCACTTGGTAAGAACGCTACAGTTCTAGAGCCAGAATGGCTTATAAATAATGTTAAAAATGCATTAGAAAAGATGATGGAAAACTATGAAGGAAATTAAAACAGTATTTTTTGATTTTAATGGAACAATTTTAGATGATATGGATTTATGCTTAGGTTTACTAAATGATTTATTAAAAACTCAAAATAAGGAACCTGTAGATATGGATTATTATAAGCACATATTTACCTTTCCTATAAAGGATTATTATTCAAGAGCTGGACTAAATTTTGAGATTGAATCATATGAATCTATGGCTAATAAATTTATTGATAGATATAAGAAGGGATATTTAGATTGTAAGCTATATCCAAATACTAAGGAAACCCTAGCCTATTTAAAGAATAAGGGTATTAAGCTAATATGCTTATCCGCTACAGAATTAAATATGCTAAAGGAACAGCTTAAATATTTTGGAATAGTAGATTATTTCGATGAAATATTAGGCATCAATGATATTTATGCTAAATCAAAGGATGATATAGCCTTAAATTATATCAACAATAATGATATAGATAAGAAATCTACTATTATTGTGGGTGATACCCTTCATGATCATGAATGTGCAAATCTAATGGGTATTGAGGCAGTATTAACCTATTCAGGCCATCAGGCAATAGATGTATTAGAGCCTGCAGGTACTACGATTATCAAAAATATTAGCGTATTAAAGGAGTTATTATGATTATAATAAAAGAAGATTTTCAGGATTTTGACACATTAGAATATCCATATGATCATTTTCATACTGCCCTAGGTGAATATCATCATATTAAGCATGATGGCTATTATGGAAACTTTTATGACCCAATTCCTTTGCATCAGTGGAGAAGCCTAGATGGAAGCTGGCTAATCACTGAGGAGGATGGTAAGAAGTTCCTAGAACAAAATAGAGGAGATAACACAAAGGGTGCGTTTGTTAATTGTTACCCAACTTTAACACACAAGACTAGACTATATTCATCATATACAATAGAGGTAGAGCTACGCTTATTTGAGTTATCTAATTATGCTGGCTTTGGCTTTAATTATGTAACATCAAGAAATAATTACTTCGTTGGTATAAAAAAAGGTAAAATAGCCCTAATTAGACGCTTTGAGGAATCACTTACTGAGCTGGAAACAAAGGATATATCATTTGATATTTATGATACATTCAAATTAAAAATAGTAGTTAATCGTAAATGCTTAGTTTATTTAAATGATGAGCTTGTATTAAGCCATGATATAGGATTAATTAGGGGTGGCAAGATAGCATTTATTTCTAAATCATTATGTAGATATTCTAATCTAATTGTTAGTATGACTGACTCTGAATATGAGGAGCATTTATCAAATTTAAAGCATGAAGAAGAAAGAATAGAAGAAAAAAGAAGTAAGTATTCAAAGCTTGAGTGTATTAAGAAAATAAGCCTTGGTAAATCAGGCACAGGTAGGCAGCTTCGTATTTGTACAATTGATGGTAAGGCATATTTCATATTTGCCCAGCATCAAAAAAGGTATATTAGAGATTCTTTTGCACATATATCATCATTATCATTATTTGATATCGATGGTAATAAGATATGGACTATAGGAGAGCCTAATAATACAAGGGATAATACATTAATTAGCTGTGATTTACCATTTCAAATAGCTGATATTAATAATGATGGTAGATTAGAGCTAATATATGCCATGAACTTTGAGGTAATAATAATTGATTTATTAACTAAAAAGCTAATAAAGAAGATGAAAACACCTATTATAGATGGTGATCCACTTGTTAAGGATGAGCCCTTTTATAGATTGAATGTTGATGCTATAAGGGTAGCTGATTTTGAGGGATTAGGCTATAAGGGTGATTTCATAATAAAGGATAGATATCAAAATGTTTGGGCCTATAACAAGGATATGGAATTAATATTTAGATATCATCATAAAAACACTGGTCATTTCCCATATATATTTGATTATAATAATGATGGTAGGGATGAGCTATTAATAGGCTATGATTTAGTAGATTCAAAGGGTAATATAATATGGAGTCTACCTATGAATAGTGATCATACTGATGAAATAATATATTGTAAGCTAAATAAGGATGATGATTATAAATTCGTTTTAGCATCTGGTAATGAGGGAATGAATATCATCAATAGAGATGGAACTATATTCAAGCATAACGAAATAGGTCATGCTCAAAGAATAAGTGTTGCTAAATATGATTTAGAAAAATCAGGATTACAAATAATGGCTACAGCCTTCTGGGGTAGTGATGGTATTATTTGTATATATGATTCAAAGGGTAATATATTAGATCAAATAGAAATGGAATCTAATGGTAGTGTTATATCACCTATTATGTATGATGGAATAAACACTTTAGCATTAACCCATTCTGATTATGATGGAGGATTACTTGATGGTGATTTAGATATGGTTGTTAAATTCCCAAATGATGGTCATCCTAATCTATCATGCGAGGTTTATGATATTGATTCTGACGGTATCGATGAGATATTATGCTGGGATTTAGAAAGCCTATGGATATATAAGGCAAGTGAGTTTACTAAGCCAAAAAAGACATATAAAAAATATCCTGATATGTTTTCTAATTATCGTGGTGAATATTTAATTTCAGATGAAGACATTTAATCTTGAAAAAGGTTATTATCTAGTTTATAATTATATAGAATTTTCTTTTTGTGGAGGATTAAAATGAAGTTAGTGAAGAGAATAATTCCACTATTTGTAATCTTTGGATTCTTATTCATTCTTACAAGCTGTGGATATAATTTTTATAATGATTTTAAGTCAAAGGGTGCTGAGCTTGAGAATGGTAATTCATTCGTAGTATTAACAGCTGATGAGGTTAATAAGAAGAGAGAGGATAAGAATGTTGAATTCGTCATTATCATCGGTTCTTCAAATAATGAAAACTCTGTTACAGCAATATCAAAGATTCAAAATGAATTTGATACTATCGGCTACAAGGGTGTTTGTTATTTCGTAAATGCTCAGGAAGCTATCAAGTATCAAAGCAAGGGTGCTGAATTAACAAAGGCTTTAGGTGTTAAGAGTATTAACCCAGGTACAGATGGTATTATCTTTGTAGAATATAATAAGAGTGGTAGTGTAGTATGTGATTCATCTAAGAAGGATGAAGCATCTAAGAAGTTCACTCAAAATGGTTCAACATTATCAGCTAGAGCAATTGCTGATTACATCGCTGAATATTTCCCAGTAGAAGCTTAAATTTAAGCTTCTTTTTTTAACTGGATAATTATTTATAAAATAATTATAATTAAAATAGTGTTTTTTGTAGAAAAACACTTGTTTAATCTAGAAAACCATATTATAATAATTTTGTATTTTTTTTGGAGGGATTATTATGTTTCATAGTACAAGAGGAAAAGAGCTAGTAACTTCATATGAGGCAATTTTAAATGGTATCGCTAAGGATGGCGGATTATATGTAATTGATAAGATGCCAAAGGCTGATTATCATGATTATTTAAACCTATCATATCCAGAGCTAGCAAGTAAGATTTTAAATTTATTCTTTACAGAATTTGAATATGATGAATTATTAAATGAGATTAGCAATGCTTATAAATCATTTGATATTGATAGTGTAGTAGATTATAAGAAATGTGATAATGCATATTTCTTAGAGCTATTCCATGGACCTACACTTGCGTTTAAGGATTTAGCACTTGTTGTACTTCCTAGATTAATGAAGCTTTCTAAGGAGAAGATGGGTGTAAAAAGAAATATTACTATTTTAACTGCAACATCAGGTGATACAGGTGGAGCTGCCTTAAACGGATTTAAGAATATTCCTGGTATTTCTATTGCAGTATTATACCCTAATGGTGGTATTTCACCTGTTCAGGAAGCACAGATGAATTCATTTAAGGGTACAAATGCTAGTGTATTCGCAATAGAGGGTAATTTTGATGATTGCCAAAGCTTTGTTAAGGAATATTTCCAAAACCATAAGGAATTATCATTATCAAGTGCAAACTCAATTAATATTGCAAGACTTGCACCACAAATCGTATATTATTTCTATTCATATATTTATTTATTAAATAAGGGTGAAATTAAGGATGGAGAGGAAATATCATTCTCTGTTCCTACTGGTAACTTTGGTAATATCCTTGCTGGCTATTTTGCAAAGTCAATGGGATTACCTGTTAAGAGCTTAATTTGTGCTTCAAATAAGAATGATGTATTAACTGAATTCTTTAATAAGGGTGTTTATAATAAGAATAGACCTTTCTTTAGAACTAATTCTCCATCAATGGATATTTTGATTTCATCTAATTTAGAAAGATTTATTTATTATGCTAGTGGTGAGGATGAGGCTAAAACAGCTAAGCTTATGAGTGAGCTTAAGAATAATGGTAAATATGATTTTAAGAACCCATTTGATTATTTCTATGCATATTCAAAGAATGAGGATGAAACATTAGAGGTAATTAAATATGTTTATGATAACTATAAGTATTTAATTGATCCACATACTTCATGTAGCTATGGAGCATATTTAGATTATAAGAATAATACAAAGAATAATGAGAAGGTAGTAGTAGTATCTACTGCATCTCCATTTAAATTCCCTCAATCAGTACTTGCTGCATTTAATATTAAGGCAGATGAATCATTCGAATCTATTAATGTATTAAGCAAAGAATTCAAGCTTGAGATACCAAAGGTATTAAATTATCCTAAGTTTGAGCGTGACATTGTAAGCCTAAAGGATATTGATAATAAGCTTACAGAGGTAATAAAATGCTACGAATCAAAGTAGAAGCTACAAGTGCTAATTTATGTGTAGGCTTTGATACATTGGGAATGGCCTTAAATGTATATAATGAATTTACATTTGAGGAAAGTGATGATTTTAAATTTAAGGGTTTTTTAGAAAAGTATTCTAATATTAAAAATAATCTAGTTTATGATTCATATATATATTTATTTAAAAAGCTAAATAAGGAACCAATCCCTGTAACAATAGGCTTTAAGGGTGATATACCAGTTTCTAGAGGTATGGGCTCATCATCAAGCTTAATTGTTGCTGGAGTATTCGCAGCTAATCATTTTCTAGGTAATCCTTATACAAAGGATGAGCTATTTTCAGCTTGTGCAAATATCGAGGGACATCCTGATAATGTAGCACCTGCTATTTATGGCTCTTTAGTTGCAAGCTTCAAATACGAGGATAAATATTATCCTAATATTTACAATGTTTCAGATAAGCTAGCATTTGGTGTTGTAATTCCAAGCAAGCCAATTTCTACAGAAAAGGCTAGAGGTGTTATGCCTAAATGCTACAATAGAAAGGATATTGTAAATAATCTATCTAGAATAGTTAATATTCCAAGAGCCTTTGAAAGTGGCGATATAGAATTAATTAAAAAGCTATTTATCGATAAAATCCATGAGCCTTATCGTAAGAAGCTAATTAAGGAATATGATGAAATAAAGGAATTATTAGCAAATGATAATGTTGCTATAGCAATTTCAGGTAGTGGCTCTACAATTCTAATTGTTTCAAACAATTATGATTATGAGAATAAGCTATCAGGCTACAATTATAAAAGAGTAGCTGTTGGAAATGGTGTAGCTATTTCGGAGGAATAATATGGCAAATCATGAATATTTTATAATTCATAAAAAGGTATTACCTGATTATTTTGAAAAGGTAATTGAAATAAAGGAAAAAATATCTAATGGCTTAAATGTCAGTGAGGCATGTAAGGAGGTTGGATTAAGTAGATCTACCTTCTATAAATATAAGGAATTTGTTAATAGACCAAATGATGCTATAGGTAAAAGAATAATATTATCATTAAAGCTTGTTGACCTACCAGGCGTATTATCAAATATCCTAAATGATATTGCCTCTAGAAATGCTAATATTCTTACTATCAATCAGGAGCTACCAATCCATAACGTTGCTTTCGTAACATTAACTATTTCCTTAACAGATATGGATATATCTATTCAAGGCTTTGTTTCAGAGCTAAAGCAAATTAAAAATGTTCTTGATGTAATGCTTCTTGCTGTTGAATAAATTCTTATATTTTGGTATAATTTAAATGATTTTAAGGAGGATTCTATAATGGATGTTTTTGAGAAGGTAAAAAAGATAATTGTATCAGAGCTTAACTGTAGTGCTGATAAGGTTACAATGGATGCTAAATTAAGAGATGATTTAGGTGCTGATTCAATTGATGCAGTACAAATCGTAATGGAAGTTGAAGATGAATTTAAGATAACAGTTGATGATTCTCAGGCTGAGTCAATGGTAACTGTTGGAGATGTTGTAAAATATATCGAAAATAACTTATAGTAAACTGATGGAGCCAGAATATGGCTCCTTTAATTTTTAGGGGAGAATAAAATGGATTACGCTGATTTATATAATAAGTGGCAAAATGAAAAATACTTCGTAATCGATGGCGATAGACTAAAGGAGAAGCGCTACGTTTTTTCCTCTTTCCCTACAAGTAATCTATATGGCTTTCAAAACGGTAAAATAAGAGGTGCCGTTATTGGAGATGTACTTGCCAGATATCATAGATTACAAAATAGAAATGTATTATTCCCAATTGGATTTAATACATTATCACAATCTGCATTTATTGAATCAAGAAAATCAAGTAATGCCTTAAATGATGATATTCCAAAGCTATTCTATAATCAGCTATTAAGGCTTGGTGTAGGAATAGATTCTAATAAGGTTATTGATTTAAGAAAGAATGGATATATCTCTAATTTACAATTAAATTTTATTAATTTATATGAAAAGGGATATATTAAATATCATAACGCAATAGTAATGCAGGATGAAAAAACAAATAAGATATATGATTCTAATATTACAGGCTCATTAGCTAAAAAATCTATGAGGGTATTTGAGCTTGATGTTAAGGATATATTAGATAATATAATTTCAGATATTAAGGATTTAGATATAGATAATGAAATAAAAAATGAGCTTGTAGATTATTTTAAGCCTCATGATGTATTAAAAATAGAATTAAGCTGTAGTAATGGTAATGTATTACATATTGATATGGATAGCCCAGAATATTTAGGAGGAGTTGCCTATATATTCCTAAATCCAGAGCATATGAAAATAGAGGATTATGTATCAGTTGATGAATATGATTCGATTATGGATTATGTTAAAAATCCTAAAACATTATTCATGTATAGTGGTATTACAGCATTTAACCCATTAACAGGAGATAATATACCTGTATTTATTTCTAATTTATATAGTGCAGATATTTATTTAGGTATACCAAGCGTAAGTGATGAGGATATGACACTTGCAGAAACTGAAGGCTTTGAATATAGAGATATATTAGATGATAATATATTAATGAATTCAGACTTTTTAGATGGTATGGATATTAATAGTGCCCATAATGCAATATTTGAAGCATTCACTAACGCTGAAATTGCTAAATGTGGTAAAGCCTATTTACATACATCTATATTAATTCATCAGCTAGATAAATTTGGAGCATTATTCCCATTCTTGGAATATAAGAATAATATTTCATCACTAGAGGATTATTTACCATTTAATTTCTCTAGCCAATTTAGACCAATATTATCCGCTGATGTAAAAATACCAGGTAATGCAATAGATGGAACAATGGCATCTAATATATCAACAGGCCTCGCTCCATTAATATCAATTACCTATGATGAAATAGGCTTCGTAGAAGCCCTAACCTCAAGAGGTAATTATTTTGAGCTTGCAAACTTCCTACCAATTGATACATTAATAGTAGATAAGGATAATATTATTAATGAGCTATTAATGCCACTTGTAATATTTAATTTTATTAAGAAGGATTTCCCTGATTTAGAAAGACTCGCTAATAGAATATTAATAGTAGATAAGACACTTGATATTAAGCTTAATGATATCAAAAGAAGTAATAATAATTTAATTGATTTTGATAATATATTAGATAAGCATAATCCTGATGCTGTAAGATTATTTTCTTTAGCAAGCCCAATTAGTGAAAAGCTTATATTTAATGAATATATCATCGATGATTATGATTTATTCCTAAAGAAAATAAAAAATAGAATAATCAAATGTGACTATTCTATGGATAACGATATTAAATTTAATATATTCGCAGAGGATGCGAAGGATTTACTTGATAAATGTAAGCTAAATGAATATATCTCTTTAGTTGTTAGCTTTACTGAAAGTAATATATTTAATGCTGATTTTTCTAAGCATGATATATTAATTTATTTAAAGGTAGTTCATCCTATATTCCCATTCCTATCAGAGGAATTATATGAGGAGCTATTTAATGGCAGATTTTCTATCGTTAATGAGGGCTACCCTTTATAATACTTACCTTGATATAAATTATTATTTCTTAAATATTTATCGATATTATTCATTACGATAAATTTCTTACGAGTCCACATAGGCTCAACTAGATGATCAAGCTTAGCATCTGCCTGTAATCTATGGATTATTATATCATCCCTAAGATTAGCAATTTCAAGTGCTACAATTTCTACATATTCATCCATAGTTAATATATGGAATGGATTATTTTTATAATCATCGTACATTTTAGTATTATCAAGGAGAAGAAGTGAATGAATTTTAACTCCTTGAATATCTAAGCTATTGATGAATTTAATAGTATTAAGATTATCAGTAATAGTTTCATTTGGTAGCCCATTAATTATATGGGCTATTATTTCTATATTATGCTTCCTTAATCTATTTACTGTATCAACAAATTCATCATTAGTCATACATCTATTTATTAAATTAGATGTATCCATATTAGATGTTTGAAGCCCTAGCTCAATTGAGACTGGGACTTTTTTATTTAGCTCACCTAAATATTCAATGCATTCATCTGATATACAGTCTGCACGTGTAGCTATTGCGATACCTGCACATTTGTCACCTGCAAGATTAATAGCCTCCTCATATAGCCCCTTTAGCTCATCTAGAGGCTTATAGGTATTAGAATATGCCTGAAAATAGGGAATATATAATGAATCAGGCCATTTATTATCGATTATATCCTTAACAAGGGTGAATTGCTTTGCTATAGATATATCCTCATATTCACCTGATCCACCACTACAAAATGTACAGCCACCATAGCCCTTTTTTCCATCACGGTTAGGACAGGTAAAGCTTGCGTTAAGTGCTATTTTAGATACCTTTTTACCATATCTTTGTTTATAATATTCATTTAATGAATTATAAGGCTTAGCCTTAGTAAAATAGTTCATAAATACTCCTAGAATCTTACAATAATATCATCATCAAAATAAATAAAATTAATAAATTCCTTTATATGATTTCCCCATGTTTCCTCATTATGTAGTCCATTTACATCAACTGATAATCTGATTCTATTACCAAGTGATTTAAATGTATCAAATAATAGCTTAGAGGAATTAAGATATGTATCCCTTTGGTACATAGCATCAGATTCCTCCTTTTCGCCTACATATAGGAATATTTTTTTATTTATATCCTTATTATCCTTAATAAAGCTAATAAATTCCTCCTCAAATAGGAATGAGGCAGTAGAAAAGGCACCGATGTAATTGAATGAATTCTTATATTTAAATGCTAAATATATAGCAGTAGTAGCGGCTAGGGAAGAGCCATAGATAAATCTATGCTCAGAATCCTTATAGGTTTTATATTTTGTTTCTATAAATGGTATTATTGTAGAAATAAAATCATCACAAAAATTATGACATGTTTCAATATTTTGAGTTTGGTATTTTAATGATTCCTCATTTGTTAAATAAAATGGAGTATATTCATTTACTCTACCTAAATCAGTACCACTGTTATGTATGGCAACACCAAGAATTCTTTTATGTAAAAATTTAGCTGTGCTATTTAGAGCCTTAGTCGCTCTTATAGAACGACCAAAGGCTGCCTTAGAATCACTAAAGGCGTTTTGACCATCTAAAAAATATAGAGTATCAAAGGTAATACCCTCTCTATTCTTAGGTAGTGATATATCTAGCTTTATTTCTCTTTTAGATTTTGGTAAATATAATTTATAGCTTTCGTTCATAGAAATCACCTTATATTAATTATATAGGAAAAAGAAGAAGAAAAAAAGGATTAGAATATCTAATCCTTTTAAATAACTATGCTCTGTTGTAGAATTCGACAATTAGCTGCTCGTTGATTTCTGGTAAGAACTCATCTCTTTCAGGAACTCTTACGAAAGTACCAACTTGCTTATCAGCGTCAAATGATACATATTCAGGACGTGCAATCTTAGCCTCTAGGCTAGCCTTAACAATCTTAAGATCCTTAGAAGTTTCCTTCATAGAGATTGTTTGACCTGGCTTTAAACGGTATGAAGGAATATCGATCTTCTTACCATCTACTAGGATGTGGCCATGATTTACTAATTGACGAGCTTGAGGTCTAGTAGAAGCGAAGCCCATACGATATACTAGATTGTCTAAACGGCACTCTAGAGTCTTTAGGAAGTTAACACCTGTCATACCTGGCATCTTAGATGCTTCGTTGAAAGTCTTAACAAATTGCTTCTCAGATACACCATAAGTGAATCTTACCTTTTGCTTTTCAGCTAGCTGTAAACCATATTCTTTTTGCTTTGTGCGCTTTGCACCATGTTGTCCTGGAGCTGTCTTTCTCTTAACTAATTCCTTACCAGTTTCACTGATAGAGTAATTTAAACGACGAGAAACCTTCCAGCTTGAACCTGTGAATCTTGACATTTATATGTCCTCCTTAAAATATTATTATTTTTTTGGGGATAAACGTCCGGCTCTATCATTATAGGATATCTTAAATAAAATGTTCACCATCAAGCAGCGAAGGTTACTATTTAAACCATACGGCTTTAAGATATTAACTAATTGGATAGGGCTGCTGCCTTTTACCCACGCTCCGATATTATATCAAATAGAATTTGTAATTGCAATATATTTTTTAAATAGAAGTAGTATTATTTAAAGCATTACTAATAATATTAGCTATTTTCTCTAAATTATCCTTATCTATGTTATTAAATCTATTAAATATAGGTGAATCTATATCAAGTAATCCATATATTTCATTATTCATATAGATTGGAATACAGATTTCACTTCTTGAATTAGAATCACAGGCAATATGGCCCTTAAATTCTAATACATTATCTACTAGTATTGTTTTATTCTCCCTGATGCATGTTCCACAAACACCATTTCCTACCTTGATTTTAATACAGGCAGGCTTTCCCTGAAATGAACTTAGATATAAATAATTATCCTTTAATCTATAAAATCCTACCCAGTTAATGTTTTCTAGGTATTGATTTAATATGGCAGATGAATTAGATAGTATTGTAATATCATATTCATTTTTATCAATTAGAGATTCTAGCTCTAATATTAAATCATTATAATTTGTCATTTATTATCACCATATATATTATATATGAAAAATAAAATAAAAAAAGTAAAAATCTTTCTTGACATTAGATATAAAAATATATACAATATAGTCAGTTAGTCATGTCTAACTAATTATCAATTTCCTCTTATTGACTTTGTTTCTTTGTTTGATAATTATTAGATACTAACAAATTTAATCCCCTTGAAAAACGCCCAGGTGGCGTTTTTTCTAATTGTATAAATATTCAATAAATATTTATTGACACTGCATATGAATTAGTGTATACTAACAATGGTTAGTTTAAACTAACATCTATGTAAAAAGTAGATGTTTTAGAGAAAAGAAAAGTTATTTATTTAGAAGGTGGGATTGTTATGGAAAAGAAGCTTAGCGAATTTAAAATATACGAATCCGGTGTAGTTAAATTTGTTCAAGGCGAAGGAAGAGTTAGAAGAAGACTTTTCGATATGGGTATAACACCTGGTGCTAGTGTGATACTTAGAAAAAAAGCACCACTTGGTGATCCACTTGAAATCACATTAAGAGGATACGAGCTTACACTTAGAAAAGGTGAAGCTGATTTAATCCTTTGTAATATGGATGAAAAGGAGGAGAAATAATGAAGCACTTTGCGTTAGCTGGTAATCCGAACTGCGGTAAAACCACATTATATAATGCACTTACAGGCTCAAATGCTCATGTTGGTAACTGGCCTGGAGTTACAGTTGAAAAAAGAGAAGGAGATTATAAGAAGCTAGAGGAATTAATTTCTATAGTTGATTTACCTGGTATTTATTCATTATCTCCATATACACCTGAAGAGGTTATATCAAGAAGATTTATCGTTGATGATAAGCCTGATTGTGTTATTAATATTGTAGATGCTACAAACCTAGAAAGAAATTTATATTTAACAACTCAAATACTAGAAATGGATGTTCCTGTAGTAATTGCGTTAAATATGATGGATGTTGTAGAAAAATCAGGAGATACAATTGATATCAAGGCTTTAGAAAAGGCAATCGGAGTTCCTGTAGTTCCTATTTCTGCACAGAAGGGTACTAATATTGATGAGCTTATGGAGGTTGCTTATCAGGAATCTAGTAAGCCTAGAAAGGGATTTAGTGTATTATCTAAATCAAAGATTAGTGATTTTATTGATCAAATTACTAAATGCATGGAGGAAGAGGATGTTCCATCTCCAATGTATCATGCAATTAAATTCATTGAGGGTGACTTCATTGAGTCAACTCACTCTGAAAGAATCAGTAATATGGTTGATGAATATAAGAAGTCATTCAATGATGAGGTATTCGGTTCTGATTTAGAGGCATTAATTGCTGATGCTAGATATAATTATATTGTTGAAAATTACTCATGCCATAAGAAAAAGGTAGTAACTGATATTAAGGCAGAGAATAAGTCATATAAGATTGATAAGGTTCTTACTAATAAGTGGGCTGGTATTCCAATCTTCTTAGTAATATTATTCCTAATATTCCATTTTACATTCTCTACTAATTTATTCTATTTTGGTGGTTTATTCAAAAATGTAGCTCCTTCATTTGAAGGTAGTATATTTGAAGGATTGTTCTGGACAAGTGATGGTATTAATTCTCCAGGTGTAATCCTACAAAGCTTTGTAATAAATGTAACTGATTGGCTATCTAATCTTGCTAAAACAGGTCTTGCTAGTGCACCTGGATGGGTATCAGGATTCTTGGTTGATGGTGTTTTAGCTGGTGTATTTGCAGTATTATCATTCGTTCCACAAATATTACTATTATTCCTATTCTTCTCTATTTTAGAGGATACAGGATATATGGCACGTATCGCATTTATTCTTGATAGAATCTTTAGAAAATTTGGTTTATCTGGTAGAGCATTCCTTCCTATGATTATGGGCTTTGGTTGCTCAGTACCTGCAATGATTAATACAAGAACTCTAGCAGACGAAGAAGAAAGAATAGCAACAGTAAGAGTTATTCCTTTCTTCTCATGCGGAGCGAAGCTTCCAATTCTAACTGCTATAGCTGGTTGTATATGTCAAATGTTTAATTTCCCTAATGTTGATATTATTACTTATTCAATGTATGTTGTTGGTATAGCTACAGCGATAATAACAGTAATATTAATGAAGAAGACAGTAATGCGTGGAAAAACTCCTCCATTCATTATGGAGCTTCCTCAATATCATATGCCACAGCCTAAGTCATTAATGATCCATTTATGGGATAAGCTAAAGGGCTATGTTAAAAAGGCATTTACTATTATCCTTGCTTCAACAATTGTTATTTGGTTCCTACAAAGCTTTACATTCAGCTGGAAGTTTATTGAGCAAGCAGATCCAAACGGAATAGCAGATGATATTTATGCTGTATATGTTGAGGATCAAGCTAATATCGATAAGATTTCTGCAATTAATCCTGAATATGTTGACGATACTGGTGCAGTAGCTGTAGAGCTTGCTACAATAGTTACTGATTATAGTGAGAATACTGATACTACATTAGATGCTAAATACGAGGCTGTAATCAATGATGTATTCACTGAAGCTTTAACAGAATATAATGATGTAACAAGCGCTCCAGGATATCTTGATTCAGGTGATTCAATCTTAGCAGGTATCGGTAAGCTAATTACTCCAATATTCACTCCACTTGGATTTGGTTCACAGCTAAACGAAAATGGATGGGTATATGGTGTATCTGCAGTTACAGGTCTAATTGCCAAGGAAAATGTTATTGCTACATTTACAGTATTGTCTCAGGGTGTAACTACAGGTGAGATAATAGATGTTAATTCATATGTTGATTTATATACTATGGCTCTAGATGAGGAAGGAACATCTGCAGCTCTTACAACAGCTCGTGCAACAGGTATTTCTGGTGGTGGCTTCACAGGCTGGCCAGTATTAATTGCCTTCATCGTATTTAATATGACTACTATTCCATGCTTCGCTGCAGTTGCTACAGCACGTGGTGAATTAGGTAAGAAGAAGTTTAGAACAACTTTAATCTTCTGGTTAGTAACTTCATATTTAGCTGGATCAATGGTATATCTAATATTAGCTAGATGGTGGTTCTCATTCATATTCGCAGCAGCGTTTGCTTGTGTTGGATGTGGAATATGGTTGATTAACAGAAAGCGCGACCTTAAGGAGGCAGGTGTTATCGAATAATGGAATTAATAGAAATATTAGTTATCATATTCGCTGTTATAGTAGTATCACTAGTATTTGGTAGTGTGATTTATAAGAAAATCAAAGGTATACCACTTGATAGTGAATGTGCTAAATGTCATAGCAAGAAAAATGTTAATAAGATGCTTAATAATATAAGAAGAGAATTAGACGAGGAAAAAGCTAATTGTCATTGCCATTAAGCAATAATAAAAGAGTCGATTTTATTGAAATCGGCTCTTATATTTTATATTGTTTTCATTATACCAAGCTCAATTACCTTTACACATAAATCCTCAAATTCTATACCAGCCTTTTTAGCCTCAGTAGAAATATGTGAATATGGGGTAAGCTGTGGAAGTGAATCACATTCTATACAATTTATTTCATCATTAGTTACTATAAAGCTTACAACAGAATATGTTGATAATCCAACTAAGGCAGTAGCCTTTTCAGCAAGGCTCTTAAGCTTAGTATCTAGGCTATCAGAAATATCAGGAGGGCATCTCTTAGCTTTGATTTCAGTTAATGTATTTCTTTCTATCTTACTACAAAGAGGTAAAACCTCTAAAACTGGAAGTGCCTTACCATCAACTGTACTAACGATGAATTCTCTACCCTCTAGGTATTCCTCAACTATCGCAGTTATACTATATTTAAATGCTTCAACTAAAGCCATTAAATATTGATTATAATCTTTAGCTATTGTAATACCCTTTCTATTTGATGTTGTATTAGGCTTTACGATAACAGGATATTTTAATCCTCTATCCTCCGGCTTAATTACCTCATCTGTATTTCTAAGTAGGAAGCCCTTTGGAGTAGATATACCATTTTCAGTTAATATATCTTTAACAATCATTTTATTTGATGATATAGCACTAGAGAAGTAGTCAGAGCCTGTATAGTTTATATCTAGTAAATCAAAGGCTGCCTGAACCTTACCATTTTCTCCTGATTCACCATTAAGTGCGATAAATACTATATCACTTTGCTTACATATTTCGATTACATTAGGACCGAAGAAGCTATTTGATTGATCTGTACGACGCTTTTTAGCAGCCCATAGGTCAACCTCATCATCAGTTATTAGCTCAATAGGTACAGAATATTTATCAGGCTCTGAGAAAGGATCTATATTATCTAGCTCCTTTTCGCCGTAGCCCATGAAGGAATCTATAAGTATTGCATTATATCCCTTTTCCCTTAAGGCCTCTGTAACCATAAAGCCAGCATGTAGAGACATATTTCTTTTTGATGAAAGACCACCAGCTAAAACAGTGATATTTAAATTTGTAGGTAGTGTGAATTCCTGGCTTTCAACAGGAGTATCATTAACTATTAATCCTGTACCATCACTTAAATTAAGCTCACCAAGCATTCCCTTAACCTTAGTGATTATTTGTAGTAATCTTTGTACCTGCTCACGAGTTAAATCGAAGCCATATTTCTTTTTAGCGATTGATTGTACCTTTTTAACAACGATACCATTTACGTGTAATATTAGGAAATTAGATACATTTAAAATAGTATTAAGCTTATTTGAATTAACAAGCTCATCTACAGCATCTAATAGCTTAACTACCTCATTAGCGTTAAAGTATGTCATTATACCCTTGAATGCACCTAAGAATTCAGGGTTTTCCTTTGAATACTGAATAGTGAATGTTAATAGGTATGATGTATTATCTAGATATTCAGGGTCCGCAACCATATCGCATAGGAATGATATATAGTCAGAGGCAGTAGAATTGTCCTCTCCTATAGAGAATGCCTTTTCTACAAGTGTACCAACAAGCTTATTATTTCCGCTCCTGTGCTTATCATCAAATGCTGATCTAATCATACTGTTGATATATTTATTAAGAGCCTTCATTTCATCCCTTTGTCCATTAGGATTAACTCTTATTTCATAATTACCATCATCATCGAAATCGAAGAAGGTATTAGGGCAATGTGCCTCTGCGAAGCCTCCCCTACCATAATTATATCCAAGATAATATGTTCTTTTTCCAATATCATTCATTAGAATATTAACATAATCAAAATCTATATTGTTATTATCTATAACATTTTGTCTAGCAAGGATTTCCTTTTTATAATGGTCCATAAACTTATCAGAAAAGCCCTGACCATCAAATGATATACATCTATCTACTGTATCATTTAATATTGTTATATATTTAGCCTTATTTCCACCCTTAGAGTGACCTGTAATAGTTACAGTATATTGATTAAGCTTATATTTGTTATAAACCATTTTATACCACTCTAATGCGTTTATCTGCTGTAATGAATCAATCTGGTTAGCACCTAAGAAATCATCAATCCACTCATTTGTAGCTGTACCACGGAAGGCAACTACAGCCTCGTTGTTTTCATCACATATATAAACAACAGAGATACCCCCGCCTCCACCATAGGCAGAATCAAGGTGAGTTTCAATAACACGAGTATCAAGTAGCTTTTTATTTTTCCTGACTGCTTTAATTATGTTTTTCCAATCGATACCAGGCATATAGCTAGCATAATCAAAGTCATCCTCTATAGCCTCCATATCTATTTCATCAAGGAATTTACCAATAGTTTTTCCCTTTGCGTTCATAATAGATGATAGAGGATATAAATTAGCCATATATGTTAAGTTTTCTAGTAATAAAACCTCATCGATTTTAAATAGCATAATAAATCACCCTTGCGTCAAAACATTATAATTATTTTACCACACTATTTTGATTTATCAAAATATGAATAAAGAAAAAATAATATTTTTTTTGTAAAAAATTATATTAATGATATAATTGTGTCGTGATAATATGGTAAAGATAGATTTAATTACTGGCTTTTTAGGAGCTGGAAAAACTACATTTTTAACTAAATATGCTAAATACCTTATTTCTTTAGGTGAAAAGGTATGTATTCTTGAGAATGATTTTGGAGCTATAAACGTCGATATGATGCTTATATCTGATCTAGATTGTGATAGAGAGATGATAGCGGGTGGCTGTGATTATGATTGTCATTTAAGACGCTTTAGAACTAAATTGATTAGTATGGCTATGAGAGGCTACACAAGAGTGATAGTAGAGCCATCAGGAGTATATGATACTGATGAATTCTTTGATACATTATATGATGATACATTATCATCATTATATGAAATAGGTAATATATTCTGTGTTTATGATATTAATACAAAGAATCTATCCTATGAATCAAGATATATATTAGTTAGTGAAGCATCATGTGCAGGAAAGCTAATAGTATCTAAAAGAAGAAATAAGGAATTATTAGATTTAAAATATTTAAATTCTATAATGAAGGAATTTAATTGTATTAGAGTATTTAAAAATGATGATATAATCTATGAGGATGAAATGAATTATGAGGATTTATTAGATTCTAAATATCATCAATTTGATTATATTAAGGTATTATCACATGATGATGTAAGCTTTGATTCATTTTATTATTTAAATAATAAAAAATCATTAGATGAATTATTAATTATTAAGGATAAGCTATTTAATAATAGTGAATATGGTAATGTATCAAGAATAAAAGGATTTATCTATGATAATGGCTGGAAAAGAATTAATATAACTCATGACGATATCGATATTAGTGATAATATTGATGGTCAGGATGTTATAATAGTTATTGGTGAGAATTTAAAGAATGATAAAATAGAATTATTATTTAATGGAGAATAATTATGGATTGTAGATGTGCATTTATCGTACAGGTTTCACTTATGGATGAGGATCAGGTATTTGATTTCATAGATGAAATAGGTATCGAGGCTGGAATTACAGATGATAGATTGTATTTTGGTTTATCTAAAAAGGATACATCTGATGATTTTATTTTATCTGATTTTATTCATGAATCATTAGCCCTAGTAATTAATAAGGCTGATAAATTAAATGAGCTAAGAGGCAAATATAAATGTAGCTATATATTAGATGTTAAATTCTCTAATATAGAGGAAGAAATAGAAAATAATCAACAATTCATTGTTGATGATGAAATAAGAAGCTTCTTAGAAAAAACAGATACATATTATAATTTAAATGATGGCTATTTTGATGAGGTATAATATGGATTATAAATTTTATGGATGGAATACTCCTGAGGTAAAGCCGATTAATAAAAAATATAATAAAATAAAAAACCAAAGGGATTTATATGACATATTATCAACTATTTGGTGTAAGGATACCTGTGCTCCACGTATGCAGGATAGATGGACTAGTGATAATAAAACATTAGGTCAATGCTCAATTACTGCATTTTTAGTTCAGGATATATTTGGTGGAGATGTATATGGTGTAAGACTTGATGATGGTAATTATCATTGCTATAACATTGTAAATGGTATTAAATTTGATTTAACAAGTGAGCAATTTGATCATGAGCTCATTTATGATGATAAATATGAACAAAAAAGAGATGTTCATTTTAGCAAGCTTGAAAAATATGAAAGATATAAATATTTATCTAAGAAGCTAGATGAATATTTAGATGGGAGTGAAGAATTATGATGTATAATCAAATATTAGTTAGATTTGGAGATTTAACATTAAAGGGTAAGAACCAAAATTTCTTTTTAAAGTCTTTATTTAAGCTAATGAAGCTTAAGATGGAGGGCTTAAATGTAGAGGTTGAAAACCAGCATGATAGAATTTTTATTCATTTAAATGATGAGGATGTTAACGAGGTAATAAAAAGATTATTTTTAGTATCTGGTATTTCATCATATTCATTAGTTGTTAAATGTAGTACTGATTTAGAGGATATAAAGGAAACTGCACTTAAGCTAATGGAGGAGAAGGTTAATAAGCTAACTACATTTAAGGTTAATGTAAAAAGATCAAATAAGGATTATCCAATGAAATCACCTGATATAACTAGAGCTGTTTCAGGATATGTATTATCTCATCATAAGTTATTAAAGGTTGATGTTCATAATCCTGAGGTTGAGCTTGATGTAGAAATAAGAAGAGATGCAGCATATTTATATAATACATATGAAAGATTACTTGGTGGATATCCTGTAGGTGTTGCTGGCAAGGGATTATTAATGCTATCAGGGGGTATTGATTCACCTGTTGCTGGCTTTATGGCTATGAAGCAGGGTGTTGAAATTGAATGTGTTCATTTTGAATCTACTCCACTTACATCTATTGAATCAGCACAAAAGGTTGTTGATCTAGTTAAGAAGCTTGCTAAATACGCTCCAAATAATAAGATTAATTTACATTTAATTCCATTTAAGGAAATCCATGTAGCATTATTAGAAAACATTCCAGAATCATATAATATTACTATAATGAGAAGAATGATGTATAGAATAGCTACTAAGCTTGCGATAAAGAAGAACTGCCTTGCAATTATAAATGGTGAATCTGTTGGTCAGGTAGCAAGCCAAACATTAGGCTCAATGAATACAATCAATAGTGTAACTAACTATCCAATTCTAAGACCATTATGTACTTATGATAAGCAGGATATCATAAAAATATCTAGAGATATAGATTGTTATGATTTATCTATTAAGCCATTTGAGGATTGCTGTACAGTATATGTACCTAAGGCACCTGCTACAGCTCCAAAGCTTGATAAGGCAATTGCCTATGAAAAGGCATTTGATTATGAGGCTATGGTAGATAGAGCAGTAGAGAATGTAAATAGTATCATTATCGATAAGGATAGTGATCTAAATTTACCTGATTTAGGCTTAGAGGTAACAGAGGTATTTCAGGAAATGAGAAAGGGCAACTAATGCCCTTTTTTTTGAAATCAAATAAAAAACGAAGGTTAATATTAAATATGCTTATATTATTCGAATTTTAGTGAAAAAACATGCATAAAAGTTCCGAAAACGTTTACAATTTACGTTTTAAGTATTGACTTAGCATATTTTTGAATTATAATTTAAGTATCTATTTTGGGCTGGCTCCTTAATAGATATTTTTTTAAAGATAGTTTAATACATTTAAACTTGAGTATAATTATGAAGGGACATTATGTATTTCATAATTATGTCCTTTCGCAAGAGGGGACAACAGTCCTCTTTATTTTTTAATTTAATACACTGATGATTTGGAAATAGTAGATTTAGTAAATACTTATAGAGAGCTTCAGACGGTGGAAGTGAGGCAGGATAGCTAGATTGAACGCATCCGATAGGTGATTTTGATGAGGTGACTAGTATATCATACTAGTAATTAGAGTGGTACCGCGTGAGTAATTGCGTCTCTTTACATTGTAAAGAGGCGTTTTTTGTTATATAATATGTTATAATGGAGGATTTTAGTATGACAAAAGGTATTAAGAAAGTAGTATTAGCTTATTCAGGAGGTTTGGACACATCAATTATCATTCCTTGGCTAAAGGAGAATTATGATAATTGTGAGGTTATCGCTGTAAGTGGTAACGTTGGACAGGCTGACGAGCTTGAAGGACTTGAGGAAAAGGCATTAAAGACAGGTGCTTCAAAATTATATGTTGAGGATTTAAATAAGGAATTCGTTGAGGATTTCATTTTCCCAACAGTTAAAGCAGGTGCAAAGTATGAGAAGTATTTACTTGGTACTTCATTTGCAAGACCTATTATTGCAAAGAGAATTGCAAAAATAGCACTTAAGGAAGGTGCAGACGCAATTTGCCATGGTTGTACAGGTAAGGGTAATGACCAGGTAAGATTTGAATTAACAATTAAGGCATTCGCTCCTAATATGAAGATTATCGCTCCATGGAGAGAATGGGACATTAAGTCAAGAGATGAAGAAATTGATTATGCAGAGGCACATAACATTCCTCTACGTATTTCAAGAGAGACTAACTATTCTAAGGATAAGAACCTATGGCATTTATCTCATGAGGGCTTAGATCTTGAGGACCCAGCTAATGAGCCACAATACAATAAGAAGGGCTTCCTAGAGCTAGGTGTATCACCTGAGCAGGCTCCAGATAAGCCAGAATATGTAACTATCCATTTTGAAAAGGGTATTCCTACAGCAGTTAATGGTAAGGAAATGGATGCTGTAAGCCTAGTATGGGAATTAAATAAGCTAGGTGGTAGAAATGGTGTTGGTATTCTAGATATCGTTGAAAACAGATTAGTTGGTATGAAGAGCCGTGGTGTTTATGAAACTCCAGGTGGAACTATTCTATATGAGGCTCATGAATTATTAGAGTCAATTACATTAGACAAAGAGACAGCTCACTATAAGAAGCAAATTTCTGATAAGTTCGCTGATTTAGTATATAACGGATTATGGTATACACCATTAAGAGAAGCATTAAGTGCTTTCGTTGATAAGACACAAGAGCATGTTACAGGTGATGTAAAGGTTAAGCTATATAAGGGTAATATTATCCCAGCATCAATTACATCTCCATGGACATTACATAATATGGACATCGCATCATTCGATGATGATGGTGGTGCATATAACCAAGCTGATTCTGCTGGATTCATTAATTTATTTGGTCTACCAGTTAAGGTTCAAGCTATGGTTAATGAAAAGAATAAGAATTTAAAGTAAGAGGTAGCATTATGGCAAAGATGTGGGCAGGAAGATTTCAAAGTGAAGAAAAAAAGGAAGTAAACGACTTTAATTCATCTATATCATTTGATTCAAGAATGTATAAAGAGGATATTACAGGATCAATTGCCCACGCAACTATGCTTGGTGCTAAGGGTATTATATCTAAAGAGGATTCAAAGCTAATTGTAGAAACCTTAGGTGAAATACTAAGTGATATAGAGGAAGGTAAGCTAGAATTCGATATGGAGGCTGAGGACATTCATATGTTCGTTGAGGCTGAGCTTACTAAAAGAATTGGTGATGTAGGTAAGAGATTACATACATCTCGTTCTAGAAATGATCAGGTTGCTTTAGATATAAGATTATATTTAAGAAATGTTGCAGGTGTAACAGCTAATAAGATTAAGGATTTACTTAAGGTATTAGTTAAGCTTGCAGAAAATAATAAAAAGACTATTATGCCAGGCTATACTCATCTACAAAGAGCACAGCCTATCACTCTTGCTAATCACCTACTTGCATATGCATTTATGCTAGAAAGAGATTTAGGAAGATTTAATGATGCTGTTAAGAGAATGAATTATTCTCCACTTGGCTCATGTGCTTTAGCAGGTACTACATATGATATCGATCGTGAGATGGTTGCTAAACAGCTTCAATTTGATGGTATCGTAAGAAACAGCCTTGATGGTGTATCAGATAGAGATTTCTGTGTTGAGCTAGCATCAGCCTCATCAATTCTTATGATGCACCTATCTAGATTATCTGAGGAGATAATTATGTGGTGCAGCTGGGAATTTAAATTCATTGAGCTAGATGATGCTTATTCAACAGGCTCATCTATTATGCCACAAAAGAAGAATCCTGATATTTGTGAGCTAATTAGAGGTAAGACAGGTAGAGTATATGGTGATTTAATTACATTACTTACAATGCTAAAGGGATTACCACTTGCCTATAATAAGGATATGCAGGAGGACAAGGAGGCTATATTTGATGCACTTGATACATTAAATATGTGCCTTGATATTATTAACCCTATGCTAGATACAATGAAGGTTAATAGTGAGAATATGTATAAGGCTGCTCAAAGAGGCTTTATTAACGCAACTGATTTAGCTGATTATCTAGTTAAAAAGGGTATGGCATTTAGAAGTGCGTATAAAATATCTGGTAGTATAGTTTATTATTGTATCTCTAATAATACAGTATTAGAGGAATTAAGTATTGATAAATATAAGGAATTCTCAGATTTATTTGATAATGATTTATATGAATATATCAATTTAGAAAATTGTACATTTAAAAGAACATCTAAGGGTGCTTCAAGCATTGATTCTGTAAATGAAGAAATTTCTTATTTAAAGAAGGTAATTGAGGGATAATTATGTTTAAGGTATTTATTGATGGTGAGGCCGGAACAACAGGATTAAGAATAAGAGAAAGATTATCATTAAGAGATGATATCGAATTATTAACAATTAATCCTGATTTGAGAAAGGACCTTAATGAAAGAAAAAAGTTAATAAATGAGGCTGACATAGTATTTTTATGCCTACCTGATGATGCGGCTATAGAGGCAGTTGGACTACTTGAAAACAGTCATACTAGAATCATCGATGCGTCTACTGCACATAGAACTGATTCAAATTGGGCATATGGATTTCCTGAATTAGGAGACGATTTCCTAAATAAGATTAAAAATAATCAGCTTGTAGCTGTACCTGGATGCTACGCTTCAGGCTTTATGAGTATTGTATATCCACTTGTAAAGATGAATATAGCAAAGAATGATTATCCATTTAGTGCAAATGCAATAAGTGGTTATTCAGGTGCTGGTAAAAAGGGTATTAGTCAATACGAGGATCCAAATAGATCAAGTGAGTTTGATGGACCTAGATTATATGCTATGCAGCAAATGCATAAGCATTTAAAGGAAATGCAAGCTATTGCTGGCTTAAAGAATAAGCCTCTATTTAATCCATACGTATGTGATTTTTATAGTGGAATGCTAGTTAATATTTCATTATATTCTGATTTATTAACTAAGAAGTATACTCCACTAGAGATTTATAATATGTTCAAGGACTATTATAAGGATAATAGATTTGTAAGAGTAATGCCATTTAATGAAAAGGGTACTGAGGATGGATTCCTATCAGCTAGTCATTTAAGTGGTAAGGACTATATGGAAATATATATTGCAGGTAATGAGGATAGAATTTGTATTACATCTTGCCTAGATAATTTAGGTAAGGGTGCCTCAGGTGCCGCAATTGAATGCATGAATTATATGCTAAAAATTGATCCAGAAAAGGGGTTGAGCTTATGACAGATTGTAAAATATTAGAGGGTGGTGTTGTTGCACCACAGGGCTTTAAGGCTAATGGTATACATGCTGGTATTAGAGCAAATAAGGATAAGATTGATTTATCATTAATTTATTCTGAAATTAGAGCTAAGGCATCAGCAGTTTATACATCTAATTTAGTTAAGGGTGCACCTATTTATGTAACTAAAGCAAATATCAACGATGGATTTGCTCAAGCAGTTATAGGTAATAGTGGTAATGCTAATACATGTAATGCTGATGGTATTGAAATTGCAACTAAAACATGTGAGCTTCTAGCTAAGGAATTAAATATTGATTCAAAGGATGTTATTGTTGCTTCAACTGGTGTTATCGGACTACCTTTATCAATTAAGCCATTTGAAAGTGGTATGAAGGAGCTTGTAGCTGGCCTTGGTAATACTAAGGAAAAAGCAGAGCTTGCTGTTAAGGGTATTATGACTACTGATACAGTTAAAAAGGAAATAGCAGTAGAATTCGAGGTAGATGGAAAGCTTGCTCGTATCGGTGCTATGACTAAGGGCTCTGGTATGATTCATCCTAATTTAGCAACAATGCTATGCTTTATCACAACTGATTGTAACATTTCTAATTTAATGCTTGATAAGGCATTAAGAGATGTAGTTTCAGATACATTTAATATGCTATCAGTTGATGGAGATACTTCAACAAATGATACTGTTGCTATATTAGCTAATGGTTTAGCAGGTAATACTGAAATTTGTAAAAACGATAAGGAATACAATAAGTTCTATGCTGCACTTCATTATGTTTGCGAGGAATTAGTTAAAATGATGGCTAAGGATGGCGAGGGTGCAACTAAGCTTCTTATTTGTAATGTAGTAGGTGCTAAGACTGAAAAGGATGCTAAGCTAGTTAGTAAGACAGTAATCTGCTCAAGCCTGCTTAAGGCTGCAATCTTTGGCTCAGATGCTAACTGGGGTAGAGTATTATGTGCAATAGGCTACTCAAATGCTGATGTAGATGTAACAAAGGTAGATGTTTCATTTAAATCTAGAAAAGGTGAAATCCTTGTTTGTAAAAATGGTAGTGGAGTTCCTTTTAGCGAGGAGGAAGCTAAGAAGATTTTACTAGAGGATGAAATAGAGGTATTCGTAAATTTAAATAATGGGAAAGGAGAATCTAAAGCCTTCGGCTGTGATTTAACATACGACTATGTTAAGATCAACGGAGACTATAGAAGCTAATTATTATGGTAAATTTAGATGAAAGAGCTAGTATTTTAAGTGAGGCATTACCTTATATTTTAAAATATAAAGAAAAGATTATTGTTATTAAATATGGTGGAAACGCTATGGTTGATGAGCATTTAAAGCAGCTTGTTATGGATGATGTTGTAATGCTTAATTCACTTGGTATGAAGGTTGTACTTGTTCATGGTGGTGGACCTGAAATATCTGGTATGCTTAAGAAGATTAACAAGGAAAGTAAATTTGTTAATGGCTTAAGAGTTACTGATAGTGAGACTGTAGATATCGTTACACAGGTATTAGCTGGTAAGGTTAATAAGAATTTAGTTAAACAGCTTAATATGGCTGGTGGAAATGCAATTGGATTATCAGGACTTGATTCTGGCTTAATTGAGGCAGCTCCACTTAACCCAGAGCTTGGATATGTAGGAAATATAACAAATATCAATCCTGATGTTATCCTAGATTTACTTGATATGGGATATATTCCTGTTATTTCAACTATCGGATACGATAAGGATGGTAATGTTTATAATATTAACGCTGATACTGCCGCTGCTAGAATTGCTGGTGCTTTAAATGCCGAGAAGTTTATAGCAATGACAGATATTAAGGGCGTATTAAAGGATAAGAATGATGATTCTACATTAATGAAATTCATCAATGTATCTGAAATAAAGAGCTTGGCTAAGGAGGGTATCATCGATGGTTGTATGATTCCTAAGGTTGAGTGCTGTGTTGAGGCAATTAGAAGAGGAGTTAAATATGTTGTTATTATCGATGGTAGAATTCCTCACTCAATATTAATTGAAATGCTAACAGATGATGGTGCTGGTACAGAATTTAGATAAGAGGTGATTTCCTTGGATATTATTAAAGAGGATAAGGAAAACATATTAAATACATATAAAAGATTTAATGTTGTTTTAACAAAGGGAAAGGGTTCT
>JAEEGL011848102.1_pt1 | contig 30549 bp, 23 predicted proteins | sample 9134231 | NCBI WGS metagenome assembly JAEEGL01 (sample SAMN16246548, study PRJNA631951) | gut metagenome | biome: gut microbiome; feature: rumen; material: fiber-attached | host: Bos | place: Iran: Karaj | collected 2018-10 | reverse complement strand
TATCATTTATCATTTGACTTTCCCTTCGGCCGTCGACCGTTGGTTCTCCTTTATCATTTAGCGAAGCGCCATGTCCATGCCAGAAGCACCCATTCACAAAGATGCAAGTACGATATTTCCTCAACACCAGATCGGGATGTCCTGGAAGTCCTTTATGATTCAGCCTATATCGGAAACCCCTACTCCACAACCCCTTGCGCACAATCATCTCCGGCTTCGTATCCTTAGAATGGACAGCAGCCATATTCTTGTGCCTTTGCTCTGCAGAGAGTTTATTTATCTTTCTCATTCATATAACCCATAGTCCAATAAGGGGCTATCCCATAGCTAAACAACCCTTCCAACTTGAATATTTTTCTACGGCTGGGTCTTTTATTTGTAGCCTACGCTCTATTATACCAAAAACAGAATTATCGTATGAAGATTTATTATTATTCTCAGCAATTTTCGGATCACGATAATTAATTTCTGCCCATGATGTGCAATCCCAAAATTTAAATATTTGTTTAATAATTGGACAGATACCAGTTGTATGAGATTCAAAAGGCGGTATAGCGTAATTAATAAAAATTTCTCGATGATCCCTTTGGGTAAAGAGTAAATCTCGCTCACTATTATATACTGATTCATACTTTACGCCCACAATTACATCTTTATTTATGACGTTTCCATCGCGTTTCCTAATAAGACATTCCATTAGTAATTGAGGAATTATATATTCTGGAATGAATTTACCTTCTGGATGGGCGACCTTTAAACGGCATGCAAAGATAAGTGGCAAGCTTAAGAATGAATTTTCGTGGAGTGTGTGATTCTCGTTTGGAAGAGTCATATCTATAAAGGTAAGTGGCTTTGGATTCTTAAATAAAGCTACGTTTGAAAAATCTAAATTCTTACGCTTAATTTCTTCCCAGCATCCATACACTGATCTTGATAAATAGAATACGGGCAAACCTGCAATGCTATATCTTTCATTATCAACTTTATACCTTAACTCATATGGAAGATGAAACATTTCATCTTCTCCATTTTTTGCTTCTCTCCTTCTTGTATACTGAGTATAAGTCTCTGCTGATCTCATTCTGAACAAAGAAGTATCCCTTTTCAACTCAAAGATCCTTAGTCTTTTCTTTAACTCTTTACTGAAATATAGCTCATATAACAAATCATTAGCCTCATGCCTTTTGCCTAAATTGACATAATCAATAATTTTTAAAACACCGTCACATATCGATTTAAATTGCGGCAATAAGAGCTTGATATTATTATTACAACATTCTTTCTGCAAAAAATCGTTTATTGCATCAAATTGATTTTTTAATCTGGAATAAACGTCAATTTCCAGTTTGTCATATGACTCTAATAAGTTGTATATTTTCCCGTAGTTCATTCTATTACAATAACATATTAATCACTTTGTGTTATCCCAAATTTCAGAGAATCGTATTTTGTCATATTTACGTTCTTTCAGGAAATAATTGAAGTCTTTATTATCTGTAGCAGGAAATTCAATTTGTATTTCATCTATAAGCGTCCTAAGAATTTCATCACCCATCTCATTTGCATAAGTTCCTCGGAGGGCTTTCTCATACCATGAAATAAGATCGCTTTCGGTTACAATGCTTTGAATTCTTGCTTTCCACCCAATTTGATTTAATAATGAAACAATAATCTTCTCTTCAGAATCTTTACAAACAATGACTATTCTATCAGATGTAACAGACGATACAATATTCTCAGCTAATTCTTCTGTAAGTGAAAGGTGTTTTATCTGGATAGCCATTCCAAAATTAGCCCACATATCTAAACCTCTATCGGCTGCATTTGTAACTCCAACTCGATTGATTCTTGCTTTTAATGTTAAACTATTTTTATTGGGAGTCAGGCCGATAACCCGCTCTGCAAAATCAGCAAATTCAGCCAAAACTCCATTTTTATTATTTGCTGATTTGACTGTTATCTGGACATCTAAGCATTTAACTAAAGCAGAAAATAGAGAATATACTACAATCTCATATATTTTGTCAACACTACGACGCAAGCCTTTGTTATACCAAAATAAATCAATAAATTCTTTAACATAAAAGCTGTCTTTTCCATGTTCTTTACAATAGCTTAAGCCTTCGCTCATTTGAGAAAATTTATTTCCGAAACAATTATAGATATAAGCTTCTACAATACCATTCTTTGAGCGATTAACTTTTCCTAGTTCAACTAAAAGCGATGGCGGAACAGCATTGCTATCGAAAAGATTATCTTGGTACTTGGCAGAAGAACCTGAACCACGACCAACGAAGCGAACGCATATTACGTCTCGCCATTTTTTGGAAGGATTACGATAAGTTTCTACATCTTCCAAATTAATATCTCCAAATACTCTATCTCTATAAAGTATTTCTGCAACTTGAATCGGTTTGTAAAAATGGACTCTTGAAATGGTGATGATTCTATCAAGTGCCTTTTTTGCTTCAGTTAAATTTGGCATACTCTTGGGTTTTAAAAGATTCATATTGTTTTAATGCAATTATCATTGATTTTGCAACAGCTTTAATTACTGGTACAGCGACAGAGTTACCGCACTGATGTTTAACCTGTCCATAGCTTACTACTATTTTAAATGTATCTGGGAATCCTTGCAGTCTAAGCATTTCCCTTTCTGTTGGTCTCCTTTCATCATTTATTAATATATAATTAGCAGAAGCACCTGCTCTTAATGCTGAGGAATATGGATGGGGAGTAATGCTTCCTGCCATATTTTCATGGGAAATATATGGTTTGGGATAATTAGGATCTTTTAATCTCATTAATCTTGACTCCCTGATTCTATCTTTTACATAATATTTGTCAGCAACATCATGCTCCAAAATGCTCGAAAGGGGTATCCTCCTATTCTTAGGAAGAGGTTCTGGAAATGAGAAAATAACAGGATCTTTAAAACCAACAATAATGATACGTTCCCTTTTCTGGGGAACGCCATAATCCAATGCATTAAGAACTTTTGCATAAACCGTATAACCAAGTGCCTCTAAATGAGTCCTTATTATTTTGAATGTCTTACCATTGTCATGAGCAGTCAAATTTCTAACATTCTCAAGCATAAAGGCTTTTGGCTTTTTCTCTTTTAATATCCGCTCTATCTCAAAAAAAAGCGTTCCACAAGTTTCATTTGCAAAACCTTCTTTCTTTCCTATGATAGAAAACGCCTGACATGGGAATCCTCCCAGCAGGATATCAAAATCAGGGATGTCTTGTGCATCTATTTTTGTGATGTCTCCAGATGGGTGCTCGCCAAAGTTTGCCTCATACGTTTTGCAAGCTTCTTCATCGAATTCGGACGAAAATACACACTTTCCGCCAACACTTTCAAAGCCAATCCTAATACCACCTATACCTGCAAACAAATCAATAAATCTAAAATTATTCCAGTCCATTTAATATTCTATTTACATCTTGTTTAATAAAATCACGGTTTACACATTCGTAAATGTATCTGGCAGCTATTGAGCAATAAGGTTGCCAATTTTTTGCTTTCTTAATGATAAAATTTTTGTTTGTACATCTCTTATCATAAAGCCAGTTAAAGCCTTGGATAAAGGCAATATCCTCAATTGGTAGGATATTTGGTCTTTGCATCGCAAAAAGCAGAAACATTTTTGCTGTCCATACACCTATTCCTCTAACTTTCATTAAATGTATTATTACCTCTTCATCACTCATTGAAATTAAAGATGCAAGATTTAATTTGCCTTCATTAACTTCATTCGCTAGACCAATAATATATGTACTTTTTGCATTTGACAATCCTATTTCCCTCAATTGTCTTACAGAAAGGGTTGATATGACCTCTGGACATATATTATTGTCACATAATTGAATAAGTCTACTAATTATTATTTTTTTTACCTTGTTTGAGATCATTTGTCCCACTATCTCTCCCACGATAAACCTAAAAGGATCATCGTAAACCTTTATTTCAAGTTGACCAACTAATTTTATCAATTTTGACAACTGTGGATCTTTATATGACAGGAAACTTAATGCTTCATTCATAATCGACTCAATGCTGAGTAATTTGACATACTCCCCCCTTGTGGGATCTCAATAAATAAGGCTCGACGCAACCATTGGCGCACCCAACCTATTCTATCATCTATCATAAAAGCAGAACCTGCCTGAGTCCTTATAGCGCAATCTTCATCCGTAAGGTTGAAGTGCTGTATAAGCACCTCTTTCATCTCCCTTAATGTCATATCACGATCCTTTAATTGATATAGGAAAGGATATAGGAAATCTTGAAATTTAGGTATTGCCATATTTTATTCTTTAATTATTCATCATATTGTAATTTTGAATAGCCCTCTTTTCGGTCAGATAGAAGGCTATATCTTCATTCTTCTCAGATGTTTATACATATCTTCATATTCTCAGTATTATAAATACGTTGCAAAGATAATAGTTTTTTATGAGAATCCATCATCATAGGCAAATATTTTTTTAAGGAGACTATTTATCGCATTCACGAGTCTTTATTCTCTCGAAATTATTCACCACTATTTTAAGCATATAGCCCACTAACATCCCAGATGTGAATATCAGGGCAATGAACGCAAAATCATATATTCCTACCAAAATCTAAATATTTAAATGATTAATATAGATGCAAAAATAGAGTAGAGGTGTCCCATAAGTCGGTACACCTTAGGATTTTAACATTTTTAAGGATGGGTGCATGGGTGCATAGGTGCATGGGTGCATAAGCAAATTTGATTTTCGGGTGTAAGGCTATTTTAGTGTATTAATTTATTATATATATATTATATATTATAATATATAATATATATATAATAAATATAAGAAGGGGTGATGGGAATGAAATTAACAAATGCACCTATGCACCCATGCACCTATGCACCTACTCGGTAAGATTTTATAACAAAATTCAGTATTCCTTTTCTCTCAAATTGATACCCTGAATAAAGCTGGAGTTTATGGCGACTAAAGTGGGGGTTTACTCCGAGTAAACCTCCACTTTAGTCGGAGTAAAGTAAAGACCTCCCCTAACCCCTCCCAAGGAGGGGAATTTTGAACTATCAAGAAGCGTTGAATAGTATTTACAAATGCTATTCATAGTCATCGATTACTTCGTTCATGAAGTCCATCATGGGTTTGGCGGCCTTGAAGATATGCTCCATCTCGTCGAGCCAGCCGTCACCTTCGAAGAAGTCGTTATCGACAGCATGCCAGGCACAATAATCTTTCAGGCGAAGATAACGGACGTATTCCCAATCCTTAGGAAAGCCTGATGGACAGGTCTTCAACTTCTCCAGTCCGAAACCTTGTGGCTGATCCCAGCTGGAGATGTTCGTCGGCTCATGGAAGGAACTGGCTGTATCGCTACCAAAATACTTCAGGAACTGCTTGTTCTCCACGCAACGCAGCCATGCCTCGGTATTGGCCATGATCTGATTGCGACAAGCCGTCAGAATGTTGGTTGGCAACCAGTAATTGCCTACTGCCAACAGACAGTGGTCGGGTTCCAGATGCAGGTAGTATCCGCCTCTGAGCGCCTTCTTGCTCTTGGCGTTGATATAAGCCCCGAAATGGTTCTTATAGGGCGACTTATCAGGAGAAAAACGGGTATCGCGATAGAAGCGATAAGTACAATCTTTCACCGTCACATAGGCGATCTCCTCATCGAAGCTGCGAACACGTGCGATAGCCTGCTCTATCCCATGCTCGAAATCTCTTCTGACGGCCTCGTACTCAGCCTTATGCTCCTGAAACCAAGCACGATTGTTGTTCGCCATCACCTGACGCAGAAATCCAAATATCTTCTTTGTATCCATGATCAAATCTCCTCTTTTCTTTTTGATAAAAAACCCTCGCTCATAGGGGTGAACGAGGGGAATTTCTGATTTCTCTCAAAAGTTTATCCTAAGTATTTCATCAGGATGCGGGCATGGCCGCTGTCGTGCAGCTTGGCGATGCTCTTCTCGCGGATCTGACGGACGCGCTCGCGGGTGAGTCCCATCTCAGCACCGATCTCCTCCAGTCCACGCTCCTGACAACCGATGCCGAAGCACTCCTTGACAATCTTCAGCTCACGATCTTTCAGCACGTTGCGCAGTACGTTGTCGAGATCGGATGTCAGTGACTCGTAATCGACCTGCTTATCGGTGCGGGAGTCGTCGCCCGAGCTCAGCATATCGGCCATCGAGTTGTCGTCGTCCTCTCCGAAGGGGGCGTCGATACTCATGTGGTGGCTGTCGGCTTTAGCGGTCTGTTCAATCTTTGCCTCATCAATCTGAGTGAGTTCTGCCAGCTCTGTCACAGAGGGGCGGCGCTGATGAATCTGCTCGAAACGGTTGATCTCCTGATTAATCTTGCTCAGGGCTCCGCTCTGGTTCAGCGGCAGGCGTACGATACGGCTCTGCTCGGCAATGGCTTGCAGGATGCTCTGGCGAATCCACCATACGGCATAGGAGATGAATTTGAAACCACGCGTCTCATCGAATTTCTCAGCAGCTTTTACCAAACCGATGTTGCCTTCGTCGATCAGGTCGGTCAGTGTGAGACCCTGATGCTGATACTGCTTGGCTACGGACACGACGAAGCGCAGGTTGGCTGTTACCAGACGTTCCTTTGCTCGCTCGCCCTCAGGACCGCCCTTACGGATAGCCTGAGCTAGCTCGATCTCCTCATCAATAGTCACAAGGGGCTGACGACCAATCTCTACAAGGTACTTATCAAGTGCTTCACTCGATCGATTGGTAATACTTTTTTGAATCTTTAATTGCCTCATGTTTTGTCTTGTTACTCTGAAAAAGCGTGCAAAAGTACAAAAAAAAACGATACGTTGTTATCGGTGTATCGTCTTTTTTAAGTATTTTAACTAAAATCAACGTTCTATGGTTTCAATCTGACGATCTCCAGGTTTGAAAAGCAGACCTTTGCAGGTTGTAGCATCAGCCTTATAGGTCTTCAGTTCGATCTGATTCCAGTCGATCTGATCGGTACGTTGTGCCAGAGGTGCATGGGGGATGATGCTGCCATCGCGTACGAGAATGATGGCTGGGATAGGACCGGCTTCGATAGTCTGGTAGCCACCCTCATATACCTTAGCCGTCTGGTAATCGATCCATTTACCCATGGGGAGATACACGGTGCGCCCGTTGCCACTCTCCATCAAGGGGGCGACGAGGATCTGGGAGCCGAACATATACTCATCCTCTACGAGCCAGGCACCTGGATCGTGCGGGAACTCCACGAGCAGGGCGCGGACCATCGGCAGACCGCGCTCAGAGCAGTCCTTGGCCTGGGCATAGACGTAAGGCATGAGCTTATATTTCATCTCAGCACATGCGCGGAAGGCATCGGTAAAGCTCTCGGAGATGAGCCAAGGCTCCGTAGGAGGTGCGCCATGGGCACGGGTGTGGGAGCTCAGGAAACCGAAGGGCAGCCAACGACGATAGATATCCTCGGGCGAGGCCGTGACAAAGCCGCCCATATCGTGGCTCCAGAAGGAGAAGCCGCTGAGTCCGAAGCTCAAGCCGCCACGCAGATCGCCCAGCAGACCCGTGTTCGTAGTAGCTGCATCGCCACCCCAATGGAGGGCGTAACGCTGACTTCCTGCCCAGGCTGAGCGCGCCCAAATGATGCCCTCGCCAGGATGATTGCGCTCTACCACCTCCCAAAGGGCTTTGTTGTAGCGCAGGGGATAGAGGTTGTGCTCGTAGAGACCACCCTTGCCACTATGGTAGAAGCCGTTGTAGGGGGCTGCCTCACCGAAGTCGCACTTGATGGTAGAGACACCCTGCTTCATCAGACCCTCGATCTTTGACTGATACCAGTTGACGGTCTCAGGGTTCGAGAAGTCGAGGATGGCATCCTCTACAGGCATGCCACCCGTGGCGTTCACCACATGCAGACCTTTCTCGATGATCTCTGGGAAGAAACGGTTCTTGGGGGTGAAGTAAGGCAACTGCCACAGACAGGTGTGGAAGCCGTCCTTAGAGAGCTGTTTGAGCATGCCGACAGGATCCTTGAAACGATCCTTCGCAAACTGGTAGTCGCATTGCCAATCGACGCCAAACCAGCCCGTATCGAAGTGGATAACGTCGGATGGGATCTTGTGCGCACGCAACTGACGGGCGATCTCCAGCCCCTCCTCCTGCGAGAAGTAGGTGATACGACTCATCCACGTGCCGAAGCTCCATAGAGGCAGCATGGGCGACTTACCCGTAATCTCCGTATATTCGTTCAGGATATCCTTGGGCTCGCCAAAGAAGATGAAGAAATCGACCTGCTCGTCGGCCATAAACAAGCGCTGGGCACCGATATACGAAGCGCCGAAATCGCAGGTGACAGGGGCTGAGGTATGCATAAACACACCATAGCCGCGATTCGAGAAATAGAAGGGTACGGGCTTATATTGTCCATCGCTCTCAGGGCCCTGCGGATCAGTCACAGAGAGGTGTACCTTCTGTCCCACCTTGTTCAGCGAAGTAAACGACTCACCACAGCCATAGATACGCTCGCCTGGAGCCAGCGTGAACACAGGGTTCACACTACGCGAATTGTCAGAGCCCCGTTTGATAAACGAGAATGGCAGGAGCTTAATCTGGCTCGAATCGTTGTCGATGTTATGGCGCGTCTGGGTAAGAATCTTTCCCTTCGCATCCTTCACCACGATACGGAATGGGTACTTCTGAATCTCGATCGACCCAAACTCCGACTTGTTAGCGACATAACTTTTTTTAGCCTTGAACCCCTCACAGAACATCACATCCTCCTGATCCGAACATTTCGGCTCAACAGGTGTGGTGAACATCCGGATGCGAGCCGTCCTTGGTGAGATCCACTCCACCTTGATCTTCAGCTCTGGATCATTCTCGTAGGCTGCATCGGGGAAGTCGAGCATCTGCATACGCACGGGCCAGTAGCCATTGAGGTTGAACGCCTGACGAGGACTCAGACGATAGCGTTTCCACTGTACCAGTCCCTCACCCTTCTGGGCATCGAAGCTCACCAGCGAATCGGCGAGGAAATAGGTATTCGACAGATCGTAGAAATCCGTCGACATATCCTTTTGCATACACTGCAGGTACTGGATACCAGCGTTCGTCTGTAGCTGTGCAACAGCTACAGAAGTGAAAAGTGAACAATGAAAAATGAAAAGTACTGATAAAACCTTCTTCATAAAATTATCAATTTTCAATTATTTAAAACTCAATCCATGTGGGTTTCAGGGTGGCGGATTTGGCTGTGACGGAGCCCTTGCCTGATACCACTACCATACACTTGCCGTGGAAGGCTTTACGCTGGGGCGAGGTGAAACGCTCCATGGAGGTCTGACAACCATTATCAGTTCCCAGCACCTTACCATCACCCTCGTAGATGAAATATATCTGATCCTCAGCCCAAGGACAGAGGTTACCTTCCTTATCCACCACCTCGGCTGTGATAAACGTGGTCGTCTTACCCTTGTAGTCGATGGACAAACGGATATGATCTGGCGCACCAGCAGTCTTGATCGTCTGCTCGCAAACCACTTTGCCATCCTTGCGAGATACGGCCTTCACCTCACCAGGATCGAACGTCACACGCCAACCCACGTGATACTCCGTATTTAGTTGACAGTTGACAGTTCTTGCCTTGCAAGCCAGCAGAGCTGGAGCGGACAGTTGACAGTTATTCAACTTTTTGCGAACGCCCTGACTCTCACCATTGATAAACAGCTCTACCTCATCGGCATTGTTATAGTAGCACCACATGTCGATATAGTCGCCAGGCACCCAGTTCCAATGGGGGAAGAGGTGCAGCACTGGTTTGCTGGTCCACTCGCTCTGATACATATAATAGGTGTCCTTGGGGAAGCCAGCGAGGTCGATGATGCCGAAGTAACTTGAACGTGCTGGGAAACCGTAGGGTGTGGGTTCTCCGATATAGTCGAAACCCGTCCAGATATACTGTCCACCCACGTAAGGCGTATGCTTCACCACATCCCACGTCTCTTCGTGGGTAGAGCTCCATGAGGCATGGAAATTATCGTAGGCAGAGCACATATACGTAGGATCGGTATAGGGCAACCACCACTGCTTAGGCGCCTTGTAGATGGAATCGGATGGCATCATGTAGAAGCCGCGCGATTGGAGGGCGGAGACACTTTCCGAGAAGATAAAGGGTTTACCTGGGAAGTTCTTAGGCACATCCTTCACCCACTCGTGGTGGTAGTTGAAACCAATCAGGTCGATGGCGCCACTCTTGAAGAGGTGGTTGTTGGGCGACGGCTCATTACAGCCAGCCGTGATGGGGCGCGAGGTATCGTAGCGCTTCACAATCTCTGCCAGATGCTGGGTCAATAAACTCTGCACACTCAGCTCACCATCCTTCGCCAACGTAGAGGCATCATGACCAGCATTCAGGATGAGGTTGGCTTGTTCGAGGGTGAGGGTGTCAGCCTCAGCGCTCGACCACTGCTCAAGCACCTCGTTACCAATGCTCCACATGAGCACACTGGGATGGTTACGATCGCGCAACACGAGATCCGTGAGGTCGCGCTCATGCCACTCATCGAAGAAACGGGCATAGTCGTTCTGCGTCTTCTTACGTCGCCACATATCGAAACTCTCGTCCATTACGATAAGTCCCATCGTGTCGCACATATTCAGGAGTTCAGGGGCTGGAGGATTATGCGAGGAGCGGATCGAGTTCACACCCATCGCCTTCAGCTTCGTCAGCTTACGATGCAGGGCATCCTCGTTGAGGGCAGCACCTAAGCAACCCAGGTCGTGATGCTCGCAGACACCATTCAACTTGAAGTTCTTGCCATTGAGCCAGAAGCCCGTATTGGCATCGAACTTAAAATCGCGGAAGCCTGTGGTGGTCTCGTAGGTGTCAACCACCTTACCACCCAACTTCAGTTCCGTACGTACCTTATATATATATGGATGTTCGCACGACCACTTATTCAGTTCAGACTCATTGACATAAATTCCACCTCCGAACTCAATCACATCATTATAAGGATCACCTTTCTTTATTTGAGGTACATTAAAAAAATCAGCCTTGTAGACTACCTTTCCATCAGCATCGATTAGAGAAATAGTTCCATCAACCTTCTTTTTTGTTGGATTATTGACTTTTACCTCATATTCCAAACATGTCCTTCCAATTTCCTCATACCTTTTAAACGAAGCGTACTGTCCCCAGTGCATTACGTGTGTAGGATTAGTCTTGGTGAGCCATACGTGGCGATAGATACCACAACCCGAGTACCAGCGCGAGTTGGGCTGATCGGAGTTATCCACACGCACAGCCACCACATTCTCGCCCTCATGCACATACGGCGTGATATCGTACTCGAAACTCGAGTAGCCATAGGGACGGAAGCCCACCTTCTGACCATTCACATAAACGGTGGAGTTCATATATACGCCATCGAACTCGAGGAAGAACTTTTCACTTTTCACTTCTTCACTTTTCACTACGAAGTGTTTCCTGTACCAGCCGATGCCGCCTGGGAGAGCGCCACCACCTGCGCCACTGGGATTGCCTACGTAGAAATCGCCCTCGATGGCCCAGTCGTGGGGCACGTCGAGCTGTCGCCAGAAGCTATCGTTATAACTTGCTTCCGCCATCTGGACGGAGTCGGCTAAGATAAACCGCCAACCTTTATCGAAGCACTGTCTTTCTCGTGCCTGGGCCGTCAGTCCTATGAGCACCAAGGCCAGTGTCAGAATCGTCTTTCGCATATTTATCTATTTTCAGGTTTCTTATTTTCTGATCAGGAAGAATAGGTATGCACGCTCGTCCCTTGGGCTGAGGGCAGGTAGTTGATACCCCACCAGCACATCTGGAGCAATGCAAACGAGAGGATCAGCAGTCCAAGCGCCAACTCATGCTTATGCTTGGGCAACTGACGGTAGTGAATATATATAAGGTACGCGAACCAGGTGATGGCCGCCCACGTCTCCTTGGGATCCCACGACCAGTAGTGGCCCCACGCCTCCTTAGCCCACAGGGCACCAAAGAGCATGCCGATGGTCATAAAGGCCAGACCCACATAGACGAGGTTATCTGTTATCTCCATCTCAGTGGTAAGAGGTTTCTTCCTGACAAGAAGGAAAACGGCCATTACAGCCGATGCCCCCAACACAGCATAGGCGAACATATACACGATGACATGAGGCGCAAACCAAGGGCTCTGCAGGGCTGGCATCAGCGTCTTGTCGTGGATCTCAGGCTTGAAGAGATTCACGCAGATAAACACCAGCGCCAATACCGTAGAGAACGAGAGAATCCACTTATACTTCCATCGTGAATAGACGATGATTCCTGCCAACGGAAGGAAGAACGAATACCAGAGGCGTGTCTCGCCCATCGTCCTCAAAGGCGGACGCTCCAGAGAGATCCACATCAAGAGGATAAAGCTGAAGAACACTAACAATCCCACCACCGTCGTAGCATAAGCCACCACCTGCCTATCCTTCCAGGCTGCCCAGGCTCCTATGCCCCAGAACAGTACTGATACTATCGCGAAATATATGAAATAGCTCCAATCCATCATTTCTTCCTCCCTCCTAAAACGAACATACATACCGCCCCAGCCAGCATCATGTAGATACCTGTATAGACATAGGGCAACCAAGGATCGCTCACCAGTTCGAGGATAGAGATGCGACTCTCAGCCCCCATCTGCGTATCGTAACCATACTGGTAGATTTTCCAGCCATCCACCTCAACGGGTTTGTTCACATCGATGGTGGTCTGGATATTCTTGCCCGACTTGGTCAATATCTGAATCTCAGAGGCAAAACGCTTGGGCATACCATCGTCGTAAGTCTCCATGATAAACTGCTTCAGCTCTATGGCCAGCGGCATCTCCTGAATCAATCCCCCAGGAGCCAGCGCACGCCACTCTGGTTCACCAATGGTTGTCACCATCTTTAAACGTTGCATGTCTGCATTGCCTAACGTGCCAGCTGTCATCGCAAGGAATAGTCCCAGATGGTTCAGCATGAAAGGAAGGTCACGCTTTAAGTTGACAATTGACAGTTGACAGTTGAAAAGTCTGCGGAGGATGACTTGTCCTAAGATGAAAGCCACCAAGACGTAGATGAGCACAAAGGGCCAGAACGAGAGCATACCGTTCAGCCATGTACCATTAACCTCCTGACGGGTTAATCCCATGATGATTGTCAGCACAACGGCATAGGCCAAAGCGGGGATAGCAGCCTTATTAGTGCCCAGGAACTGGAAGGCGTACACCTGCTTACGGAGCAGATAAGCCACAGCTATCAGCACTAAGAATCCTGCCAGCACGAAACCATTAACAGGCCAGGCAAAGGCATCCCACACCACAGGACCAACGCTCAACTGCAACGCCAGACCAACTATCATCAGTCCAGCGCCCATCAAGAAGCCCTCCTTCATTGTCCAAGGTTTCGTCCACATATCGTTATCGGGTTAGAACACTGGTAGGGTTAGCAATTGGTACATCAACGTCAGTGCCATTCGACGATGGCCCTCATCGTTGGGATGCAGACGATCAGTCTCTGCACTCTTGAAGAACTGGGCCTGCTCGTCCATCAGAGGATAGAGTCCGCAGAGGGCGTTGAGATCGATCACTGGTACAGCCCAGAGGTTTCCTGCCTCTTTGACAGATGCCACATAGGCATCGAGGTATTCACCACACTTGTTGGTATAGTCCTCACGTGGTTGCCAGTTGCTCTCGTTGGCATAGAACTCCGCCCGATGGATGGGTGTCAGCAGCACAATCTGCTTGGTGGGATAGGCTCGTTTCACGTAGTCGAGGGCTTGGTTGATGCGACCACGATAGGTGGAATCGCTCATCACAGGATAACGATGCTGACGATCCACCAGATGTTTCGGCTCATGGATGCCAGCCATCACCTGCTCAGGCTGTTCTGTAAACCACTCGCCGATAGGCACACCAGAGTTATAATCGTTGGTGCCCATGAAGATCAGAATGGCATCCACCTCATCGCCATGCTCCGCCTTCAGCTTATCTGTCTGGTTCTTGACATCGTTCCACTGACGACCACTCACGCCATACACATAAGGGGTGATATCGAGCCACTCCTGTAGGAAGCCCCAGTACTTCACCTTCGAGCCACTATTACGCGGATCAGTGATGGAGTCGCCAAAATAAGCCACACGCTTTCCTTGCCAAGGATGGCGTATCAGTTGCTGCGAAAGACCTGGCATCACCAGTGCTACCACAAACAAAAGGGATATGATTCGTTTCATTCTACGTTCGTCGTTTTCGTTTCCTCGGCAAAGGTAATCAAAAAAGTGAAAAGAGAAGAGTGAAATGTGAAGAATTTGCTGTTGACATACTGATTTTTCTTAATTCTTAACGCTTAATTCTCCATTATTTTGTACCTTTGCAGCCGCTATGTACAAACCAACGTTCAATATGAAGCGCCAAGTGCTCGTGTTCCATCATTTCGGGAACAAGGGCTACTCGCTGTTTGCTTGTCTGGGGCGCGAGGTGGTGTGCAGTGTGCTCTCAGTAGCCACACTGACCTATGCCTCTGCAGAGAGTGTTGCGACGGATCCCATCGTCACAGACTCTGCCTCGATGACCACAGCACGCGAGATGATGCTTGAGGAGGTCAGTGTGACTGGCTCAAGGGCGCCCCTGACCAAGAGTCAGGCTGCGAGAATGGTTACTGTACTGGATCGCCAGGATATTGCGCAGGCTCCAGTACAAAGTATTAACGATCTGCTGAAGTACGCCATCGGCATAGATGTGCGTCAACGAGGACCCATTGGTGCTCAGACGGATATCTCCATACGTGGAGGTACACAAGACCAGATTATCCTGTTGCTCAACGGCATTAATATCTGTGATCCCCAAACGGGTCATAACGCGATGGACTTGCCCGTAGACCTCAGCGACATCGTCCGTATCGAGGTGCTCGAAGGTCCTGCTGGACGTATCTATGGGAGTTCGAGTCTTGTGGGGGCGATTAATATTGTGACCTCTCCCAACCTCCCCCAAGGGGAGGGGTTTGGTTTGCATGCGGAGGGAGGCTCGTATGGATATGCGAGCGTAGGAGCAAGAGGCGGATTCGAAAAAAAAGGCTTTTCAAATGCCGTCTCAGCTAATTATGCCCGCAGCGATGGGTATAGTCGTTCGAAGGCGGGCTCGCTGAATACGGACTTCAGTGGTTCGAAAGCGTTTTATCAAGGACAATACGAGGATGAGGATATACGTATCCGTTGGCACTTAGGCATCGCTGACAAGGGCTTTGGTTCGAGCACCTTCTGGGCCTCGCCCAAGTGGCAGGCTGACGATCAGTATGAGCACACCACGAAACTATTCTCAGCCATTCAGGCAGAGACACATTGCGGAAAGGTTCGTCTGATGCCCAGCATCTACTGGAACCAGAACCGCGATCGTTACGAGGGCTATCGTAACCACCCTGAGAAGATGAAATACAACTATAACCGTACGGATGTGTATGGGGTGAATCTGGGTTCTTACTTCGACTGGAAGGCTGGTCGCACGGCCTTTGGGGCGGAGGTGAGGAATGAGGATCTGGTGAGTGGTAACCTGGGGGAGCCGCTCTCGCAGACACACCACATTCATGGCACGGATCGCGACTATACATTAGGGGTGAACCGTACGAACATCAGTGGTTATCTGGAGCATAACCTGTTACTGGAGCATCTCACCGTCTCTGCGGGCTTTGTGGCTGTAAAGAATACGTGGAGCAACATGAACATGACCATCTACCCAGGTATCGACGTGAGCTATCGGCCCAACAACCAGTGGAAGTTGCACGCCTCGTACAACACCTCGTTGCGTATGCCTTCGTTTACGGAGATGTATTACAAGCTGCAAGGCTACGCCGCCGATCCGCACCTGAAGCCCGAAGAGATGCAGGCCTTAGAGGCTGGTTTCACCTTCTCACTTTCTCACTTTTTCACCTTTAATGCCGCTCTCTGGCATCATCGCGGGCGCAACATGATCGACTGGATCATGGACACCTCGAAAGGCGACGAAGCCGTATGGCAGAGTGTGAACCACACGAAGATCAATAGCATCGGCTTTGAAAGCGACGCCCAATTTAGAATTAAAAATATAGAATTAAGAGCCTCGTATAGCTATATCCATCAGGACAAAAAGCAGGAGGAGGACATCGTGTCGCAATATGCGCTGGAGTACCTGAGGCATAAGTTAGTGGGGAATGCCCTACTCCCGCTTTGGAAGCAACTGACATTAGGTGTGAACTTCCGTTGGCAGGATCGTGTAGGATCGTATACCGATTTCGATGGCGTGGTACATGATTATCAGCCCTATGCCCTTGTAGATACCAAACTGACGTGGCAGGAATCCAAATGGAAAGTGTACGTAGAGGCGAATAACCTGTTCGATACTCACTATCATGACTTCGGCTTAGTAGAACAACCAGGTCGTTGGATCATCGCAGGCATCGATGTTATGCTATAATACACAAGAAATCCCATCCGGCTGGATGGGATTTCTGTTATTTCTTCAATTTAAACGATGTTTCGATGCTGGAGAGCTCAGCAGAGAAGGCCTTATCAATCTTCAGGCGCTTCTCGATGGTGTTACAACTATGGATCACCGTAGAGTGGTCGCGCTTACCGATGAGCTGTCCGATACGTCCTGCTGGCATCTTCGTGTACTTCTGGGCAAGGTACATTGAAACCTGGCGCACCTGCACATAGTCGCGCTTACGACTCTTGCTGAACACCTGCTGCTGGGTAACACCATAATGGTGGCACACCTTCTCCAGAATATCGTCGATGGTCAGCGGATGATCGTCGATCTTCACTGCACGCTTGATCACACGCTCAGCCAGTTTCATGTCAATGTTCGAGTTGTAGACAATCGAGTAGGCCATCAGCGAGTTCACCACACCCTCCAAGTCGCGGACGGAGCCATTGGCGGTCTCAGCAATAAACTGAATCACATCCTCAGGAATCTTCAGACCGTCACGACGACATTTTGCATGGAGGATATCAATACACAACTGTACATTAGGCTTCTCCAGTTCTGCAATCAGACCACAGGAGAAACGAGTGAGCAGACGGTCCTTCATACCATCGAGATCGACGGGAGGACGATCGCTGGCAAGAATGATCTGCTTGCCACAGAAGAATAAATGATTGAAGATATGGAAGAACGTATCGAGTGTCTTCGGACTATTCACCCACTCCTGGATATCATCGACAATCAGCACATCGATCGACTGATAGAAGTTGATGAAGTCGTTGGTGGTGTTATGACGTACGGAGTCAGTAAACTGCACCTGGAACAGACGGGCTGAGACATACAGCACACGCTTCTCAGGATAAGTCTCCTTGCAACGCACGCCAATAGCGTTAATCAGGTGAGTCTTACCACAACCTGAAGGGCCATAGATATAGAAGGGGTTGAATGTGGTCTTTCCTGGATGCTCGGCCACAGACAGTCCGACGGTACGAGGCAACTTATTGGAATCGCCCTCGATATAGTTCTGGAATGTCTTCTTGGGATCGAGCTGCGGATTCAGTTGCTGGGGCACAGCGGCATCCAACACTGAAGGCGACTTGTTAACACGACTTGAAGGCTCGGGTGCATCAATCGTAGTAGGCCCTTCGCTCTCTACTTCGGTCATCACGTCACGCTGGCTACCCTTTACCTCAACGATACGATAGCGGAGAATGACATTGGCTCCGAAGACTCGCGCGAGTACCTTACTTAATAGTCCCACGTAGTGTTGCTCCAGATACTCAAAGACGTACCTGCTTGGGAGCTGCACCAAGAGCGTGTGCTCCGTCTCTGAGTAGGACTCGAAGACGATGGGTGCAAACCACGTTTTAAACTGTTGCTCGGTAACGTTAGCCTGGATTAGACGGAGGCATTCGTCCCAAAGCGCCTGATGACTATTCTTCATTCGCCGATTCTTCAATTTATGAATTTAGATACAAGACTTAGGCTTGTAGAGTTTATAATTTCGAGTGCAAAGGTCGCACTTTTTTTTCATTCCTGCAAATCGCCCAGAAAGCGATCTGTGTATACAAACTTTCGTAACTCCCTATTATATGGGCACTTAGAGTGTTTCACGGACAATTTAGCAAAATCCGCCTCTTGCAAATTCCAAAATCGTTGATAATCAACGAGTTAGCCTATTCCATTCAAAGGAAAACGAATGATGTCTGCTTAGTTTACACGCCCAGAAATGCCATAATAAAAAGGTGTCTGAGCGAGGGACCAAAAATCAATCCAAATTTCTCGTTATTTAGACAAAATTTAAATTACTTATCCTTCTTGCCAAAAATTGAAAAATGGACATATCGCTTCGGATGAGCCTTCAGATCAATCAAGAGCGAGTCGGTATGCATCATCGTAGCAGTCAGGTTCTGATAGAGTCCTGGGTCACGCATCAGCAGTCCGAGTGTGCCCTCGTTGCTGTTGAGTTTGGCCGTCATCTGCTCCACATTCTGCAAGGTGGCATTGACGCTGGCCATGGTCTTGGCAATATCCAGCTCGTTCAGATCATGCGTCAGCTGGTTGGTATTGGCCAGCACCCCATCGGCATTCTTCATAATCTGGGGCATCTGCTGGTTCAGGGTTGCTGTCAGACGGTTCAGCTCCATCGTCGTCGTGGTCAGGCCAGCCGTAATCTGGTCTACGTTATGCAGCGAATGGGCCAGTGCAGGATCAGCCAACAGGGCATTCACGCTGGCAAGGATAGAGTCGAGCTTGGGTAGCATGGCCTGAATCTGGGGCACCATCGTAGCGGCCTGTCCCATCAGTCCCATCTGCATACCACCGTTGATGGTATCGCCAGGAGCCAGCAGACCATCGGTAATGGCACCAAGAACGAGTTCGAGTTTCACGTTACCCAGCATATCACTGGAGATCTCAGCCGTACTGCCCTTGGGGAGCTGCATCTGCTTGTCGATGCCCACCACAGCCGTGATATCGCCATTATGCTTGTAGTCGAAGATGATATCCTCTACCACACCCACACGATAGCCGTTGGCATAGATAGGACTCGACACAGAGAGTCCGCTGATATTGTCGAACTTCACGAAATAACGGTTGTCGGAAGAGAACAACGTCAAACCCTTCAGGAACTGTAATCCGAAATACAGCACCACAATTCCCACTATTGCCACCAGGGCAATCTTTATCTCATTAGAAAACTTTCCCATATCTCTTTTCACTTTTGATGTTTCACATCGAGTTCGCTCACGTTCGACATAGCTCAAGCAAGCTTGGCTCTGTTCTCACTTAATCGCAAACTTCACTTCTTCTTACTTCTGAATTCTCTGATAGCCTCATTGATATCCATCCTGACACCATCTCTGAAGGCGATGACGAATGCCTGGGGGAACTTCTCCGATACCTCCTTACGCAGACGGGCAATCGCGTTATAATCGGTAGAGGCACCCACCGTATACTTATACACATTACCCTCCTGATAACAGTCTACACCAGTCTGCCCTTTCAGACGGGCATCGTTGGCTTTCAACTTAGACGATACAGCCATGATCTGCACCTTAAACACGGGCGAGTGATCGACGGGTTTTTGAGCTGGGGCAGGTTTGGCAGGTTCCTGCTTGGCCGGCTCTGGCTTAGCGGGGGCTGGAGCGGGTTCCTGTTTCGCGGGCTCCTGCTTGGCTGGCTCAGACTGGGCGGGTTGCTGAGCAGGTTGCTGTGTAGTAGAATCCGACTTTTCCTCCTGCTGCTGAGGCTCCTGTTGAGGTTGCTCAGCGGGTTGTTGCTCCTGCTGGGGCTGCTCTGCGGGCTTCTGCTCCTGCTTTTGCTGGGGCTGGGGTGCTACCGGCTCTGGATCCAAAGGCTGGAAAGGGATGGTGATATTACCACCAAACTTCTTACGATAGGCCAGGAAAGCATTGAAGATACCACGCGCATACTGTTCCGTAGCAGCAGCAGAGTTCATATATTGCTCTTCGTCGCGTGTGGAGATGAAGCCCAACTCCAACAGGGCACCAGGCATCGACGTCAGACGGAGCACAGCCAGATTATCCTGCTGGGCGCCCATATTCTGACGACCCGTAGCCTGACAGACGTAACGCTGCATAAACTTCGCCAGTTCCACGCTGTTCTCCATGTTCTTATCCTGAATAAACTCGAACATGATATCACTCTCAGGCGAGTTGGGGTCATAGCCCTGATAGGTCTGCTTATAATCTTTCTCCAACAGAATCACAGCATTCTCACGCTTAGCCACCTCTAAGTTCTGTAGCACACCCGTACGTTTTCCTGTACGTCGACTGGTTCCAAGCGTATAGGTCTGGAATCCTCGTGCGATATGTCCTTTAGGCAGGGCGTTGATATGGATGGAGATAAACAAGTCGGCCTTATTGTTGTTAGCGATCTCCGCACGACGGTATAGCTCCACAAAGCGATCCGTCTTACGCGTATAGACCACCTTCACATCAGGACAATTGCGCTCCACCATCTGTCCGAAGGCGAGAGCAAACTTCAGCGTCAGGTTCTTCTCTTTCGAGATAGCACCTATCGCCCCAGAGTCATGACCACCATGACCAGCATCAATCACGAGGGTAAACTGCCTGTTAGCAGCAGAGGCTGCTAAAAGTGAAAAGGTGAGAAGGTGAAAAAGTAAAACACCTTTCGCCCAAACTTTCACCTTATTATATATATATCCGTAATTCTTCACTTCTTATCTCTTAATTCTAAATTCTCACTTCCAATGTATTTCCACGCCTGCGCCATTGCTGTCGGCACCCATGGGCGGATTTACCTTGATCAGCGTCAGATCGATCGATGTCACCTGTGGAAAGACTTTCTCTATCGCTTTGGAGATGCGACCAGCCACATGTTCCAACAAGTTCGAAGGCTCCTGCATCTCCCGTCTCACCAGCTCATAGAGCTCGGCATAGTTCAGGGTACTGTTCACATTGTCGTCGGCCATCGCCTGCTCTAACGGATAACCTACTCGCAGGTTCAGCAGATAGTCGCCCCCTACCTTACGCTCCTGAGGCAGCACCCCGTGGAAAGCGTAGAAGCGCACATCGCGCAGCACAATATATGACGACTCAACCTTCAATCTTCAATCTTCAATTTTCAATTATCAATCTTCAACATCTGCTCCTGGAATATACTTCTTCAGCGCACGCTCCACACCCGTCTTCCAAGTGTTGATACTCTCATCCTTCAGCGAGAGCGAGGCCACCAGTTTGATAACATGCTCCAGTGGCATCCTGTAACGCAGCACACCAGAGATCAGCTTGGCATAGTTCCAGTATTCAGGGTTGAACTTCTCTGAGAGTCCCTCCACCGTTGTCTTATAGCCGCGCTTATTCTCAAACTGGAAGTCGTAACGCTTCGTGCCGTCTGGGTTCACCTGCTTGATAATCTTTCCATGAGCCACATTCTTAGGCAGGATAATACCTTCCTCATCGTCTTGCAGTCCAGTGAATATCTCGTAGGGATAGCCATCGAGCAGACCAACCAGCGCCACCCATTTCTCCTTATTGTTCTGGAAGCGCACCACGTCGCACTCCAACACCTGGGGCCTGACCTCGGTGATCTCTGGGATCACAGGCATCAACTTCTGCTCCAGTACGGTGGTAATCTGTTCTTCCGTCAGTGGGGCATTCTGTTTCTGACCCGCCAGAGCCAGTTCGTGCGCCACGCGTTTCAACGTTTCTTTACGAATGTCTTCTTCCATAACTACCTGTTTTGCGTGCAAAGGTACAAAAAAAAGTGAAAAGGCCATTACCTTTTCACTTTTTTTACTTTTTCACTATTCACTTTTGATGTTTCACATCGAGTTCACTCCACAACGATGGGCTTATACTTCGGCACGAGCGTCTTCATAATCATCCAACCGATGAGGTAGGCCACAGCACAGATGCAGAACACCACCATATAGGCAGCGGGCTTACCATCGAAACCAAAGAACTGGAAAGCGCTACCCTGTGCAGCAGCCCAATCGAAGAACTTACCAGAGCCCATGTTAATAGCCATCGAACCGAATCCACCCGTCATCGTACCAAGACCTACGATCGTACCAATGGTGCTCTTGGGGAACATGTCGCCAATAGTTGAGAACAGGTTGGCACTCCAGGCCTGATGGCCAGCACCCAGCAGACCAATCAGGATAGCTGGCCACCATGCGCTATAGGCGCCTAAAGGCTGGGCCAGCAATCCCAATACAGGGAAGCAGGCAAAGATCAGCATGGCACGCATACGACCCAGATAGGGGTTCATGCCCTTCTTATCTACGAAATACGTAGGCAGATAGCCACCACCGATCGAGAGCACAGTCACAATCAGATAGAGGGTGAAGATGAGCATGATACCCATCGCAGAGTCGGAGGTATAGCCATACTGGTCGCTGAAATAGGCTGGCGCCCAGAACAGGAAGAACCACCACACGCCATCAGTCATGAACTTACCCACGAGGAAAGCCCAGGTCTGACGATAGCCAAAGCACTTGAAGAACGGAATAGCCTTCTCCTCCTTCACCTTCGTACGATCCTGCACCTCTGCCAGATCGCTGTCCTGCTCGATATAGTTCAGCTCAGCCTGGTTCACACGCTTGTTATGACGGGGTTTATCGTAGAGCCAGATCCACAGACCCATCCACACATAACCCAGCACACCGATGATGATAAAGGCCATCTCCCAACCCCAGGCACGAGCCAACAGGGGGATGGTGGCAGGAGCAGCCAGCGCACCTACCGAGGCGCCACTATTGAAGATAGAGGTTGAAAAGGCACGATCCTTCTTGGGGAAATACTCAGCCGTGGCCTTAATGGCAGCAGGGAAGTTGCCAGCCTCACCAACAGCCAAAATCAGACGACAGCTCAGGAACAGCCATACCGAAATAGTGGCAATGGCCACAGCCGCATCACTACCAGCCTGTACAGCACGTAATGCTGCAATAGAATCATAGCCCTCAATCTGCATAGCCACCCATCCGCAACCAGCGTGCATCACAGCACCTGTGCTCCATACGAAAATGGCGATGAGATAACCTTTCTTGGTGCCCATCCAATCGATAAACTTACCAGAGAACAGGTTGGCAATGGCATAAAACAGCGAGAACAGACCCGTAATGGTACCATAGTCGCTATCCGTCCAGTGGAAATCAACAGCGATAAAGTCTTTCCAAGTCAGCGACAGAACCTGACGGTCCATATAGTTGACGGTGGTTGCCAGGAACAGCAACGCACAGATCACCCAACGGAAGTTGGACATCTTGGTTTTTTGAATTGGTGTCATTGTTTTACCTTTTTACTTTTTTACCTTTACCTGATATCAATCACAGGGATATTATCCTTATCGTTATAATACAGGTTCTCACCAGCCATACCCCAGATAAAGGTGTAGTAGTAAGTACCTGCAGCGGCATGCATGCTCCACTCAGGACTCATGATAGCCTGCTCGTTGTGCAACCATACCACACGACTCTCCTCAGGCTGACCCATGATGTGGGCAATCGTCTGATCCTGAGGCAGATTGAAATAGTAGTAAGCCTCGATTCTGCGTCCGTGAGTGTGAGGAGGCATCGTGTTCCAGGCAGCACCAGGATTCAACTGGGTCAGTCCGAGCTGCAGCTGACAGGGTCCCTCCTCCAGCACATCGTTCACGATGAGCTTGTAAACCGTACGGTTGTTACACTCCTCCAGCGAACCTACTGGGCCCCATACAGCAGCCTTCAGCGAACCCTTACGTCCGTCGAGCGTGATCCACTGGGTCTTGTAATGCTGATGAGCCGTAGCCGAGTTCAGGTAGAACTTAGCGGGCTTGTTGGCGTCCTTCGAGCGGAAGAGCACCTCCTTGTTCACATCCTGATCCTTGGCAATATGACCACGTCCGATATAGAGAGCCTCCTTCGGAGAGAGCGCATACTCCTTACCGTCTACGATCACCACACCGTCGCCCTCGCCACAGTTCACCACGCCGAGCTCACGGTTATAGAGGAAATACTTCTCCTTGATACCTGGATCCACGTCGAGTCCCAGATCGGGGAAATTCTCCAGCTTCAGGGTCTTCGTCACAGGCATCGCACCACCGAAGATAAAGCGGTCGTAGTGCGAATACGTCAGATTGATCTCATCGGCCACCATCACCTTCTCCATCACAAAGCGCTCACGCAGGGTCTTCGTGTCGTAGTGCTTCACATCCTCAGGGTGACAAGCCGTCTGGAAGTTCACATGCTGCTGGCCAAAAGCCGTTGTCATACTACTCATAAGCAATAATGTCAATACTGTTTTCTTCATAATTGTTGTATATTTTATTTTTCACTATTCACTTTTATCTTTTCACTTCTTACGATTCTCACGCGGTTCCATGCCACCATAGCGATGGTGATGAGTGTCAACACACCAGCACCGATCCAGGGCAGATGGGCCACAGCCTTATAGATCACCCAGCCAAACAGACTCGATGCGAAATCGAGCGCACCAGCCTGGAATCCCTCAGGAATCTTCGCGGCAGGATCCTGTGTCTGGGCATAGACCGTCTGGGCGGCCTGAGTAAAGGCAGGAGCCATATCCGTGACAAACCACAGTCCGATACCCACAGCCACGATACCAATGATCAGCGTCTTCACCACATTTCCCTTGGTATAGGGCAGCACCATCACGAACACGTAGAACATGCCGGCGAGTGAGGCCAGCGGCAGGAACTCATTACCTGGCAGCACCACAGCCATCAACAGAGCCAGCGGAATCAGGATCAGCGAGGCCACCAGCGTCGTCGGATGACCAATCACCAAGGCGGGCGACATGCCGATATACACCTTCTTACCAGCCCACTTCTTCTGCACCACCTCCTGCGTCTTCTCAGCAATCGGCTTCAGTCCGTCGATAAAGAGCTTTGTGATACGCGGAATCAGCTCCATCACAGCACCCATCGTCACACCGAGGAAGAGCACCTTCTTGATATCCAACTGGGCCACAGCACCAATCAGCGCACCAACGATGACACCCAGCACGATGGGCTCACCCAGCACGCCAAACTTCTTCTTCAGTCCCTCAGCATCGATATCGAGCTTCGAGAATCCAGGAATCTTATCCAGCAACCAGTTGATGGCGATGGCAAAAGCCGTGAAACTCTGACAGAAGGGCTGCGGAATGCTGATGCCCTCCATATCGTCGTAGTAGCTCTGGAACTTATCAGCCGTCAGGTCGGCCATCACCAGTGTGATGATGTAGCATACGATAGCAGCGAAATAGCCCCATGCCAGAATCTGTCCCATCACGAAATAGGCCACAGCCCCGATGAAGGCGAAGTGCCAGTAGTTCCACAGGTCGATGTTCACCGTACGCGTACATTTCGTAATAAGCATCAGGAAGTTCACGCCCAGACAGATGGGGATAATCAGCGCACCCACCGCCGTATTATAGGCCACAGCAGCTGCAGCAGGCCATCCCATGTCAAACACACCCAACTGCAGGTTGTAAAGACGCGAGATCTCTGACAGCGGACTACCGAAGTTGTTCGTCAGCAGGGCTGTTACGATGCCCAGTCCCACAAAACCGACACCCACATAGAGTCCCGATTTCAGTGACTTTCCGAACTTCATGCCGATGCACAGGCCGATAATAGTAAAGAGTATCGGCATCATCACCGATGCCCCCAGACTGATAATGTAACTGAATACTTGTTCCATTTTATATTGTACTTTTTGTTTCTGGGGACAAAATTACATAAAAAATAGCGAAACGCATTGCATTCCGCCCTCTTTTTTTACGTTATCGTTAACGTAGAGTACGCTGGTACGTTTTGAAAGTGAAAGTACCCGTATACCCGTGCATTCGTGTATCTGCCTACGAAATTACATTACATGACCAATTTACCTAAAATAGGCATTGAGGAGGCTCCGAGTAAACTTAGAGTTTAGTCGGAGTAAAGTAGGGGTTTACTCGGAGTAAAGTCAGACTTTAGTCGGAGTAAAGTCAGAGCGTGCGAAACAGTAGTAAAAAGGGAGTTTTTAAGCAACCTTACAATAGTTTGATTTTTATTTACAACACCTAAATACCGAGTGTCTTGACGCGGCGCTCGAAGCTCTCGCGGTTGTCGAGGGCACCGTTTTTGATGCGGGCGCGGTAGTTGTAGATGGTGTTCACGGAGTAATGCAGGAACTCGGCAATCTTCGATGAGTCTTCGATGCCCAGACGGATGAGGGCGAAGATACGGATCTCAGTTACCAAGCGGTTGTCATCCTTTGGATGGATCTGCATCTCTGGCTGTAACAGGGCGTTGAAATCGTCGACGAAATGGGGGAAGAGGTGCAGGAACACGGAGTCGAAGTTCTGAAGCAGCTCCTCCAGCTCGCGTTCTTTCAGCTCCGTTGATTTCGACATCTGGAAGAGGTCGTCGAGCTCTTTGTTCTTCATCTTCTTGTTCACCATCTTACGGTAGTTGTCAAGCTTGTCGATATACTGGGAGCAGAGGCTCATGAATCGTCCGATGTACTCCTCCTTGACGGTGTTACTTTCACTCAGTTGAGAGTTGAGAGTTGACAGTTGAGCGTTGAGTTGCGAGAGCTCCTCTTTCTGAGCGGAGAGTTGGGTGTTGAGCGTAGAGAGTTGAAGGTTAGAGGCCTTGAGCTCATTACGGGCGGTATCCAGCTGACGATTGCGACGATGGAGGAAGAAGAGCACTCCCAACAGTAACAGGGCGAGGATGCTCACCACGACGATCGACATACGGAGCACCTTGGTATTATGTTCAACGGCACTCTGATAATTCCGCTCGATCACGTTCAGGATGGGCGCTATCTGCCAAGAGCGCATACGGGTGTTAAAGCGGTTGTTGCAATCCCACGTAAAGCGGATATAACGATAAGAGCGATCCAGGTCGCCATCGGCATTCAGACGTTCTGCGAGATCCAAGAGCGATGCCTGATCCATCACAGCATGTCGCACATCGCTTAAGGCAGATTGCGCCATCCAGAACTTACGATCGTCATCCGTCTCACTGCTCAATGAGCGATAGTAGCAGGCGATGGCATAGTCGCGACTATCAGGACTCAGCTGTTTCACCCACTGACAACTGAGTTTGCGCGCCTCTTCCATACGCTGTTGCTCTTGCAACTGATAGACACGATACATGAGATAAATGGGATCCTGATGATCGATGATGGCAAAGAGCGAATCGCGATAAAGACGCTGCATCTGGTAATACTCCTCCTTGAGCGAAGGGATGTTGGAGTAATAGCCCAGCTCGCCATAGACATGCATCTGCGACTGGTAGTAGTTGCGCAAGCCCACACTGTCGAGCTGTTGTTTGTTGATCTGACGGAGGAAGGCGAGAGCCTCGTTGTAATAGCCCACGGTGGAGCACTGGAACGCCTTCAGAGCCAGACAGTTGCCCACCTGAGCCACCCTACCCTGCTGCTTAGCCCAGTGCTGGGCCTCATCGAGGTAATAGACAGCCGAGTCGTTCATAAACGACTTATACTGTTCGTAGAGTTTGAACGATAACAGGTATTTTTCCTCTGGCTGACGAGCCTGACGATATTGCTGACGTGTCTCGTCAATCTGTTGTTCATACTTAGCTACCACCTGGGGCGACTGTTCGATGGCTTCGTCGATCTGACGGAGCAGCGACTGGAAATCCGTCTGCTCCTGGGCATAGGTGGTGGCTGAGAGTGTTATTGTTAGCCAAAATAGTAGTCTTCTCATCATAGAAAGTTTGTCTTTGCGTGGCAAAGATAGTGTAAATAGAATAAATATCCAAATAAAATGGTACTTTTCTAAATAAAAGGGGCATATACTCACGTACACGCCCCTTCTGGTTAACCTAAAATCAAACTTTCTACTAACTAATTACTAACCATTACTAACCAATTAACTATGTGTATTCAATACCTTCTAATCTGTAAGCTTGAACGAGAGACGTGCTGGCAGACGGTCGGAGGCCGTACCAACAAGTGCCTCAAAGGCGCCTGGCTCAGCCACCCACTCGCCACGCTGCTCGTCGTAGAAACTCAGGGCGCGCTTGTCGATGGTCATACTCACCTGCTGTGTCTCACCAGGCTGGAGGAACACCTTCTGGAAGGCCTTCAACTCCTTGTAAGGACGATCGACAGGCGATTTGACATCGTGGATATAAAGTTGGATGGTCTCAGCGCCAGCCATCTTACCTGTATTGGTAATAGGGATGGTGAAGGTAAGCTGACCATCGGGGGTCATCACAGCCTTATCAGCCGAGAGCTTACCCAACTCAAATGTGGTATAACTCAACCCATGACCAAAGGCAAACAGCGGATCACTTTTCACTTTATCGATCCAGCGATAGCCCACATAGATGCCCTCCTTATATTCCTCGTCGATAATCTGATGATCCTCGCGCCAAGTGCCTGGGAAGGCGTCGAGCGCATGGGCACCACACTGGTTGAGGTCGGCATACCACGTAAAGGGCAACTTGCCTGAAGGGTTCACATCGCCAAAGAGCACAGAGGCAATGGCCTCGCCAGCCTCAGAGCCTACAAACCAACCCTGAACGACAGCGGGCACCTTGTCGAGCCAAGGCATAGCAACGCCATTTCCACTGATATTAACATAAACCAAATTCTTATTAGCTGCAACCAAGGCCTCAATCAGACGATCTTGGGCGTAAGGCAGACCGTATTCCTTACGATCGTGCCCCTCACAATCCTGATAGTTGCTCTTGTTCAGTCCGCCAAACACAATCACCACATCAGCCTGTTTAGCCTTCTCCACCGCCTCGGCAATGAGCTCATCGGCAGAGCGGGTTTCGTAGAGTGAGCGTCCTACGGTGACACCATTGTAGCTCTGGATGGTGTCGCCCACGTAGCCACGAGCGAAATCGACAATAGGGGCAAGGGACGAGGAGCATGAGGCAAGACGAGCACGGATGCCGTCGAGGGGGAGGATTTCCTTCTGGACTTTCAGCGAAGACGAGCCTCCGCCTACCGTCATCATCTTGATGGCGTTCTCACCTACCACAAGGATACGCTGTTTCTTCTGGGCATCGAGCGGTAACAGTGGCGCCCCCCACTTTTCACCTTTCACTTTTATCTTTTCATTTCTTAAAAGCACAATACCCTCTTGGGCAATCTTCAGGGCGGCGTCGTAATGACTCTCTGAGCAGAGGAAGCCATAGGGCTTATGGCGATTCATCGTGGTACGATAGAACAAACGGAGCACACGGCGCACCTTCTCGTCGAGTTCCTTCGTAGAGTACTTTCCTTCCTGAATCAGTCGCTTATAAGGCAGGGCCAGGTAATAGCTGTCGTAGGCGTTGGTGGCACCCATGGTCAAGCCATCGGTCCACGAGCCAAACTCCAGATCGAGTCCGTTGGTGATGGCCTCCTCCGTGTTATGGCAACCACCCCAGTCGCTCACGACCACGCCATCGTAGCCCCAGTCATGCTTCAGAATCTGATTCAACAGGATAATATTATGACAGTTGTGTTGGTTTTTATACAAATTGTAGGCGCCCATGATGCCCCACGTACCAGCCTCTGTAACGGCAGCCTTAAAGGCGGGCAGATAGATCTCGTGCAGGGCACGATCGGAGATGACGACGTTTACCTGATGACGGTATTCCTCGTCGTTGTTCAGGGCATAGTGCTTGACGCATGCAGAAACACTCTTCGACTGGAGACCCTGGATATAAGGCACCACCATGCGCGAGGCCAACCAGGGATCCTCGCCCATATACTCGAAGTTACGACCACCCAGGGGCGTGCGATAGATATTCACACCAGGACCTAAAATCATGGCCTTACCACGATAGAGCGCTTCCTCGCCCAGACTCTCGCCATACAGACGGGCCATCTGCGGATTCCACGTCGCAGCCAGACAGGTGAGGGCTGGGAAGGCCACACACGAGTCGTTGGACTGACCAGCCTGCTCCCACTCGTCCCAGAGCACATCAGGACGTACCCCGTGAGGACCGTCGTCCGTCCACAGATCAGGGAATCCCAGACGCTTCACACCAGGACTGGAGAACTTCGACTGCGCATGAATCACAGCTATCTTCTCTTCAAGCGTCATCCTTGCGAGGGCATCGTCGATGCGCTGCTCCAAGGGTTTGCTCTCATCAAGGTACGTCGGCGTCTGCGCCACAACGGTGAATAGGGAAGAATGAATAGTGAATAGTATCGCTGCCACTATCACTCTTAAAATCCATTTCTTATTATTATTTTTTACCTGATTCATATTACTAACTAATTGCTTTACTATTCACTAATCACTATACATTGTTCTCTATTCCATTCCCATACTCTGGATATACTCGGTCTGAGGCTGGCAATTTTCGAAACGGCAGTTTTTAGCAAACTGCATGAGCAACTCGCGGAACTTGGCCTGATCAGGACGGGTTTCACGCCATTCCTGATAGGTGTAGTGCGGAGTTTCTGCGTATTTCACGACAATACTGTCCCAACCTTTTGGTCGAGTGATGCCCATCATGCAGGAGTTGTCTACCTTCTTATAGGGCCAGAAGGTATAGCCGATATTGTTGTCCTTCAGCACCTTCACGAAATCACTCTGCCACTCCATGGTGTTATGACCGAATTCACCCAT
>JAEEGL011344968.1_pt1 | contig 30552 bp, 16 predicted proteins | sample 9134231 | NCBI WGS metagenome assembly JAEEGL01 (sample SAMN16246548, study PRJNA631951) | gut metagenome | biome: gut microbiome; feature: rumen; material: fiber-attached | host: Bos | place: Iran: Karaj | collected 2018-10 | reverse complement strand
TAAAATCGCAGGTACACCCAAAAGCACCTCCAAAAAATCCACCTCCTGAAAATCAGGGAGATAAGTAGCCTTTAGCTGCACTGTGGGTTAAAATGGGGTCGAACTCAAACCGATTGTTTTCGCATTGTTTTCGCAAAACGAAAAAACAGCAACTTGAATTTATACTAAGTTGCTGATTATTAGTGTGGACCAGCCAGGGCTTGAACCTGGGACCTCCAGATTATGAGTCTGTTGCTCTAACCAACTGCGCTACAAGTCCGATGAATAGTCTGCTTCAGACGGCAGAAATTCAGGTGCAAAGGTACATGGATTTTGCGAGATTACCAAATTTTTTTTGTAAAAAGACGCAAAAAACCATAAAATGAGTAGGGTCGTCAGCTCTGATGAGCTTGTCGATCGGCCTCAATGAGCTTGTCGATCGGCCTCAATGAGCTTGTCGATCGGCCTCAATGAGCTCGAGAAGCCGGTCTACGGCTTGTTCCTCTGGAATGTTTTTGGCCACGCATGCCTTTTGCCGATAGAGGGAAATCTTGCCTCGTCCAGCTCCCACATAACCATAGTCGGCGTCGGCCATCTCGCCCGGGCCATTGACGATGCATCCCATGATGCCAATTTTTAGGCCCACGAGGTGGCTGGTGGCCGCTTTGATGCGTGCAATGGTTTCTTGGAGATTGTAAAGCGTGCGTCCACAGCCGGGGCAGGAGATATACTCGGTCTTGGTGAACTTGATGCGTGCTGCCTGAAGGATGGCGTCACTTAGGGTTGTGAGTTCTTGCGTTCCTATGGTGGCAGGCGTCCTTCGGCCGAGCGGAGAGTTGAGGGTTGCGAGTTTGCTACCGCTTACAAGACTAAGAACTAACTTCGTTGCTTTGCGGTCGATGAGTAGTGCGCCGACAGCCATAGCAGCCTTCAGTTGGAACGTCTCCCAGTCGGGGGCGTCGAGTGCCAGCGTGATAGTGTCGTCCTTAATGCTGGCTTCAGCTTCAGCACGCAGACGGATACATTCCTCAATGCTGTCGACCAACTTGCGAGCCACTGGAATCTCACATTCGGGCTCTTCAGAGAGTGAGACGCGGATGGTATCGCCAATGCCTTCGGTGAGGAGTGCACCGATGCCGACAGCACTTTTGATGCGTCCGTCCTCGCCCTCGCCGGCTTCCGTCACGCCGAGGTGAAGTGGGTAGTGCATGTCCTCGCTGTCCATTGCATTAACGAGAAGGCGCACCGACTGCACCATGACCACCGTGTTGCTGGCCTTGATGGATATGACCACGTCGTCGAACTGTTCGCGCCGGAAGATGCGCAGGAACTCCATACAGCTCTCGACGATGCCCTCCGGCGTGTCGCCATAGCGAGACATGATGCGGTCGGAGAGTGAACCGTGGTTGACACCGATGCGCACTGCGGTGTGATGCTGCTTGCAGATGTTGATGAACGGCACAAGCCGTTGGTCTATTTTCCTCAGTTCGTCCGCATATTCCTCATCGGTATAGTCCACATGCTTGAACACCCGTGCTGGGTCTACATAGTTGCCGGGGTTGATGCGAACCTTTTCACAATACTGCGCCGCGACATCGGCCACATGTGCATTGAAATGCACGTCGGCGACCAGTGGCGCCATGTAGCCATCGGCTTTCAGAGCAGCTGAGATGTTACGCATGTTTTCCGCCTCGCGGGTTCCTTGTGTCGTCAGGCGCACCAATTCGCCACCTGCATCGATGATGCGTTTGGCCTGTGCCACACAGGCTGCCGTGTCGTTCGTGTCGGTGGTGGTCATCGACTGTATGCGTATGGGGTTATTGCCACCGATGGCGATATTGCCCACGTGGGCAACCGAGGAGCATCTTCTCATGGTTGTGATGGGGGGGCGTTAGTTGGTTTTGAACTGATATTTCACTTCTGCCAGGTCGCGGTTGGCTTTCTCAATCTTGGCTTTCAGGCCAGCCTTGTGTTCGGCCAGCCGCTGAGCGATGGCGTTGTCGCTGAGGGCGAGCATCTCAACAGCAAGCAGGGCCGCATTCTGAGCTGCGTTCACACCAACGGTGGCGACGGGGATGCCCGGTGGCATCTGTACGATGCTGAGCAGCGCATCGAGGCCGTCGAGCATGCCTTTGATGGGCACACCGATGACGGGCAGTGTGGTCTGGGCGGCGATGACGCCAGGCAGTGCTGCGGCCATGCCTGCGGCGGCAATGATGACTCGGATACCTCGTTCGGCGGCGGTGGTTGCAAACTGTTCCACAGCTTGTGGCGTGCGGTGTGCCGAGAGGGCGTTTACTTCAAACGGTACTTGCAGCTGGTCGAGCAGCTGGCAGGCTTTTTCCATGATGGGCAGGTCGCTGGTGCTGCCCATAATAATGCTGACGAGAGGCTTGTTCATCTTGTTATTTGACTATTTGACGATTTCACTATTTGACTATTTGACGATTTCACTATTTTAAAAGAAGGTGACGCCGATGAAGGCGCAGATACAGCCCACGGTGAAGCCGACGAGGACCTGCGACAGAGAGTGTTGGCGCAGAATCATGCGTGCTGAACCAAGGACGCCTGCGAGGATGAGTACAAGACACAGCCACCAAACAGGGTTGAACGAGAATTTCTCGGCGAAGGCGATGAGTGAGCCCGCCACACCTCCTATGGCTGCGGTGTGCGTGGATATTTTCCACCCAATGTTGATGAATGCACAAACGATTTGTATGAGGAGTGCCGACATGAGGATGGTAGCCACGATGTGGAAGATGTTGACGCGGTCGATGAGCCAGTAGCAGGCCAGGTAGCAGACTATCGAAATGACGTAAGGCACGATGCGGCGGTGCTTACGTCCTAATTCTAAGAGCGTCCACCCGTTGCTATAGCGATAGAGGCGGATGAATACCGTTGGCATCAGGATGGTGAAGAAGAACACCAGTGCCAGCACTTGCAGCCTGAACACGAGTGGCAGCATGTTAAGGTAGCTGAACGTGAATACAAGCACGAGCCCCACCAGCGCCAGGTAGAAAGGATTGAAGATGGCACTGATGATGCGAGCCGAATAGATGATTCCTCTCTCGCGCGATAACCGTGATGTCTTTAGCGTATTCAATGCTTTATGAGTTTATGATTTCCGAAGTCGGGCAATGGGGATATTCTGCTGTTCGCGGTATTTGGCCACCGTTCGCCGGGCGATAGGTAAGCCTCTCTTTTTCAGCAGTTCACAGATTGCATCATCGCTCAGCGGGTGCTGCTTGTCCTCGCCGGCTATGATGTCGCGTAGCGCCACTTTTATCTGCCGTGTCGATAGCTCCTCGCCACTGTCGGTGACAATGCTGTCGCTGAAGAAGAACTTCAATGGGAACGTGCCCCACCGCGTCTGCACATATTTCGAGTTGGTGACCCTCGACACCGTGCTGACGTTCAGTCCCGTCCGCTCGGAAATGTCCTTTAGGATCATCGGGCGTAGCAGTGTCTCGTCGCCCTCCTCAAAGAAGCGGTGCTGCTTCTGGATGATGGCTTTCATCGTCTTGGTCAGCGTAAGCTGCCGTTGCCGCACGGCTTCGATGAACCCCTGTGCCGCCTCCACCTTCTGCTTGGTGTAGAGCAGCGCCTCTTTCATCTGCCTGCTCAGCCCTTCCTTGTTGTCTTGGTAGGCTTTAAGCAGATTAGCAAACGATTCCGACACCTGTAGCTGTGGCAGTTCGCCGCTGTTCAGCGTGAACGTGATGGTGCCGTCGTCCTGCGTGTCGACGATGAAATCGGGCGTTATCTGCTGCATCGACCGTCCCACAACCTCGCCCATCGAGCTGCCCGGCTTAGGATTCAGTCGGCGCAGTTCACGCGTCAGTTGCTCCATCGTGAAGTCGTCCAGCTCGAGAGCTTGCTGTATGCGGTCCCAGTGCTTTTTCGTGAACGCGTCGAAGTACTCTTCGACCACCGTCTGCATCAGCCGTTTCAGGGGCGAGTCGTCGCGCCGCGCAATCTGTAGCAGCAGGCACTCCTGCAACGAGCGAGCGCCGATGCCTGCGGGATCCAGCGTCTGCAACTCCTTCAGCAGCAGTTCCAGTTCGCTGACCGACATCTCTATGTTATGGTACACCGCTAGCTCGTCACTGATAGCCACGAGCGGTGTGCGCAGCAGCCCATCGTCGTCGAGCGAGCGGATAAGGTATTCCATCACGAAGCGGTCGCGCTCCGTCAGTTCCATCTCGCCCACTTGTTCCAACAGCAGGTCGTAGAACGACTGGGTATCACCAACGATCGACTCCTCGCGCTCTTCGGCCGTCGAGTAGCCACCCTGAAACACGGGCAGGTCTTCATCGTCGCGCCCAATGTTCTCCAGGGCAGCGTCCAGGGCGTCGCTCCGTTCCTCGCGCTCCCTCTGGGCATCGTAGTCGTCGTCGCCATTGTCGCTGTCGCTGTTGTTGCCACCCATATCGTCCCAGTGCAGCTCGTCATCGTCGACATTGGTCTCCAGTGCCGGGTTGTCGTGCATCTCCGTCTCTATGCGCTCTTCCAGTTGCTGCAGTGGCAGCTCTATCAGCTGCGCCTGTAGCAGCTGCTGCGCCGAGATGGTCTGCTGCTGTCGCTGTTCCTGTCGTTGCTCTTGTGTCTGTATCTGTGGCATGACGAGATTGGGCTATTTGACGATTTGACTATTTCACTATTTCACTATTTGGTTGCGCCGGCCCGATTTGACTATTTCACTATTTGACTATTTCACTATTTTACGATTTGAAATAGACCTGGAGCTCATCGGCGAGGGTGGCCAGTCCTTTGGGATCATCGGCAAAGCGCTGCCACACCTCCTGACAGGGCACCAGCAGTGGCGAGAACACCACATCCGTGCGATGCAGATAGGGGTCGCAGCACTGAAAGACCGTCAGCAACTCCACCACGTCGCCTGTTTTCAGACGTAACAGGCGTGCCGTCTGCTGCACTTCGGGCGTCTCGCTGACCATCGTGCTTGGCGTCAGCTGGAAGTAGAGGTTCAGCACGATGATGAGCATGACAGGCGTGAGCACCTGCTCCAGTGCGGCGTGCTGGGCATTCAGTGCGGCATAGCGGGTGCCGTCTGCCGTTGGCTGACCGATGGGACGGAAGTCTTTTTCGAACGTCTCCTGCACCTCAACGCCGTCGTAGAACGCGTCTGCGTCGCCAAAGCCTTTCATGCTCCGCAGCAGTCGCACGGCACGTGCCAGGCGTATCGGGCTGTTGCCGTAGTTCTGCCAGATGCGCTCCAAGCGTGGTGTCTGCAGCTTCGCTATCTGCTTCATGCGTGCCATGAGCTCTTGTGGGGCGATGTGCAGCTCCAAGCTCAGGTCCACCATCTCACGGTTGTAAAGAGGTTTCACGCCCACCGGCTTTCTCAGGTAAGCCTGCAATAGCAGCAGCCAGTAGTCATCGTGCCATGCACTTTTCCTTGCCATAGTCTCTCAATTTTTTGCAAAGGTAGACAAAATTGCTGAAACGGCCAAACATTTGCCACTAAAAATCGTGGCAGGCGTGCCGACAGTCCATCGCTATGCCAGTACGAAGTCGAGCTGCCGCCTCTCGATGTTGGCCTTGGCCACACGGATGCGGATGGCATCGCCGAGCTGGTAGCGGCGGTGGTGGTGACGTCCCACGAGCTGGTAGTTCCTCTCGTCGAACTCATAGTAGTCGCCGTCCAGGTCGTGCATGCCTACGAGGCCCTCGCAGTGGTTCTCGTCAATCTCACAATAGAGGCCGTAGCTCTGAATGCCCGAGATGTGGGCGTCGAACTCCTGTCCCACCTTGTCGGCCATGAACTCCACCATTTTATATTTTATAGAGTCGCGTTCGGCGTTCTGTGCCGTCTGTTCCATGTCGCTGGCATGTTCGCACAGCTCTTCATAATAGTTCTGGTTGGCCGACCTGCCGCCCTGCTGGTATCGTGTCAGCAGTCGGTGCACCATCGTGTCGGGATAGCGTCGGATGGGCGATGTGAAGTGCGTGTAGTAGTCGAATGCCAGTCCGTAGTGCCCGATGTTGTGTGTCGAGTATTTCGCCTTCATCATGGCGCGCAGGGCGATGGTTTCTATCAGTTTCTGCTCGCGCCGCCCCTGTGCGTCCTCCATCAGCTTGTTCAGACTCTTCGAGATGGCGCCTTTCGTGCCGCTGGTCTTCACCTTGTAGCCAAAGGGGGCCACCACCATTCGCAGCGATTCCAGTTTCTGCGGGTCGGGTTGGTCGTGGATGCGGTAGACGAAGGTCTTGGCGGTTTTTCCGGTTTTTCCGGTTTTTCCGGATATTCCGGACTTTCCGGTATTGCCGATGAACTCCGCCACGGTGCGGTTAGCCAGCAGCATGAACTCCTCGATGAGCTGTGTGGCGTGGGTCGATTTCTTAAAGAAGCAGCGGGTGGGGTGCCCGTCGGCATCGACGTCGAAGTGCAGTTCCTCGCGGTCGAACTTCACGGCACCACCCTTGAAGCGGCGCTCGCGCAGCTGCTGTGCCATGTGGTCGAGCAGTTTGAGTGAGCCCTCCAACACAGTCTCCGAGGAAGTTTCTGTAGCTTTTTCCTGCTTGTTGTCCAGTATCTCCTGCACCTCCTCGTAGCAGAAGCGGCGGTCGCTCTTGATGACGGTGTGAACCAGCCGCCAGTCCTTGATGTTCGCATCCTTGTCGAGCACGAAGACGACGCTGTAGCACAGCTTTTCCTCGTCGGGACGCAGCGAGCAGATGAAGTTGCACAGCCGTTCTGGCAGCATCGGGATGGTGCGGTCGACCAGATAGACGCTTGTGCCCCGTTGCTGGGCCTCCCTGTCGATGACCGTGCCCTCGTGGACGTAGTGGCTCACGTCGGCAATGTGGACGCCCACTTCGTATAATTGACCATTTGACGATTTACTATTTGACAATTGACCATTTGACGATTTGCCATTCTCGATTTCCCTGAACGACAATGCATCGTCGAAGTCCTTGGCGTCAGCGGGGTCGATGGTGAACGTCAGCACGTCGCGGAAGTCCTCGCGCTCTGCGATGTCCTCCGCCGTGATTTCCGCGTGCAGCTTCTTTGCAGCCTCTTCCACCTTCTCTGGGTAGCGGTAGGGTAGGCCGTACTGCGCCAGGATGGCGTGCATTTCCACGTCGTTGTTGCCCTGCTCGCCCAGCACGTCGACGACCTCGCCGACGAGGTTCTTCGATTCCTCCGACGGCCACTGTGTGATTTTCACCACGGCCTTCTGCCCTGTCTTGCCGCCTTTCAGCTTCTTCTTTGGGATCAGGATATCGTGCACGAAGACGCTGCCCTCCGTGTTCAGGAAGGCGAAATCCTTCTCCACCTGCAGGATGCCCACGGCCTGATCGTGCTTACGCTCCAGCACATCCGTGACGATGGCCTCCTTGATGTGGTTCTGCCGGCGGGCCATCATGGCCACCCTTACGCGGTCGCCGTTGAGGGCCCACTTCGAGTTGCGCTCGCTCACGAAGATGGGCTTGCCGCCATCGTCGGGCAGGAACGAGTTCTTGCCGTTAGCTTTGCGGATGAACGTGCCTTCCTGCACCTGCGTCTTCAGGTTCAGGCGGTAGTTGCCGTTCGACACCTGGCTGACGTAGTCCTCCCACGCCATCTCGTCCAGCACGTCGACGGCCAGCATCTTCAGCGGGTGCGTATTCAGTTTGAGTGCCTTGAATATTTGCTTCAACGACAGCGTCTCTCCAGGGTTTGCCTGGAACAGCGCCTGCAGCGCGTCGGCCACTTCACGTTTCGACGAGCGCTTTCCTCCTTTTTTCTGTGCCATAGTTTTTTCGTTATTGGTTATTTGAACTTTGCAATCATGGTGCAAAGTTACAAAATAAAGCTGACTTGACAAAACTTTGGCGTGAAAATTTGGCAGATTAAGAAAAAAGGCGTATCTTTGTTGCCTGTATGAGAATATTGCTTGTGTCACTGCTTCTGTTTTGTCTCCTGCCATTGTGGGGTATAGAGATAACGTCACGAAAGCTTACTGTCAGCAGCGGCTTGCCTGACAATAATGTGCGTAGCCTGTTGCAGGACTCTAAGGGTTATATCTGGATGGGTACGCCGAGTGGCCTCTACCGTTACGATGGTTACTTCTTCACGACCTATAAGTACTCAGCCGAAGGCAACATGCGCCTGTTGAACAACAACCACATCACGGGCCTTTTTGATGTTGGCGACAATCGTCTTTTGGTTACCGAGCAAGGCAATAAGTTTAGCGTGTTTGATGTTGTTGGAGGCGTGTTTCTTGACATGGCAGAAAGTGAGATGCAAACTCTCTATGCCCAATGCCGTGAGCGGCACGTCGACTCTATGGCTATCGTGCCCTACGCTTCCGTAATAGCCAATGGCGGGGATGTCATCACCGATAACCTGGGAAATACCGTTGTGATCGACGACAAGGGCAGCCTCTGGCATATCGACCGCACCACTGGCGCCACGGTCAAGATGAACGTTTACGATGCCGAACTCTTCCCCGTAGTGAGTTCGAAGAAGTACAAGGTGCTGACTTCGCCGGCCACAGGCCTAATATGGGTGTCGACGAACGGTTGTGGCATTACTGTCTACGACCGTGCCACGGGCATCGAGCGACGCATCCGTCAGTCATCGGGTCTGATTTCCACAGACTACATTGTTGACATGTGCATGGACACCGATGGCAATGTATGGGTTGCCGACGAGTTTCATGGTGTCGTTTACCTCGCTTCGTCACCACCTGATGGTGAGTTGTACCTGCTGGATTCGCAGCAGGAAGGCCTACGCAGCAACCAAGTGGCAATTATGCACTGGCTGCCCGACTCAACCTTGCTGGTGGCCAACACTCAGGGCGACGTCTATAGCAGTGACCGCCATTTGCACATCTCCTCGTCACCGACATGGCGCGGCCTTGACATCCATGCCATTAGTGTCGACAAGGAGGGGCGGGTGTGGATAGGATCGCGGCAACGTGGTCTGATGGCAGGCGACGGACAGTGGTATCATCACAACGCGGGCGACCCCTCTAGCCTGTCGTCAGACAATATTTTCAGTTTGCTCTGCGACGATGCTGGCCGCATGTGGGTTGCCGCAGAAGGTAGTCATCTCGACCTTGCCGTGCGGCAGTCCGACGGCACCTACCGCTTCCGGCATTTTTTCGACAGCGACTTTGCCCCCCGTGTGATGCTGCAGGACGCGGGCCGCACCATTTGGGTGGGCACGCGGACAGGCCTCTACAGCTTCCGTCCCGAGGCGCTACTGCGCTCCCCTTCGGCCTTCCGACAGCATCTGAGCAGTTCCGACTTGAACTACAGTGAAGTGAATAGCCTTTGTGAGGACAGCCGTGGCGTGATCTGGGTGGGCACGACGGGCAGCGGGCTCTACAGCAATGTTGGTGTCGATGGCACTTTCGTGCGCACCACTGACATACCCCTCATCAGTAGCGATGTGCAGTCAATACTCGACGATGCCGGCCGTCGGCTGTGGATTGCTACCACCAACGGCCTGACCTGTTACGACAGGACGAGTGGCCGGACTGTACATCACTACAGCGAGAGCAATTTGCTCCGTAACTATTATGCTAACAATTGTGCCTTGCTGTTGAGCGACGGGCGAGTGGCGTTCGGCACCAACTCGGGGATACTTGTTTATAATGGCACCGATAGTGGTGAGACAATCGAAGGCGTACGTCTCCAAGTCACCGATGTGTTGGTAGACGGTGTCTCATGCCCGCTGTCGCCCAGTGGCGATGCCGTCCGTCTGGCTTACAACGAAAATTCACCCACCTTCCGCTTCTCTGCCTTCAACTACCGTGAGTTGGCCACCACACGCTACTCCTACCAGCTCGAAGGCTACGATGCCGGCTGGAGCGAGCCTGACAGCTACAGTTTTGTGACCTACCGCAACCTGCCTCCTGGTGACTATGTGCTGCGTGTGCGGAGCGAGGTGCGTGGGGCAGTCAGTGAGCTGATGCTGCGTGTCATCGTCGCCCATCCGTGGTGGCAGTCGCCGTGGGCCTTCATCGCCTATTTCGTTCTTGGTGTTGGCGTCGCATTGGCGGTGTGGCGCCAGTTGCGTACGGTCTACAAGTTGCGTATGTCGCTTAGTATTGAGCGCCAACTAACCGAATTCAAGTTGCAGTTCTTTACCAACATCAGCCACGAGTTCCGTACACCACTCACCATCATTCGCGGCGCCATGGAGCGTATCCACGAAGCCGAGAGTTCTGCTGCTGTGTCTGGTACTTCTCCGTTGGGCATATTTGCCAGTCTGCGACAGCCACTGAGCAACATGCAGAAAAGCACCGACCGCATGCTGCGTCTCATCAATCAGCTGTTGGAGTTTCGTAAGATGCAGAACAACAAACTGCGACTGGCTCTTGAGGAGACCGACGTTGTCGCCTTTGTGAAGGATATCTACCTCAGCTTTACCGACATTGCCGAAAATAAGCGCATTAGCTACAATTTCCTGCCCAACGTGAAGAACCACACTATGTACATAGACCGGCAACATGTTGACAAGATAGTGTTCAACCTGCTCTCCAACGCCTTTAAGTACACACCGTCAGGGGGCGACATCACTGTTCGCCTCCGACTGGAAAGTCCACAACCATCCTCCCCCTTGTCACCTCCTTCCGTGCCCAACCGTGTAGAGTCGTGGCTGACAATCTCCGTAGAAGATACAGGTGTTGGCGTTCCTAAAGAGAAGCAGCCCGAGCTCTTCCAGCGTTTCATGCAGAGCTCTTTTTCAAATAACAGCATTGGCATTGGTCTGCATCTGACTAAAGCGCTAGTTGACGTGCATCACGGAAGCATCACGTTCAATAAGAACACCCCCCATGGCAGTATCTTCACCATTACATTGCCAGCCGAGAAAACAGTGTATGCGCCCGAAGACTTCCTGCAGGCTGCTGTGCCAGCAGCTTCTCTGTCTGAGTTCCAGCAATCAGTAGGTGCACCTGCAGGAATGGAATCCATGGTGGCCACATCCCATGAAAAACAATTTAGAACCGTGACTTATCGCGAACTGATGTCCGAGCCGATGAACGACCGTCGCGTGCTTGTTGCCGAGGACGATACCGACGTGGCCGACTTCTTGCGACAAACCCTGGGACGCTACTTCATCGTCGACATTGCCACCGACGGCGGCGAGGCACTGCGCAAAGCCTTGGCCGACACGCCCGACCTCATCGTAAGCGATGTGATGATGCCCAATATCGATGGCTTTCAGCTGACTGAGCGCCTGCGCAAACAGCCACAAACACAGGCAGTCCCCATACTGCTGCTTACTGCCCTGAGTGCTGATGATAAGCGCCTCAAAGGTATAGAACAGGGTGCCGACGCCTACCTCACAAAGCCTTTCGACACCAACCTGCTCATAGCCACCTGCCGACAGCTGATTGAGCAGCGCGACAAGCTGCGACAGAGCTATGCCCAGACGACCAATACACAGCATGTCGCACCACCCGAAATTATCGTTGATGAGCGTGACAAGCAACTGCTCGACCGCATGCAGCGATGGCTCTACGACCATGTCAACAATCCCAACTTGAACATCGACGACGTTGCACAGGCGATGGGCTACGGACGCACCATCTTCTATCGAAAGGTAAGGGCTCTTACAGGCCAAACGCCTGCCGACTACATACGCACCATCCGCATGAACCGAGCCGCCGAGATGCTGCGCGAAGAAACCGTTACCGTAGCAGAGGTCTGTTACAGGGTTGGCATCAGCGACCCTCATTATTTTACGAAAGTCTTCAAGCAGCAGTTTGGCATTTCGCCCAAGAAGTACCAGAAGGGCGAAAAGTAACTTCTTGTGTGAACTAACTCAATCTTTCAAACCACGTCGGCAAAATCAAAACCGTTGGATTGCTAACATTTTGAGAAATAATGAAGAGAAGCTAATGATGGAAATGCGACAATAAGAAGCCTAAAGAAGGTCAAGTATGGCTCCATATAAAGCCTATGCTTGACCTTGCTATTACAGTTGTCGGTTATTAGCTACTCTTCATTGTCGTCCCAGAGGCTGTTGCCACGGCTGGTTTGCACGAAGTCGCTCTCATCGTTCACTTCGTCAGTCTTTAGCTGCGTGGTGATGACGGAACCAGCCAGCAGGTGGAGCTGGATGTCAACGAGTATGCACGTTGTTAGGGGATTAATATATGTTTTTTTCATTGTCAGTGTCCTCCCTCATTATTTAATGAATACTTTCTTGCCATTAATCACGTAGATGCCACGAGTGGGCTTGTCCACACGCACGCCCTGAAGGGTGTAGAAAGGTGAGCAGTTGGAGAAAGTAGAAAGGTCAGTCGGATTATCGGCTGGAACGAGGGCAATGCCAGTGACATCGTTACCATCGTCGAACACCATGCTGATGCGGGCAGTTGCCTGAGCCTGTGATGCGGTCAGTTCCAAGTAAGCCTTGCCCGCGGCACTGGTCAGCATGCTTGAAGTGCTGACTGGATAGAAGCCAGCCACATTGCTGAGCACGCCGAAGACGTAGTACTTGGTGTCGGCAGTCGAGGTGAGCGGTGTGTCGGTGGTGGCTGAACCTTTCAGTAGGTTGGTGGTGATGGTCTCTGCATCGCCATCGAGGACAGGCACTTCGACGCTGACCACGTCTTCGGCTGTCAGGTAGAGCGGCGTGTTGGCGGGTACCTTTTTCACCTGCTTGAACGTCACCCTGCCAGCGTTGGCATCGGTAGCCACGTAGGCTTTGATGTCATCAACATCGGTGAAGTCCAATGCATTCTCACTGACGAGGGTGGCCCCGCCAATATTCTGCTCAGCCTTGGAGATGGTGATGTCCTCGATATAGACGCTACCGGTGGTAACGAAGTCGAGGTTGCCATCGGCTTCAACCGTGTAGGCTTGTCCGCTGACCACGGCATCACCCCCGACGAACTTCAAGGTCACATCGCCGTCGCTGATGGTGAAGGTGACTTGTTCACCTTTCTTGAGATTCAGAATGGAGATGTTGCGATCAGCATACTGCGACCAAAGACCTTTGTAATTACCTGTAGTGCGGAACTTGAAGCAGTTGCCGCTGTCGTTGTTACGGCTGGTTGGGCCAACGGCAATGCGGTTGTCGAAGGTGTTGTCGGCTGTAGCCAGCAGGTTCAGGGCGACACCGCCACTGGACACTTCGCTACCCCATGTAGGTAGCACAATTTCCCCCTCGCTTGCTTGCACGAGATTGTATGTCTCTGAGTATCCTGCAACACCAACAGTAACGGGAACTGATGCTATGGGATCTTCAATAACCACTTGTTCAATGTAGACACCTCCGGTGGTGACGAAGTCAAGATTCCCATCGGCCCCAACGGTGTAGGTCTTGCCACTTACCACGGCATCGCCACCGACGAATTTAAGTGTTTCGGCTTCCTTGCTGATGGTGATGGTTACCCTGCTGCCCTTCACAAGGTTGAGAATGGAGAAGTTGCGGTCGGCGTATTGTGACCAGAGCCCTTTCCAGTCACCTGCCGTTCGGAAGATGAAACCGCTGCTCGTACCGTTGTTGCGGTTGGTCGGGCCGACGGCAAAACGGTTGTCGAAGGTGTTGGTCGCTGTCGATATGAGTTGCAGGGCTGTGCCGCCAGTAGTGACTGTCTCACCGTAGGTGGGGGCTAATGTACTACTCTCATCAGCCACGACGAAGTCGTAGGTCTTGGCGTCTGCATTTGCTTTAAACCCTCCCAACAAGAGCAAGGCGAGGGTGCACAGTGCGAGTTTCTTAATGGTTGTGTTCATTGTTGATTTGAGATTTGGTTTTTACTTCACTAGGACCTTCTTGCCGTTCACAATGTAGATTCCATTTTTCATTGTTAGTCCTTCATCTTTCATTTTCAGTTGGCGTCCTTGCAGGTCGTAGACTCCATCTTTCATCTTCATTTTTTCATCTTTCATTTCCGTGATGCCGGTGCTGATGAAAGCGGGGGTAATGGTGATGCTCTCGATGTAGACGCTACCAGTGGTGACAAAGTCGAGGTTGCCGTCGTTCTCAACAGTGTACTCTTGACCACTGATGACCACATCGCCGTCGACAAACTTCAGGGTCTGATCGTCCTTGCTGATGACGAAGGTGACCTTGTCGCCCTGCTTCAGGTTGAGGATGGAGAGGTTGCGGTCGGCGTACTGCGACCAAAGTCCACGCCAGTCGCCAGCGGTGCGGAACTTGAAGCAGTTGCCGCTCTCGTTGTTGCGGGTGGTGGGACCCACGGCGAAGCGGTTGCCGAAGGTGTTGCTACCCGAAGCCAGCATGTTCATGGTCACATCGCCGCTGGTCACCTCAGCGCCCCAGTCGGGCAGAAGGATGCTGCCGGCAGGTGCGATGACGAAGTCGTAGGTCTTCTCGCCGTCAACCTCGGGCTCCTCAGGTAGGGTGCCGTCGCCTTCCTCGATGGTGACGCTCTCAATGTAGACGCTACCAGTGGTAACGAAGTCAAGGTTGCCGTCGGCAGTTGCGACGATGGGCTGACCGCTGACGACAACGCTGCCTCCCACCTGCTTGAGGGTCTGGTCTTCCTTGCTGATGACAAAGGTGACCTTGTCGCCCTGCTTCAGGTTGAGGACGGAGATGTTACGGTCGGCGTACTGTGACCAAAGCCCGCGCCAGTCGCCGGCAGTGCGGAACTTGAAGCAGTTGCCGCTGTCGTTGTTGCGTGCGCTGGGGCCTACGGCGAAGCGATTGTCGAAGTCAGAAGATCCTGCTGCCAGGAGGTTGAGGGTCACGCCACCGCTGGTCACCTCGTCGCCCCATGTGGGCAGCTGGACGGTGCCTTCGTCGGCTACTACGAAGTCGTAAGTCACTGTGTCGGCCACAGCTTGTGCTGTGAACATCATGGTGCAAACCAATGCACCGAGAAATGTAGTCTTTTTCATTGTTGTAATGGGTTTGTTAATGGTTTTGGTTTTATTTTTTTTCGTTGTAACGTTGTCTTGTCGTGACGGTATAACGATGTCTCGTTATTTTGAGATAACTGGCAAGGAAGGCTCACCCTCATAGGTGATGTGGGTAGCGGGCTGGCCATTGACGTTGACATCGAGTAACATAATGCCGTTGCAACCGTCGATGCGTGCCTCGTCGTTGGGAGTCTTGATGTCGATGTTCTGCAGAACGAAGGAGTGAACGTCGCGCAGTCGTATGAACTTGTCGGCACGGGCGGTAACGTTGTGGAGGAGGACGTTGCTCAGTGGGCGCTCGGGCAAGCCTATGGCATGAATGAACTGTTGGCAGCCCTCAATGTGCACATCGCTGATGGTGATGTTGCTGAAAGAGGGAGAGAGCGGGGGTATGGAGGTTCGTGGGTGTTCCCCCTCCAACGGAAACCGCTTAGCCAGCTCGCCGCCCCACTTCTGGCTACCCAGCATGTCGCAGTAGAAGGCATAGTCCTTGACGTTGGCTCGCACTCGCTCCACGAAGATGTTCTCAATACCACCGCCACGGGGACGCAGCGTTTTGAAACGGAATGCCTGATCGGTGCCCTGGAAAGTGCAGTCGTGCATGTAGATGTTACGCACACCACCGGCCACCTCCGTGCCGCAAACGAGTCCACCGGCGCCCCGCAGGGCTACGCAGTGACGAATGACGACGTTCTCCGTGGGCCGCCCAATACGCATGCCCTCTTGGTTGCGCCCGCTCTTCATGGTGTAGCAGTCGTCCTGACAGTCGAGCGAGCAGTATTCGATGAGTACGTTGCGGCTTGACTCAACGTCGATGCCGTCGGTGCGACCATGACCAAAACTGCGCACGGTGACGCCACGGATGATGACGCTGTCGCAATATTGCGGTACGACGTTCCAGTAGAGTCCCTGATCGATGGTGACACCCTCGATGAGCACGTTCTGGCAATTGATGGGCGCAATGGACTTGGGGAGGAACACCTCGCCCTGGTGTTGCTTCCCGTCGAAGATGCGGTCGGAGAGGGGCATGTCGGGCGTGACAATCTTCTCGATGTTGATGGCCCGCTCGTTGTTGACACGGTAGATTTCGCAATCCGTCGAGGGACCCACGATGTGCCCGCTGCCAGTGACGGCGATGTTACGGGCACCGTTGGCATAGATAAATGCACCGAGCGAAACCACTTCGAAACCTTCGTCGCGGGTGAAGACGGCAGGCAGGTAGTCCTCAATGCGTCCGCTGAAGTGGAGTTCGCAGCCCTCACTGAGGTGCAGTTCGACACCACTCTTCAACTCAATGCGTCCTGACTGCCAACGACCGGCGGGAATGTCGACCACCCCACCGCCTTGATGAGCCAGACGATCGATGGCCTTCTGTATGGCGTGGGTCGACAGGCCGTGGTTGTTCATCTTTACTTGAATCTTCTTGCCTTTGATTTCAGGTCGTTGCAATTGCGGCATGGGGAAGGGGGCATTGATGGGCGCAATCTCTTGGGAGACCTGCCATTCGTCTTTCCATTCGATGGTGGGCTTGCCTTGTTTGTCGAAAGTGACGGGGAGGAAGACGTAGCGGGAGTCGACGGTGGTGTCCCATTTGCCACGCTTGGCACCCGTTTTGTCTTTCACTTGTGGCGTGGACAAGTCGGGGGCGAAAGGCTGGTGGTCCTTGTAGCGTTCAGCATAGCTCTTGACCGTTCGCATGGGTATGTCGGTGCCTGTTAGGTGGGGCAGCCATCGGTCGGCCAAGGCAATAATAGTTTCCCCTGCGGTCTTCGATGGGGCTTCTATGCTAATGACACTGGCAATCTGTGAGCCGAAGGAGTCCTCAAATTCGTCGTTCGTGTGCGGACATCCCAGGTCAGTGTATTCGCCATGCGGGTCGTCGAAGACGCAAACGCGTGAGGGGTTGGGCACGTAGCCCGTAGTGCCACTGGTGAACATGTAGTGGCGACCATTGTAGACAAAGTGAGAGGGCGCTTCGCGCGTGTAGGGTGGTCGCAGTCCGACAAAATGCTCGGAATATCGGCCATTGGTGCCCAGATAGTCATCGGTGAGTTCGGCGCAGATGAGTTCCCAGTGTGGGCGCTCGAACCAGACGTAGGCCTTGCCTGTGGCGGGGTCGGCCCATAGATCGAAGTCGCCTACGCCGAAACCTTCGGGCTTTAGACTACGGATGAGGGTGTAGGGACCCTCGAAGCGGTCGGCCTGGAGGATAATGAAGAAGCCGTCGGTGTCCATCGACTTAATCCAGCACACCCACTTGTTGGTCTTCTTATTATATAATATGTGTGGACGGTCGAGCGTCTGCGAGTAGTGAAGTGGCGAGAGCGGGTTGAGGGTGTCGGGCTCGATGATGAGTCCCATGTCCTCCCAGTTGTAGAAGTCGGTGCTGCGATAAGCCCTTATGCCCCACGTCCAGACGTTGGAACCCATAGTTGTGTGCTCCTTGTTCTCGCCATACCAATAGTAGATGCCGTCCTTGATGAATATCTGCGGGGCGTGGGCCTGGATGGGCTTGCCGTCGGTGTCGAGCCAGGGCTGTCCGGGACGGATGCTGGTGTAAGTCTGGGCACCCGATTGTGCCCAGACGCAACTAACTAAAACAAATATTGAAAAAACTACTCTTCTCATTTTGCGATGATTTTTCTTGTTTCGTTGCCACGGCGCTCGATGCGCATTGTAGAATGTCCGTTGATCCTTGACGATTGGCCATCGGCAATACGGCGGCCCTGTAGGTCGTAGACGCACTGGGCGTCAGGTGCTGGGCGTCTTGCATGGGTGATGTCGGTGATAGCATCGGCAGCAGTGACGTGCAGTCGGAGGGTGTCGGTGATGCTTGTGCCAGAGAAGTCGCCCGACGACTTGACGATGAATTCATAGTCGCCCACTTCCGTTGGTGTGCCCGACAGGGTGAAGACATGAGTCGCAGCATCGCTCTTGAAAGTCATGCCGTCAGGAGCTGCATAGCTCTTGATGCGCTCGCCGTCGCGATATACGAACTGGAGGATGGCGGTTGTGCAGTTTTTCATACGGCACACGATGTCGCTGATGGCTTGTCCGAGCACAATGCTCTGCTCTTTCTCGCCTATGCCCACGAGTTCGAAACGGGTGGCAACGAAGTCGGGCAGGTAGTAACCCAGATGTGGTGGCTGGTTGTAACCCACGTTCTGCCAAGCCACAGAGAGGCGGTAGACGTGGTCGTGCATGAGCGTTGGGACACGGAGCTTAGTGGGCGTGGTGGTGGTGAAGATGTTGATGGAGGCAGAGTCGCTCTTATCAAACATGATGATCTCCTCTCGCCAGTCGCCCAGGATGTCGGCGACGAGTAGCGGGTTGGCCTTCGAACCGTAGGTCACGCTGCCCCCGTAGTTGCCGCAGGTGAGCAGCCGGCTCCACTTGCCGTCGTTGACGGCTCCCTTGTCGAACAGATCGTCGAGGGCATCACCGTTCCAGTAAATGCGGAAGTTGTAGAAAGGATGGGAGGCGGTGTAGTGGCCGACAACCTCATCGTCGCTGCTGTAGATGTTTTGGTTCGTGTTGAAGTCGTCGCTATTCCAGTATTCGAATCCGCGGTGGTTGCCCAGGATGTCGGCGGCGAGGCCGCGTCCCGTGTCGCCGCCGCCCGTGTGGTGGATGAGCAGTTCACCGGTGTATGCATCGCGAACGCTCCAGCCGTAGGGCGCCTCTTCATGCACCATCATCACCTCGAGACCGGGACGGTCGGGCATGAGGTCTGAGAGGTGAAGGGCGTCGCCGTGGCCAAGTCCTGTGGTGTGGAGCAGCGTGCCGTCGTCGTCGATGGCTGCTGAACCGTAGACAATCTCGTCGCAGCCGTCGCCATCGACATCGCCAACAGCCAAAGAGTGGCAGCCTTGGCCGTAAGCAGTGTAAAAGCCAGCGGCACCTGACGTGTTGGTGGTATAGGTCTGTGAGCTGATGGAACCGTCAGCGTTGGTCACTTCGACCTTGGTGGGCGACACCGAGGCATGGAGCCAGCGCGTGGAGAGCTTCGCACCGTCGAAGTCAACGGCCCATAGATAGGAGCGGGTGTAGTAGCCGCGACACATGATCGCAGAGGCGGGGGCTTCGGAACCGTCGAGATGGGCCACGCAGGCGAGGTAACGGTCGCAGCGGTTGCCATAATCGTCGCCCCAGAGAGTATTCAGGTCGGCACCTGATGGGGCTTTCACCTCGCCCGTGGTGCAGCCACGGTTGGGATTATACCAGATGGTGTGGAGGGCGCGACCCGTGGTGCCTTCGAACACTGTCAGATACTCGGCGCCGCTGAGGATGTAGCCATTTGAGTTGGCGTATTTCAGGGAGTTACTGGCCGACGAGATCTTGGTGTCGTCGGCAGCCTTGTTAACGTAGTTGCCCACACCGTCGACAGTGCCTTGGGCTGTCTTGCAGATAAGCTCAGCACAGCCGTCGCCATTGAAGTCGTAGACAAGGAACTGGGTGTAGTGGGCTCCAGCGCGGATGTTTGGACCCAGGTCGACACGCCAGAGCTTCGTGCCGTCGAGCTGGTAGGCATCGAGGTAGACGTTGCCGGTCTTTCCACTGTATGAGTTGTCTTGACAGTTGGTCGGGTCCCACTTGATGATGAGCTCGTAATTGCCATCGCCGTTGAGGTCGGCTACCGAACAGTCGTTGGGGAAGTAGTGGTAGTCCGTCTGTGAGGCGGGACGGTCTAACTTGATCGTCTTGAAGATGTCGCCCCAGCGGGTGACGGCTGCCGTTGTCTCTATCTCAGAGCCGTTCTCCCGCACCACCACCTGATACTGGCTGTCGTCGGTGCCGCCACTGACGCTGATGTTGCTTGCCGTGAGTCCCTGCTGGATGATGTTGCCGTCGCGCAGAAGGTCGAAGGTCACATCGTCGCTGTCGGTGTTCATCATGCGCCAGGAGACGAACGTACTGTTGCCGTTTTTTACGGCGACTACGCCGCGGCTCAGGTTTTCTATTTGGGCAAACCCTATGGCCGTTGGTGTTACGGCCAGGGCTGCCAGGATGTATTGCTTGAAATGTTTCATTTAAAGAATAAAAGGATTAAAAAATTCAAGTTCCGCATTTGCTCCGCTCGGCTTTGCCGCTTCGCTCTGCGAAGAACTCCTTACTCAACTTGCGAAAGTTGAGTAAAGGATTAAGAGCTATTTGACGATTTGCTTTTTGCCGTTCACGATGTAGAGACCTTTTTTCATCTTTAATTTTTCATCTTTCATTTTCAATTGTCGACCCAGCAGGTCGTAGACCCCATCTTTCATCTTTAATCTTTCATCTTTGATCTCCGTGATGCCGCTGAGGCTGAAGCCTAAGCGCGAAGCAATCTCACGTATGCCATGGATGGCGTTCTGCATCTCCTTGGCAGTCGTGGCTTGCTGTCCGTCGCTGATGTAGCGGCTCAGCTTTGTACCCCAGTAGTTGTCGGTGTTGACATTGGCTGCCATTGCGTCGTTGATGATGTTGTTGAGTTCGGCACGCGTGTCGTCGAGGTATTTCTGCTCGTTGCCCACGTAGAGGAGTTGGTTCTCGCCGAATCCAAAGCCGTTGGCACCAGCGTTGGCAAGGTTTCCGTAAGCTTCGAGGCCGAATTCAACGTTCGTGGTGCTCGTGCCCTCCTTTTTGAAGAAGACGGAATAGGTGGCGTAGACCATGCCGGGATACTTGCTGTTATTGGCAGTGCGCTCAAAGTAGGTGCCATCGTCTTTCACACCCATGTAGCACTTGGAGACGGTGATGGAGTCGGGAGCACCCTCCTGTCCGAAGAAGAGACGGATGCCGGGCTGGTAGATGGTGTCGATAGGCATCTCGTTAGCATCGTAGACGATTTGGGCGGCAGCAACGAGTTCATTGACACGCTCCTCGGAGATGTAGGCCTTGGCACGATATTCGTAGAGACCCTCGTAGGTGAGTTCCGCCAGCTGCATGACGCGCCCGTTGGGACCGGCCGTCGTACCACGCCAGCAGGTGGCACCATGGCCCTTGCCCAGAGTCTCATTGTCGCGAATCTCCCAGCGGCTCATGCCGTCGCCGATGGTCCATTGCCATCCGCCATGTTCGCCTTCAGTGGTGATGTTGCTGTTGGAGGCAAATTCAGAGAAGTCAGCGTTGGCAATCAGAATATTGGTGGGGTTGGCACGAGAGGCGGCAGTAGCCTCAAACTCCTCCTGGGCTTTCTTGATGCGGATGGCCGTCTCGTTGAAGAGGGCGCCTTGGTTCTCGGAGGAGAGGGCGGCCAACAGGGCTTCGCCAGCGTTGATGGCGTCCTGCAGGGCGGTACGATAAGTAGCGTCGGCACCGGCATTGGCGGGGTTCGTCAGAGCAGCCTTACCGTTCTGCAGGGCGTCCTTCAGGGCATCAATGGGTGCGTTTTGTGTGAGGATATAGCTGCGGGCACGCCCTAAGCGGTTCACCTCGTCGAGCAGTAGTTGTGTCTGTTCCTCGTTGACCATTGAGCGGTTGAGCACGTTGCCGTTGGTGTCGATAATCAGCAGCGAGGCATCATAGACGGGCTGTGCCAGAGCCAGGGCACGGTCGAGGGAGTCCTTCTCCCAAGGATATTCGGCCAGTTCAACGGGATAGTTGGCCAGTCGCTGTCCGAGGTTATATTGCTGAACGAGGAAGGCTTCTTTCTGATTGTTGAACTCTACCTCGTCGGTGGTGACGCCTAGCAGTCGTACCTGCGGGTTGCGCACACTGTAGCGTCCGCCAGTCATGCCTTCGAGCACGGGGAAGTGGAAACCCACCTTCAGCTCTTCGCCCTCGTGAATTTCGGCAATCATGTAGTACGTCTTCCAGTAGTAGCCGTTCAGCGTATCGTTCTCAAGCACCTCGTTTTGGTCGCCAACATAAATGTTAGGACCGACGATGGCGATGGCGTGATTCGAACCGTAGGGGTTGGCACGATTAGCGGCAGCCACGGCCTGGGCCTCGATGGAGAAGAAGTATTTGCCTGGGCCCACATTGTCAAGTGCTCCTGCCAGTGTGCGTACGCCGACGTTCAGTGCTTTTTGTCCCGTCTGTATGCCTGCGGTGGCAATGTAACCGTCGCCAGGATTGAATTCCAGCGTGGTAGTGCCGCTGCTGACGGCAAAGGCATCGTTGGGGAAGAAGCCCCAGCGGCCGCCCTCGAAGGTCCATGTGCCACGGTTGGTCATGCTGTTGTAGTTGGCACCGCCCCATGTTGACCAGTCAGTCAGGGTTGTGCCAACGAGGTTGGCGCCATTGGCATCGAGGAAGGGGGTGAGCACTTCGGCCTGGAAGAGGTCGAGCATAGACTCCATTGTTGCGAAGTCGTCGCACTGTGAGGGGTCTTGCAGGGCGGGCTTAAGCATGCCCTCTATGGCGCCGATGACCTCGTCCCTGTTTTCGGGAAGGTTCTCGTCGGCTGCAAGTTGCTCGGCATAGCTGATGAGACGCTCAGCCTGACGGGTGTCGTAAACCTCGATGGCTTGGCGAATCTCGACATTGGTAATGAGGGTGCCGGGTGTCATCTGATTGACGATGAAGACCAAATGCTGTGCGGCATCGACCTGTGCAATGTTGACAATCTGCTGCCATTCGCTTCCGAAGGGCTCGGGCGTGGCGATGACGGTCGCATTGTTGCTGGGTGTGAGTGCAGCGTCAGCATTGGTGAAAATGTTCAGGTAGTTCATTCCGCCTATGGTGATGGAGGTGGAAAGTGCGCTTTCACCTTTTATATAATAGGATACAACGTAGGTGCCTGGGTCGAGCGTGAAGACACGTGCAAGACCGTCGCCCTCGATGTTGCCGCTCTGAGTGACGATGGCAGCGTTCTCGCCATTGGGGCCTGCGGCGGGTTCGATGCCCCATACGGAACTGTTGAGTTCGCCTCCTAAGTCGTTTGTCCATGCCTCGAAGAACTGTTCGAAGCTACCGTTCGTCACGCAGTTGTCGCCTACGGCCTTGAACTTGGCCGTATGGGTGTAATAGTAGTCATCGGCAATCACGCTGAAAGTTGTTGCCATTGTGAACGCGAGCAGTAAAAGATACCTTTTCATACATTTGTTTTTTTTGTTAGTAATGACGTGAGTTTTGATTTCGGGTGCAAAATTAGGCCCTTTTGGGGCTGAAAATGTGCTAAAATCGTACAAAATGGGGTTATTTTGTCCACAACGGGCCATTATTGCTGATTTTTTTGACGGTTATGGTTGCCGACGGCAGGTGCGGGCGCAATTGAACAAAAAAGATGGAAAGTTTGGCAACAATGTTAGGTTATTCAAAAAAAAATGTTACCTTTGCACGCAAAATGGGACATTCTATGAAGATACTTGTTACCGGAGCCAGCGGATTCATAGGCTCCTTCATCGTGGAAGAGGCCCTGCGGCAGGGCTATGAGACGTGGGCGGCCGTGCGCAAAAGCAGCTCGCGCGAGTTCCTTCAGGACGAGCGCATCCACTTCATCGAGCTGAACCTCAGCAGTCAGGACGACCTTGAGATGCAGCTCATGGGTCACGACTTCGACTATGTCGTCCATGCTGCCGGCGTGACGAAGTGCCTCGACAAGCGCGACTTCTATCGCATCAACACCGAGGGCACCAAGAACCTCGTCCGTGCCATCATCGCTCTGGGCATGCCACTGAAGAAGTTCGTCTACCTCAGTTCGCTGAGTATCTTCGGCGCCATCCGTGAGAAGCAGCCCTACCAGGACATCCGCGATACCGACACGCCGAAGCCTAACACCGCCTATGGCCGCAGCAAGCTCGAGGCCGAGCGGTTCCTCGACGCGCTGCAGACGCCCTTCCCCTACGTCATCCTTCGTCCCACGGGTGTCTATGGTCCCCGCGAGCGCGACTATTTCCTCATGGCAAAGAGCATCAAGCAGCACTCCGACTTTGCCGTGGGCTACCGTCGTCAGGACATCACATTCGTCTATGTCGAGGATGTGGTGCAGGCCGTCTTCCTCGCCTGTGACTACGGGCAGCCGGGCAGCCGCTATTTCCTCACCGACGGCGAGGTCTATCAGTCGTCGACCTTCTCCGACCTCATCCGCGAGGAGCTGGGCCACCCCTGGTGGATACGCATCACCGCTCCCATCTGGGTGCTCCGCATCGTCACGTGGTTCGGCGACAAGATAGGCCATCTCACGGGGCACATCTCGGCCCTGAACAACGACAAGTACCACATCCTCCGCCAGCGCAACTGGCGCTGCGACATCGAACCCGCCCGCCGCGACCTGAGCTACCAGCCGCTCTACACGCTCGAGCAGGGCGTGCGCCTCTCTATCCAGTGGTACAAGGAGCACGGGTGGCTGTAAGGAAGTGAAAAGAAGTTATAAGTGATAAGTGAAAAGTGAAACCATCCCTTTCTTTTAAACAACGAATTTAGACGAATCTCACGAATTGTACGAATTATTATTGATGACACAAATTTTCGCCGCAGCGCGATGGCCTTCGCGTAGCAAATTCGTGTAATTCGTAAAACTTGATTTAATTCGTGTAATTCGTAAAACTTGATTTAATTCGTGTAATTCGTAAAACTTGATTTAATTCGTGTAATTCGTTTAATTCGTCTTGATTCGTTGTTTAGAAAGTAATTCGTTGTTTTAAAAGTAAATAGTGATAAGTGAAAAGTGAAGGATTAGCTATCAAGGGACTGCTGTGGGCAGAGTGGGCTGTGTTGGCCTATGTGCTGTTCACCCTGTTGCTCATGTTCCTCCACTGGCAGCAGTTCGAGCAGCCTATGCCCATGCTCGGAGGGCGCGTCGCTGTTGTGGTCGTGACCTTGCTGCTGTGGCGTGTCTACCGTCGGTGGCCCTCACGCTGGACGGTGTTCTTGCGAGTCGCTTTCCAGATGTCGCTGCTCTCATGGTGGTACCCCGACACCTACGAGCTCAACCGCTTCCTGCCCAACCTCGACCACCACTTCGCCGCCCTCGAACAGGCGCTCTTCGGCTGCCAGCCTGCACTGCTCTTCTCGCAGCAGTGGCCCCAGCCGCTGGTCAGCGAGCTGCTGTCGCTGGGCTATGTCAGCTACTATCCCCTCATCGCCCTCGTCACCCTCTACTATTTCTTCCGCCGTTACGACCGTTTCCTCTACGCCGTCTTCATTATCATGGCGTCGTTCTTCCTGTTCTACGTCATCTTCGACCTGCTGCCCGTTGTCGGGCCACAGTTCTACTACGAGGCAGTCGGCACCGACCTTATTGCCCAGGGACAGTTCCCCGATCTCGGCCTCTACTTCTTCGACCATCAGGAGTGCCTCGATATTCCCGGTTGGGGCGATGGTCCTTTCCACCATTTGGTGCAGCAGGCCCACGATGCTGGCGAGCGTCCCACCGCCGCCTTCCCCTCCAGCCATGTGGGCATCACTACCGTGCTGCTGTGGCTGGCCCGCGACACCCGTTGCCGCTGGCTCTTTTGGACGGTGGCCGTCTTCGGCCTGCTGATGTTCTTCGCCACCTTTTATATTTACGCGCATTACGCCATCGATGCCCTGGCGGGTCTCGTCGTCGGCACCCTCTTCTACTACATCCTTCGTGCCGTCCCGGCAGTAAGTCGTTAGTCAGTATTTTACTGAAACGCATTCATCTCCGAGATGAATGCGATTCAGCTACTATCTGAAATGGTTTCAGCTGCCGACTGAATGTGATTCAGCTCGGAGCTGAATCCGATTCGTCCGCTAGGTAAATAGTTCTGACACCGTCGTTCCCTATCCTTTCATGGCTGGTACGCTGCAAGCACTCTTTTATATTTCACTCACCTTTCGCAAGTTCCGCAAGGATAATGCCGTAGGCATCAGATTTCCGTAGCCAGCCATTCCTATGGCTGGTATTTGCGGACAACGGTGACGAGCGTGCCTTTAGGTACGCGACAACAACGCGCTTAGTCGCGTACCTAAAGGCACGCTTGCCCCGCTACGGCTTTTACACCAGCCATTTCGCAGCCCCTAAGGGGCAGCTGTATGGCTGGCTACCAAAATCTGATGCCTATGGCATCTGCAGCTGTATGGCTGGCTACCATTCTCTTCTGCCGCCCCTTCGGGGCTTTATTACTGGTTATTTTTGAACATGCGGCACTTGTATATCTTATTAATGAACGCAGGTAGATTATATGTTTCTGAGGAGCATTTCCGATATTTATCCACGGAAAATTTGGCGGAATCAAAAAAAGTGTGTATCTTTGCAGACAAATTGAACATTCACTTAAAACAATCAGCATTATGAAGAAAATTCTTATTACGCTCCTTGTCCTGCTCTGCACCCTCGGTGCCAGCGCCCTGGAGTTTGACGAAGATCGGTTCCACTATGCCACCATTACGGGCAGTACTGACTCCGAGACGGGCCTCATCCACGTCCGTCTGACGGGCGTCGCCTCGGGAATGTTGTTCAGCTACGACGACCGTGTGCGCATCCCCGGCCACGTAACCCACAACGGCACCACCTACCTTGTGGAGGAGATTGCCACGGGCGCCTTCGCCAACATTCCTAACTTGCATTACGTCCAAATCGGCTACGGTGTGCGACGCATCGCGACGTATGCTTTCCTCGATACCAACTTCGCCATTCGCGGCATCTACTTGCCCAGCTCGGTGAAGACGGTGGAGGGGCAAGCCTTCTACGTAGCAAGCAACTGCGCCATCACGCTGATGCATCTGAAGAACCTGCCCACATTTGCCAGCAACTGGATGTTAGGCTTGCAGAGCGGCCAGTTCAATGTCTATGTGCCGACGCAGGCACAAGTCGACGATGTTAAAAACGCCCAGTTCTTCCAGACCTACAAGCCTAAGAGCATCACCGTTACGCCATCGGTGGCCTGTGACATTAGCCAAGTGCTCGACGGTTTCCGCTACTACTCCGTCTTCGTGCAGGAGCCCACGGCCTTGCAGGAGGGCAAGCTCGCCGTCGTGGGCTACAGCAACGAGTCGAGCACTTTTAACGGATTCTTAATCGCTGCCGCCTCGTCGAACTACGCCACCGTTGGATCGGGCGTGAAGCGGTCGTACTACACCGAGATAGCCGACTCGGCCTTCATGGGCTCATTTTCGACCTATTCCGGCAAAGTGCAAATATCGGGCTCGCATCTTGAAAGGATAGGAGAGGGCGCCTTCGCAAATTGTGCGATGCTGGAAGCGGTGTCTATATATGATGTACCGGTCATTGCAATGCGGGCTTTCTATAATTGCACAAACCTGAAGACACTCAACCTTGATACGGGCATTGAGAGTATAGAGTTTGAGGCATTTTATGGTGGCGCATACGAAAAAGTTACTATCCCTGGAACCGTTACGTTTATTGATTACACGGCGTTTACCTATTCCTCCTTGAAAAACTATGGCGTCATGAGTTCCAACAACACATTCAGTACCTATAAAGGGATGTTGTTCAACAAGGCCCAGACGACACTTCTCTCCATTCCCACGATGACGCCGAATACCATTATCGACGCCTCCTGCCTGCCCACAACGTTGAAGTCGATAGGAACATATGCTGGTAGAAGTAACAAGACGGTGACGGATGTGAACCTGCCTTACGGCGTCACCACCATCAGAAATGCAGCCTTTGGCTTTATGGAATCTGTCAAATCAGTCCGTCTCCCAAGCTCTATTACCAGTTGTGGCTATCACGTGTTCTGCTATACAAAGGATTTCGACCTGTGCTTTGCCTGGTTAGACAACATTCCCAGAACGATAGAAGAAGAACTCCTGGAATATAGCACGCCTACCATCTACATCCCGAATGCCAAGGCCCAGGACTTATACAGTGCAAGTCCTGCGTTTGAAGGTCAAACCTTCAATGTCGACCCCATGAAGGCATACGACTTCATGGATGTGGCCACACCTTCCGACGGTGGTGTGGTGGCCGTGACGTCGTGCGTGACAAAGGCGGCCACGTCCTCTGCCGACGGTGAGGCCGCCATCGTGGGCGGCACGGGTAAGCTGCGCATCAACATGGGCGACGGTGTCCCTGCCTACTACCCCAACTACGACGGCAAGTACTACATCTATAAATCGGTCTACGAGAATGCTTTTAACGGTAACAATGAACTCACCGAGGTCAGCATCAACTCTTCGTACCTGACGTCAATCGGCGCCTCGGCCTTCCGCAGCGCCCCTAACATCACCACCATCAACATCAATGCCCCGGCAACTATCGGAGCCTACGCCTTCATGGAAACGCCGGCGACGAGCATCACGCTGAACAGCGTCACCATGCTTGGCAAACAAGCGTTCTACCATGCTTCGGCTTGCCCGAAGCTGACCATTCCTGCCTCGGTGACAAGTATTGGCGACCGCGCGCTGGTCGCAATGAACGGTACGCAAACCTTTACCGTCAACAGTTCGAATCCCAACTACAGTAGCGACTCCCACGGCTTCATCTACAACAAGGACAAGAGCAAGCTTGTGGTTGTGCCCGGCGCAACGACTTACACGGTGCTCAACGACGTGTCGTTCCCCAATGCCATGAAGGAGATCGACAGTTACGCGTTCTACTGGAACCTGGCCGTGAAGGACGTTCGTGTGCCATACGGCGTCACCAAGATTGGCGATGAAGCGTTCGTTGGAGCCGAAAACCTGGAGAACCTCCACATACCCAGCTCTGCAGACCTTGGCAATAGTTTTAGACTCTATGGGTGCATGTCGCTGAAGTACCTGACCATCAACCAGGAGGTGCCGCCCACCCTCGGCTCCAACGGCCTCGTCTATGTGAACTCGAATTGCTACGTCTACGTGCCGCTGCGCCCACAATCATCTATCAGTGACCACGACGAAGCCAGAGTGGGATTGTACAAAGACAACGCTCAATGGAGCAGGCTGAAGGTGCGCTACGGTGCCTACGACTTCATCGACAACTCGATAGCCTACACCGTGCAGTCCGACGGCACCCTCGCCGTGGTGCAGGGGCAGTATAAGGGCGACATCCTCCGGCAGTATGACGACAACGGCAATCAGCTGAAGAGCATCACCGTGCCCGAGAAGGTGACCTACCGCGGCAACACCTACACCGTGACCGCCCTCGACAATGCAGCCTTCAAGGACAACACCGCCGTGGAGAGCATCACCCTGCCCAACACCATCACCGACTTCAAAGGCGAGCGCGCATGGGACATTTATTTGGACTATATGAACAGCGGCATGCAGTTCCGCGGATGCACCAGTCTGAAGAGCATCAAGCTGCCCAGCAATATCAAGGCCATTCCCGCAGAGTGCTTCCAGGACACAAAGATAGAGAAGCTGACGCTGCCCTACGGCATCGAGAGCATAGGCACGTATGCATTCAAGAATGCCGAGATTGGCGAGCTGCTCATTCCTTCGTCGTGCCAGAGGTTCTGGTACAATCAATTAATCTATGTAAGCAGGCTCGACCGTCTCATCCTCAATGTTCCCTTCGACAAATATAGTGCCCCCAGCAACCTCGACCTCGGAATTTATAAGGAAACAAAGAGCGCACTCAGCAATACACGGGTCAACGTGCCCTTGACCTCGTTAGATGAATATAGCAGCGTTGACTTCTTTGCCGAGGTAAAGAGCGTGAGGGCTGGCGCCTACGACTTCAAGGTCAATGGCGGCGCCGGCGGCTACCTCACCGTCACCGGTACGCAAGCTGCCAACGATGCGCGGGCGCTCGCTCCTTCACAGGTGCCCTCTGTGGCTCCCCTGGCCAAGTTCGTCCAAGGCCCCGACCAGACGCTGGTCACCAGCGTCGCAATGGGCCTCGTTGAAGACGACATTTACACCGACAAGCACTACAACGCCACCGACCTTGACGAGGCTGCTTTCTCAGGTGCCACCAACCTCAATCAGTTCTCACTCAACGGCATTGAGCTGACGGCCATTCCCAAAAGTGCCTTCTCAGGCTGTACATCGCTGAAGAGCTTCCCCTTCGAGAGTCCCCTGCAGTCGATAGGCGAAACGGCTTTCTATAATTCGGGACTTGCTGACGCCGTCATCCTCCCAGAGTCGGTTACCGACATCGGCGAAAATGCCTTCAACTGTTGCGCAGGGATAAACATTCTCCAACTGCCCTACCTCCCGAACGAAAGCCTGCTCCGCAAGCATATCTACTTCACAGGCATGAACCAGCAGTTCGCCTGCTATGCCGACCGTAGGAACTTCCACATGCTGGAGTACACCCACGACAACGTCTATCCCTACCTCCGCGAGAACAGCAAATGGACGACGATTGACATCCGCAAGACCGGCAACTACTACTATCAGGTGGAGGACATCATCCGTCAGGGCGGCGAGCTCTACATCATCGGGGGCGTCAGCAACGGCGTCATCAGCAACGTCACGAAGGTGCTGTCCGGCCAGCGTGTCGACAAGTCGGGCGAGCGCGGCTATGTGGCCCGCATAGAGCCCGGCAAGACCTACCTCTTAACGCCGACCACCACTAACGACGTGTCGCCAGAGCTGAAGAACGTCAGCAACATCATCTACCCACGCTATTCTCTCAACGAGGACCGCAGGCCCGTGTCCCAACTGCTCAGCAACTCCTATTATGAGGTCGACCCGACGTCCTCCGACCTCCGCTTCCTGAGGTGCCAGGACGGTGGCGTGCCACAACTCTGCTACGGCTACCTCTCAGCCCAGAACGCTCCCGACGTCATCACCGCCGGGTATGCCCGTGGCGACGTCAACGGCGACGGCACCGTAGGCATCGGCGACATCGTTGCCATCACGAACATTATGGCCGGCATCGAGACTAATCCCGACTACATTGCCCGTGCCGACGTCAACGGCGACCAGAGCATCGGTATC
>JAEEGL014388597.1_pt1 | contig 30554 bp, 42 predicted proteins | sample 9134231 | NCBI WGS metagenome assembly JAEEGL01 (sample SAMN16246548, study PRJNA631951) | gut metagenome | biome: gut microbiome; feature: rumen; material: fiber-attached | host: Bos | place: Iran: Karaj | collected 2018-10 | reverse complement strand
TTCGTAAAGGGCTACGAGCACGACACGATCAAACACTCCGACAAAATGGGGAAGATGACATTTGAGGAGTGGTTGGAAGCCAAGCCGAAGCCGCAGAACATTCTCCACCAGAAGAATCTCGGTGAGCAGATTGAGGGGAGTTACATAAAGCAGTACCGGAAGATGAACAAGGAGGCCGACGAGATTCTGAAAAACCGGTCCACGGTGGTAAATGGGCAGGACATTTCAACCACATGGAAAAGGCGGAAAGATCAGTTCGACTTCGAGATCGAGGATGTAATCAATGCTCAGGGATTCGACGGCAAACCGCGTGTTATGTCGCGGGCCGAGTTCGAAGAGGCGGTAAAAGCCGCCAATGGTGGAAACGGATTCATTGCGCAGAGAGCGTACACGGCACCAGATAAAGAGTCACTTGAAATGTACCACAAAGAATTGCTCGATGGAAAATGGTACGTTGATTGTTCAAGAGGCGGCGCTGTGTATGGGCAGGGAATGTATGGGTCCGCCAACTTCTCTGGTAAACTGAGCGATCAAATCAGAGAAACAATGGACATTTACAAATACGGCGATGTGCAACAGCCAGGGTTTGCAGATTGGCAGAACCATTCTGAGAATGCAAATTGGACAAAGATACTTAGTGGCCACGGAGCGTCAGATGCGGAAATTAAAAAATACATCAACGGTGAGCCAATTGACAGGAAGATTTACGACAAGCTCGACGAGGCATATAACGAGTATCAAAACCAATGGATCAATTCCGAAACTGAGCGAAGAAGAAAGAAATCAATCCACCGCGTTGAAACATTCACGCTTGATCCGTCTGCAAAAATTATCTCTTACAAAGACCTGCTTCATGAAAGAGATTTTGACCCAAACGAGGCGGATATAGACATCAGGAATATAGGCGCATACGCTGCGGCCAAAGGTTATGACGCCATTCGTGTTGATGAATCAGACAGCCCAGCGCCAGAAGTAATAATCCTCAACCGTACAAAAGTTATCTTCTTGAGGGAGGACTGATCCATGAGGGAGTTTAGGCGAAACAAAGAGACTGGCATCCTGGAGGTCTGGGATGGCAGCAGGAAGGTCGGAGAGGTCCGAACAATGGGTGACGAGGTAATAAAGGAGGGCGACGATGGGAGTGGAATTCCGAATGGGCGACGATCACACCGACGAGGTTCAAGAGGCAGTTCACGACGCAGTTCTGGTCGCTCTTGATGCGGCTGGCCTGCAGGGGGCCACGCTTGCTCGAATGGAGCTGCAGAACAATCCTTCCCGAATTGACACCGGCCTGCTCCGCAACTCCATCACGCATGCGGTGAGCGGAAAGCCAGCGGCGATATCGGAGTACCAGGCGAGCAATGCGTCTAAGTACAACGGCAAGGTTCCGGAGCCAGGAGGTTACTCCGGAACCGCTCCGGACGAGGGTGAGGGAAAGGAGGCTGTCTACATCGGCACCAACGTGGAGTACGCTGCGTAAACAAACATGCGCCTTTATGTAGTAATGCATATCGAATAATCGGGCAAAATCGGTGAAAGCCACCGTTAGCAATGTCGGAACTTTCGCGCTATAATTATATGCAAGGAGGTACACGGCATGAAGAATTTAAGCAAGGTAAAAGACCTAACTGGAAAAAGATTTGGAAGGCTTACAGTAATTGGAATAGACGAAGGAAAGCAGACACGGAAAACATACTGGTTATGCCAATGTGACTGCGGGAGAATATCATCGCACAGATCTGACGGACTGCAAAGCGGTTCAATCCGTTCCTGCGGGTGCCTTAAAAATGAGTTATCTGCGGAGCGGGTGGCAAAGAACCACAAGCACAAACAGTCGGGAACAAGGCTTTACCATATTTGGCAGGGGATGAAAAGCAGGTGTTACACCAAAACTTCACCCGACTATCAAAGATGGGGCGGTCGTGGGATAAAGATGTGTGATGATTGGCGTGACAGCTTTGAATCGTTTTATGAATGGGCGATGGAAAGCGGGTACAAAGACGCGCTGACAATTGACAGGGTTGATAATGACGGTGATTATACACCCGATAATTGCAGGTGGGCATCCGCAAGGGAGCAAGGGAGAAACCGCAGAAGCAACATTCCGATTACAATAGGAAACACCACAAAAACCTTAACGGAGTGGTGTGAAATATTCAATCTCGATTACAAAATGGTCAATGCAAGGTATAAGCGCCTGGAAGATGGCGTGATAAGCCTTGATAAATTGTTTAAAGGCTAACACCGAGGTAACTCAGGGAATCACTGAGCACTGTAGAGCGTAGGCGGTGAGCGCTAAGAGAGCAATAATCCGCCCAAGAGTGTCCGACGTCCCGCTGGGACGGTGATGTACGCCGAACTTGTACGATGGGAAAGTGCAAGAAGCAGAGATAAAAAGCTCTGCGATAACATATTGATGTTCACGAAGGGACTGACCGCATGGCTCCAAACCGATTTCTTAAAAATGCCATTGAAAGGAATAAATCTGAATTCGAACAAATAATCAGTCAAGTGTTGCGCAATTTATCGGGTTAGTTTAAGATTAAAGGAGGAGCCTTTGAAACACAAACTGAATAGCGGCGGGACACCGGTACAATGCACTTGTGGCAAGATGGTCGCAAGGATTCGGAACGGCAAGGTCTATGTATACTGCAAGACCTGTAAACGAGAAGTCCCGCTGGAGATAGAGCCAAGAGCCACAGCAGCCCAGAGCCATTGAACGTTTAGTTCAGTGGCTCTTTTTTTATACCTGCGGTCGACGCACTGACTGCGGGAAGCATCCACAAAGCAAAGGAGGATACATGGCACTTACGAGGAAGATGCTCAAAGCAATGGGTATCGAAGACGAGAAAATTGATCAGATCATCGAGGAACACGCCGAGACCGTGAACGCGCTTAAGCAGCAGCGCGACCAGTACAAGGTTGATGCTGAAAAGCTCCCTGACGTCCAGAAGGAGTTGGACGATCTGAAAGAGGCGGCCGAGAAAGACGGCGAGAATCCGTACAAGGCAAAGTACGATGAACTGCAGCAGCAGTTCGATGATTACAAGGCGGACGTGACCGCCAAGGAGACCAAGGCCAGAAAGACGGCGGCTTACAGAAAGCTGCTGCAGGATTCCAAGATCTCCGAAAAGCGCCTGGACTCTATCCTCAAGCTCTCACCTGTTGACGATATCGAATTAGACGACAAGGGAGAGATCAAGGATGCAGAAACAGTAAAGAAGAAAATCGAAGAAGAGTGGAGCGACTTCATCGTGACCGAGGAAACCCACGGTGCGGGCGTGCAGAATCCGCCTGCCGGTGGCAATCCGGCTGGTGCAAGCGGCGGCGGTACAAAGAGCCGTGCGGCGCAGATTCAGCAGCAGTACCAGGCTTCACTCTACGGATCAAAGGAGGCAAAATAAATGTCTTTTATCAACACAAATGATAACGGAAAAGTTTATGCTCCTGGCTGGTTCCTCGCGAGCGAGGAATGCACGAGGGAGACAAGGCAGATCGCGCAGTCGGGTGCGACCACTGCGGCAGATGGATCCAAGTACGTTAAGATGGGTACTCCCTACCCGTCCAACGATGCAAACGCGATCGGGATCGTTTATGAAGACGTCGATGTGACAACCGGTGACATGCCCGGATCTGTCGTTACTAAGGGCATCGTATACGCAGACAGACTTCCTGTTGCGCTTGCGGACACGGCAAAGACGGCGCTGGAGGGCCTTGGCTTCAAGTTCTTGACCACCGCTCCCGCTGTTACTCGCCCTTACTAAGAAGGAGGTGAATAGATATGCCCAGAATCGCATGGGAGAATGACATTCTCGGATTTGTACCTAAGACTGACTGGCTGGATGTCGGCACGATCGTAGCAAGACCCAACGATCCCGTTGACCAGCTTATCGACGACACAAAGACCGACAACCTTGTCGCTGAGTGGGAGTCCCTGGCTTCTGAATTCCAGATCCCTGTTATGGCTCAGTTCCACGGCTTCGACACCGAGGCACAGACGACCTTCCGCGTGCCGATCGACCGACACAACATCGAGAAGGGCCTGATCAAGGTCAAGATCAACCAGTCCGAGCGTATGCGCACACTGCTTCGCTCCGGCGTTCAGAACGACGACCTGTACGACTACATCATCAGGGATGGTGTAAGACTTTCCGACCAGGTTGTAACCCGCTCCAAGGTCGCCAAGAACGAGCTGCTTGCGACCGGTAAAGTCACGATCAAAGAAAACAACCTGAATCTGACGGTTGATTACGGTGTGCCGGCGGCCAACACCGCATATACTCTCGATCTCGGCGTAAACGCTGATATTGCTTCGCAGCTTCAGACTATTATCGACGATGCAACCGCCAAGGGCGTGACCATCACCGGCATGTACACAAGCCGCAAGAACATCACCAAGCTGAGAAACAACGCTGGCCTGCAGAAGCTGATCAACGGCAACGCTGCGGAAGGCGCAATGCTTCGGAATACTTCTCTGCAGGAGTATCTCTCCGAGGAGTTCGGGATCAACCAGATTCTGACCAACGATCTCACATACGGCAAGAGCGCAACGATCGGCGCCAATGGCAGACCGAACATCTCCACCGCTCGCTATTACCCGCAGAACAAGGTCACGTTCTTCGCCACCAATCCCGGCGGCAGACTGGCCCGTGGTCTTTGGGGCGATCCGCCTGAGATCGACAACGCGAGATTCTATGAAAACAACGAGCAGTCCAGCTCCCCTTACGTCTACGTCACACAGAAGATGGAGTGGGATCCTGCAGTCCTCTGGACAAAGGCTTCCGCGCTGTTCATGCCGGTCCTGTTCAATCCGAACAGCCTTTTCATCGGGACGGTGCAGTCTGAAGGATAAGGAGAGATCACAATGCTGACTGAACTTTGCGAATATCTCAGAAACTGGTTCTGTGAAGATCAGGACAAGCATATCGGAACGATCACAATCACGGGTGGTGCTATCACTGCCCGTGATGATTTGATATTTAGCGACACTGTTATTGAGCCTGTCGCTGGACAGTATTTTCGCGTTGTCGGGAGCATTTTTAACGATGGCGTCCATCAGTATCCGGACGAGGAAATGGTCGACGAGACGTTTGAAGGCGCTGTGTGGCTGATGCGGGTACCGCCTGCAGTGATTGCGCTGGCCGAGGAGATCGCTGCCTGGAAGGGCAAATACATGACGCTGGGGAGCCAGTACATGAGCCCTTACAACAGTGAGTCTTTTGCCGGATATTCGTACAGCAAGAGCGGATCGGGAGCAGGCGCTTCCGCGAACGGATCGGGCCTGTCGGGATGGCAGGCCGTGTTTGCAGACAGGCTTAATTTGTGGAGGAAGGTTTAATGTCACTGCTTGATGACGCAATGGAATCATGTGTAATGCTCGACAGAACAACTGCACCGGACGGATATGGCGGGAAAATTGACACGTGGGTCGACGGTGCCGAGTTTAATGCCGCTATTGTATTTGATTCGTCAATGGCTGCGCGAGTGGCATCAGTGCAGGGCGTTACGGACCTGTACACGGTTACGACAAGAAGGGCTTTTGTGCTGAATTACCACGATGTGTTCAGACGCGTCAGAGACGGAAAGATCTTCAGAGTTACCACAGATGGTGATGACAATGCCACTCCCGCCAGCGCCGCACTCGACATGCGTGTCGTGAACGCAGAAGAGTGGGAGGTGACTGATGGATAACTGGCAGGCACAGCAGGCGTTTTGGGAGTCCTTCGGATGGCCCGCATATGACGATCAGACAACCTTTACCGAGGATGATCTTCCTGCTTACCCGCATATCACATATGAGTCTGCAGACGGCGATTTTGGCGCGGAGACGCAGCTCGCGGTCCATCTTTGGAACCGATCGGCATCATGGGCCACGATCAAGCAGAAGGCCGCGGAGATCAAGGAAGCGCTCGTTGGCGGCGGGGTAAAGCTGGAGACTGACAACGGACAGATATGGCTTAAGGTCCCCAGCGGTGTGGTATTCAGCAGGCCGTTTGCAACAGGCTCGTCCGATGAGCTGGTCCAAAGAATAATGATAAACGTGTCAGCGGAATTTCTGTCTGACTGAAAGGAGTAACGATGGGTACAAAATTTGCAAAGGTCAATCCCGACCTTTTCAAAAAGATTCAGATTAACGCGGGCATTATCTGCAAGGGCTTTGTCCCTGCTACCGCAGTTGTGACCGACATCCTCTCAGCCACAAGCGGCGGCATCACTTTTGCATCGAATCCTACATACTCGGATTTTTTTGAGGATGTGGACAACCTGCCGCCTAACACAAAGCAGGGCAAGCGTATCACTGCATGGGACCCCGCGCTCAGCGGCACCATGCTCGAGGTCAATCCCGCCAACGTCAAGAGCAGGCTCGGGGCGGCTGATACCGAAACGACTACGGGCACGACGATCACAAAGATCACTCCAAGGGCAACGCTCGAGGAATCGGATTTTGAGGACATTTGGTTTGTTGGCGATTACTCCGACGAGAACACCGGAGCAGATGCGGGATTTATCGCGATCCACCTTATGAACGCGCTCAACACGGTCGGTTTCCAGCTTGTGACCGGTAAGAACGCGAAAGGCCAGTCAACTTTTGAGTACCACGGCCACTATGATGTAGAAGACGAGAACCAGGAGCCGCCCTTCGAGATCTACGTTAAAGACAGTCCTGCATAAACCACAGAAACCACAGAGACCACACCATAAGGAGAGATCATGGAAAAAGAAAGCGCTGAGAAGGTAAAAAGCATAGCAAACTGCAAGCCGAGTGAGTTTCTGCGGCAGACAAATGCGATTCGCCACTACGTAGAGAAGTGGATCAAGGCGACCGACATCGCCGAGATCAGAAAACGGCTCCCCGAGATCCCCGCAGGGGCAACGGACGAGGAAAAGAAGGAACTCATGGCAAAGCAGTCGCGGGAAAACTTTTCCGCTATGCTTGACGCGGCTTTGGACGAGCATCCCGAGGAGACGTTGGGCGTGCTCGCGCTGTGCTGTTTCCTTCCCGTGGAGCAGGCTGACGACTACCCGATGGAGCACTACATCGAAGCGCTCGCTGACCTCATGGAAAGCGAGGCAGTCATGCGTTTTTTTACTTCGTTGGTGAGGTTGGGGCTGAAGCTTGGGAAGTAACCGGCATACAACTTGACATGGTTGATCTTTTGGGAGCGGGGTATGTGGTGGATTACTGCATATCCCGTTACAAGCATAAGCAGGAAGAAAAGCTCTATAGGGCATACGTATCGGACGCGCTTATGCACATCGCAAACAACCTGTCGCATGCTTTCGGCGGCAACCGAATCACGCAAAGATACATTGACTTAATGAAACCGCAAGACACCCGCACGGGTGACGATATAGCGGTTGACGTAATGCAAAGGGCGGGGCTTACGCTCGGAGGTTAAAGATGGGCGGTGAACTTTTTACCCTGTTTGCAAAGCTCACACTAGACACAGGTGAGTTTGATAAAAATATAGATCAGTCAAAGGAGAAGGGAAGCACTTTCGGGGATATGCTCAAAGCCGACCTCGTTGGCAGGGGCATTTCTGCGGCTGTTGATGGCTTCAAAAACCTTGTTGGCGCGGTGAAAGACTTCACCTCGAACGCGGTCAACGCTTACGGCAACGTGGAACAGCTTCGCGGCGGTATCGAAACCCTTTTCGGTGACTCGGCTCAAAAGGTCATGGCTGACGCGGATCAAGCCTTCAAAACGGCAGGAATGAACGCGGCTGACTACATGGAGACCTCGATTCAGTCGGCGGCGTCCCTTATCAATTCCCTCGGCGGCGATCAAGCAAAAGCGGCTGACCTCATGAACATGAGCATCACCGACATGGCGGACAACGTCAACAAGATGGGAACCTCGATGGAAGGCGTGCAGAACGCCTACCGCGGCTTCTCTCGTGGCAACTTCACCATGCTTGACAATTTGGCGCTCGGATTTGCGGGCACCAAAGAGGGCATGCAGGAATTGCTCGACAAAGCAGAGGAAATATCGGGCATAGAGTACGACATTTCCTCATATGCGGACATTGTCGAGGCAATTCATGTTGTGCAGGATGAAATGGGAATCACCGGCACAACGGCGAGAGAGGCATCCGAAACCATACAGGGATCAGTCGGCGCGATGAAATCGGCGTGGGACAACCTTGTCGCCGGCATAGCGGACCCCGACGCCAATATGGGCGAGTTGGTTACTAATTTGGTCGACACCTCGAAAACTGCCATCGGAAATCTTGTCCCTGCAATCGGGCGCACCTTTTCGGGCATTGGCGTTGCAATCAAACAGATCGCGCCGGTGCTTATGGAAGAGGCACCCAAGATATTCAGCGATCTTGCGCCCGACCTTGCGGAAGCCGCCCTTGCAATGGTTGAGTATGTCGTTGACATGCTCACGGAGAACGCGGGCACATTCCTTGATGCGGGCATTGAATGGGTAACACAGCTCGGAGAAGGGCTTATTGAGGGCATCCCCGCATTTTTGGAACAGGCGTTGCCAATCATTGAAAACCTGTCCGAAATGCTACGGGAAGGCGCGGGCAACCTTGTTGATGTTGGAATTGAGTTTATCCTCAACCTCGCGCAGGGCATCATGGATTCCCTGCCGATGCTTTTGGAGCAGTTGCCGCAGATCGTTATAAACGTGGCGGGTGTTATCAATGACAACGCACCGAAACTGATAGCGGGCGGCATCAAGCTGATACAGATGCTCATCACCGGCATAATCAATGCTGTGCCCTCGCTGATTGCAAACTTCCCGCAGATATTTGAGGCGGTGCTCGCCGTTTGGTCTGCCCTCAATTGGTTAGACCTTGGCAAGAGTGTCATAAACTTTATCAAAAACGGAATCACGGCACTACAAACGCAGGTTCCGAACACGATACGGGACATCGGAAAAAAAGCGGCTGAGTTCTTTAAGAATGTGGATTGGGCGCATGCAGGCTCGCAGGCGATCAATTTCATAAAGAACGCCATAATGGGGCTTTTCTCACTAATCCCCAACGCTTTGACCTCAATCGGCAACGCGGCGGTATCAGCTTTCAAAGGCATCAATTGGTGGGACCTCGGTGCGAACATTATCCGCGGTATAGTCAACGGTATTTCAAGCAACGTAGGCGCAATTGTAGACGCGGCTAAGAACGCGGCGAAAGCGGCTTTCGATGCGGCAAAGAACTTTCTGGGGATCAAGTCCCCGTCAAGGCTTTTTAGAGAGCAGGTCGGTGCCATGATTCCCCGCGGTCTTGCATTAGGTATTGAGGAAGATACACCGCTCGCGGTGGAATCTGCTGACAGGCTTGCAAGAAAAACGCTTCTGCCCTTTGATGATATGGAAATCCCCACCGTTGAGGCGCAGGGGCGGTACACAGAGGGCGCGGATGTTGCGACATTGCTCGCCGCGATCCTGGCGTTTTTGCAGAGCAACTGGAATAACGGCGATCCGATACCGATTGTTATCGGCGGTGAGACGGTTGGGTATTATGACCGCAGGCTCGGCGTGATTGCCAATCTTAAAAAGCGAGGTGTGATCTGATGATATACGGCACAAATTTTACGCGGGAAGATGGCACAACCGCTCACACCTTTGGATCGTGGGGCATGTTGCAGGTTGGACCGGCAATAATCTCGCCCCCAAAGGTGCAGACCAAGTTCATCGAGGTCACGGGGCGGGACGGCTCTTTGGACTATACGACCGCCCTGGACGGCAACGTACACTACGAAAGCCGTGATTTTGAAACGACTCTTCGGTGCGTGGCGACCAGGGCAGAGCTTCCGACTATCTACAGTAAGATCCTCAATTTTCTGCACGGCAGAAAGCTCAAGGCCGTCTGCGATGATGATCAGAATTTTTACTGGGAAGGGCGCTTTGAAGCGAAAGCCCCCAAGTGGAAGAAAGGCTATTGGGAGATTGACATTGAAGGCACTGTAGACCCCTATAAATACAGCCGTTCCACAACGATGGGCGACTGGCTGTGGGATCCATTTGTCTTTGAGACGGACATTGCATGGGACTATGCAGGGCTGATCGTGGACGAGCAGCTTGAGGTCGTTGTCGCAACATCCAACATGCCGACGACTCCCATCTTCCGGCTGTCGGCACCGATGCGGATTGTTGTCAACGGCGGCTCTGAATACGACCTGCCGAAAGGTGATTCTACGATTCCGAGCATGGTGCTTACTGACACGGATACAACGATCACATTCTACGGCACCGGCACGGTCACGATTGGTTTTAGAGGGGGGTCGCTGTAATGTATACGATCTACACGGGATTGCAAGCCATATACGCACCCGCAGGGCTCGGGACGGAATACCTTGTTATAAACCCCCGCTATCAGCATGAGGTCAACAAGGCGGGACAGCTTACATTTACTATGCCCCCCGAAAACAAGATGTACGGCAAGCTCAAACAGCTTGTCACCCCTATATCGCTCTATCAAGACGAAAAGGAAATCTTTTACGGGCGTATCGTCTCGATTGAAACGGACTTTTTCGGGCATGAGGAAGTCACCGTTGAGGGGGCGCTGGCTTTCTTGCATGATGCTGTGGTACGGCCTTTTAAGTTCACCAACGCGACCGCGGATTGTGTCAAAAAGTATCTCGAACGCATGCTCAAAGTATATAACCGGGCCGTTGAAGACTGGAAGAAAATATATGTCGGAAACGTCACGGTAAAGGAGTCGAATAATTACCTGTACCGCTACAAGGACGGATACGACGACTGTTACGAGGTAATTATGGATCAGACCGTCAAGTCAACTCTCGGCGGCTATCTCTCCATAAGGCGGCAAGCCGGCAAAACATACCTTGACTACACGGAAGCAGCGGGAGAGTCCTCAGATCAGATTATTCAGTTCGGAAAGAACCTGCTTGACCTCTCCCGATTTGTTTCTGCCGAGGACGTATACACGGTGATAGTACCGACCGGCAAAGAGGTGGACGGCAAGCGCACAACGATCAAAGAGGTAAATGACGGCAAGGATTATCTTGAGTCAAAGACCGGCATATCGCTTTTTGGCAGGATCGAGCGCTTCGTCCATTTTGAGGAATACACAAAGGCGAAATGGCTCAAAAATGCCGCGCAGAAAGCACTAAATGCGGCGATTAGGGAGTCCGTCAGTATTGAGATTAAGGCGGTTGATTTATCACTTATAAACCCCAATATCGGCGGTTTAAAGCACGGCACAATGGTGCGGGTCCTCTCCATACCGCACGGAATAGACGAGTATATGCTGTGCCGAAAAGTGGACCTCAATCTAAACGAACCTGACGACGCCGTGTACAGTCTTGGAGCCGAGAAAACTACCCTGACGGGACAACAGGCGCAGGTGCAAAAAGATGTTGTTGTCGTGGCATCTGCCGCAGAGGGTGCGGTGATAGATGCACTGGACTATATAGAGGAGATAGAAGATGCTGACACCAACTGAAAGACAATCAATAATGGACGAGGTGGACGCGGGCACGTTTGATCTCGAAGGCGCGCTTGACGACATCGCGACCAAACAGCGCGGCGAGGATGTGCGGCGTGCCATGTATGGCGGCATTCTTCTCGTCAACAAGGAAGGCAAGGCAGGCGCGGTTGATGTAAACGCCCGTGCAAAAATGGACCTGCTCAAACAGGACGTAGGCAAACAGATCGACACCCTGGGAAAGCAGATGGCGCAGTTTATCGCCAACAACAGCGGCACAATCCGTAGCACCCGAATTGACCGCACAACGCTTGCGGGTACGCCTGTAAGCGTGACCGGCAACGGTGATGTCGGATTAAACATTCCGCTCACAGACGATATGACCAACTACACCTATATTGACATTGAGTATTCGGTAGCGGGAAGAACGCAGATCGCCCGCTTCACGCCGAATCAGATCAGACAGGTCGTACATTGGTCAGAACAGGTATACAACAACAGCAACGGGACTGAGCAGGTTGAGATTGATGATGGCGGGGGAGCGTCGCATACTGAGTCGTATCCATACGCCGCGCTTACGAATGTCATGTTCAAGGCGACATACAACACGGCAGGCACGCTCATCGTATACGGCTACAAATGGTCATGGACAGGAAAGAAAGACGACCGTGGTTTTGTCGGCACATTGGGAGATGCGGACGGCGTAAAGATCATGCGCGTCACCGGCGTTCTCTATACGGCTGTTGACAGCACGACAAAAGATGCGGAACTCACCGACCTGCGCGTTGGGTATGACGACACCGAGTATGAGTCGGCGGGCGAGGCTGTTCGGGCGCAGATACAAGCACTTTGGCAGGCTGTCAACGCGATCAACGTGGGAATTATCACGCTTGACGAGAACGGTTATTTAAGACTTGACGGGGGTGGAACAAATGGCTAATGGAATAAGCATAAAAGGCATAGTTGATACCGCCGGTGTAGTCCACCGCTTCGATCATGAGTTTCTTGACAACAATCCAAACATCCCAGACGTTGATCCCACACTTTCTGAGGACGGGGCGGCGGCAGGCGCGAAAGAAACGGGAGAAGCACTAAGCGCCACGAGTGAGAATCTGCGTACCGCTTTGGAAGCGCAGTTCACGAATGAGTATGAACCTACCTTTTCAGTGATTCAGGGCGGCGTCAATGTCAACGGCACAAACGGTACCTCTAATACACGGGCAAGGACGCAGTATTTTGACGTATTACCCAACACGGCGTATTTTGTCACACTTGATACGGATACTTACTCGTTGATCAATCCCTGCCTGTACAGTGATGCAACGACGGGAAGTTTTCAGAGAAACGTGACGGACGGCAAGACAAACGGGCAGTCGCTTGTCTTTACGACCGGCGACACGGAAGTCAAGTTCCGAGTTGCCTTCTATCACACGGCGAACAAGGATTCTGCGATTGAGGACACGGAGTATGCGACAATCCGCTCGGCGTTCCACATTTACACGGCGTCATTAGACTACTTGGAAACGGAGATTATAACAGCACGGGAGAAAACTGATTGGCTGACGAATCAGCTTATCAGTCAGCCGTATGGCGGCGATTTGACATTTGTAATAGGCGGGATAAGTGTATCGACCGGCAAGGCGAACACGCTCAACACAAGGATACGGACACGTTATACCTATGTCAGAGCAGGAGTCGCATACCGCTTCGAGATAAAGAACACGAACTACGAGGCGTATTGGGTTCATTTTTATTCCGATGACAGTGAAACAACATGGCTTGGAAATCCCTACGGGGTGCAGGACGACCATGCAACGTTCACCGTCCCCGATGGAGCGAACTATATAAGGATCGTGTTCTATGATTCTACGGACATGGAACACGTTATGACAGACTCAGACGTTGAAGCACTTGCAGGCGCATTCCATATGTACCAAGTCGGAGCAGACGAGAACAAGAAGGAAAGAATCGGCGAGTTTATCCGCTTCACCGTAAAGGATAACCACCGTTGGACAAGCAACGACAGCACGACCGCTGACGATGCGGAATCTGCCGAAGAACATGATCACCTGTGCATCTTGACGCTCCCGACTACCTATACACCATACGGCGAGAAAACACCGCTTATCATGTACTGTCACGGAGCGAGTTGCGGGATCACTGACACGACATGGTACGGCAACGGTACGGGGGAAGGTGATGGCGCCAACTTTTTGACAATGATCCGTCGCTTCACCTCCGAGGGCTATGCCGTATTCGATGTGGACAACACACGGCACGTAAGCAGTGGGTTCAATGATTGGGGTTCGCTCCCGCTCATGTCAGCCTATGTCAAGGCGTGGGAATATGTCACGAAAAACTACAACGTGCAGAGTGAATTGTACCTGTTATCGGCGAGCATGGGGACGCCCGTAGCACTGAATATGATGAAGTGGTACAAAGGAAGGATCAAGACAGCCATGATTCTCGCGCCCCGTCCCTTTGGCATTAAAGGCAGATGGAATGATGAGGTTACAGACGCAAGGATCAAAGAGTTCCTCGTGGCGTGGGGATTTGCCGATGATGAAATCCTCACTGACGATACTTATGTAGTCCCCGCAAAGGAAGATGTTTTCACGCCTGCGGTCGATGCGAAGTACAGGGGATTTTATCACTATGAGAACATGGTGACGATCAACGGCACGAACTACGTCTTCGAAAAGTTCCCGCCCGTCAAAGTCATGGTCGGCTTGAATGACACAAGTTTCCTCACGGAAGTCAGAGAGTATTTTTCCGCCCTTCAAAACTTCGGGAATTATATCAACTACCGTGAGGTAGCAGGCAAGTCGCACGGGGCGATGTGTACCCTTGTCGGCGGGGAACTTCTTGACGAGGGTGTAGCATGGTTCGCAAGGTTCCGCAACATCGAAACCGATGAAGGGGGAGATGAAGAATGAACGTGACAAACATCATTAGAGGTGTGGTAAACGCCACAAAATACACGGTCACAGCCCCGATAATCAAAGAGGATTACGGTCTTTATCTCAAGATCGAGGGGCTTGATCTGCCTGCTGTTTACGAGGTGGATTTCTCCAACTCAGAAAGCAGCGGCTCGTCTGTGACTATGGTAGGCAATGCTGACGGGGTACTGATTCCCCGTCAGTTTATCAAATCGGGGCAGGATGTTTTCGCTTTCCTGTACTGGACCGGTGAGGACTTTGGGCGCACCGTTTACAAATTCCGCATCCCTAACAAACTGCGCCCCGACAGGACAAGCGAACAGCCCACGCCCGAAGAACAGTCGCTGATTGACCAAGCCATTTCCGCTCTTAACTCTGCGGTCGAACAGACTGCGGCAGACGTGGAAACCACCACGGCGAAAGCGGCGGAAGCAACCTCAGCGGCGGCGACAGCCACGCAGAAAGCGTCAGAAGCGGCGGCGAGTGCAACGGCTGCGGGAACATATGCCACTCGTGCAGAAACGGCTCTGCATGGCGCAGAGACAGCGAGAACGGCATCTCAGCAGTCCGCAGCGGCATCTGCAACGTCAGCAGAGCAGGCGGCGGGGAGTGCGCTCACGGCAAGCACAAAAGCGGGCGAGGCGTCCGCATCGGCAACGGCGGCGGCTCAGTCGGCAAGTTCCGCATCACAGTCTGCGATTTCTGCAAGGGATTACAAAGATGCGGCGAATCTCTCCGCTGAATCAGCGAGCGAGTATGCGGGAGCCGCTTCGCAGTCAGCGACAACGGCAGGCGAGCAGGCTTTAATCGCCACGCAGAAAGCATCAGAATCGGCTCAGAGCGCCCTTGACGCATCCACCGCAAAGGATGATGCAGTCACGGCTAAAAACGCCGCAGAAACGGCACGTACTGGTGCAGAGACCGCACAGGGGCTTGCTGAAGACGCACGGGAAGGCGCTGAGACAGCGCAGGCGGCGGCAGAAGCGGCGGTGTATGCCAAAGCCCCGATAATCGAGGACACGGCAACGGGCGCAGTCGCATCATTCCCCGATGGCGCAGACAATTTCCCTATGGAGTCTCTCAAGGTCGCAATTGATCCTGTGCAGGACTTACACGGGTACGAGAATCCGTGGCCTGCGGGGGGTGGGAAGAATAAACTACCGTCTATTGATTCGACAAAAACAATCAACGGGGTGACATGGACGCTTAATGACGATGGACGAATTGGGCTGACTGGAACGGCATCAGCGAACAGTGTCTATGATTTTGGGCGAGACTCTGTTGTGCTTGCCGCAGGTACATACACAACCCTTGATCAGACTGTAAGCGGATCGTATACCGTGACAGTGTTTAAGGTTGTTGACGGGTCTGCGTCAGTTGTGAAATTGGGCGGTGGTGTGTTCACACTTACGGATAGTGCGTCCGTATTTGTTAGATATTCTGTCGTTAGTGGTACGACCGTAAATACGACTATTTCACCGCAAATAGAGGAAGGTTCTACCGCCACTGCCTACGCACCCTATTCCAACATCTGCCCCATCACAGGATGGACGGGAGCGCAGGTCGTGAGGACGGGGAAGAATCTGTTTGATGAAGTATGCGAGAAAGGATCCATCAATCCAAGCACAGGAGCAGATGTAGCTAACAACGGATTATACAGAAGCAAGAACTATATCAGAGTTGAACCCAACACAACATACTACATTTTGAACTCTGCTCACGCTGTTACGAATAATGCAAGTATCAGACTGTGCTTCTACGACAAAAATAAAACATTTATAGAGTCGCCAGTCGGGTATGCTCTAAGTCGATCATTCACTACACCAAACAATGCCTACTATGTTCGCTTTTTTGTTAATGATAATATGGCATATTACGCTTCGGATATAAGCGTTAATTATCCGTCAACCGACCACGATTACCACGCATACACGGGGCAGTCTGTCAATGTCTCATGGGAAACCGAAGCAGGCACAGTCTACGGCGGTACGCTTGATGTTGTGAGTGGTGAGTTGGTCGTGGACAGGGCGAGCGTGGATTTGGGGACGCTGTCGTTGGCAAAGACAGGCGGACGTGCATTTTATGCCATTGTGCCATATATGGTTAAAAAAATATCACCCAACCTTATTTGCTCTTTGTATGCCTATGATGGCGGCGCAGGAACCGGCACAATCACTAAAGACAAGGTCATATGTTATGACTGGAATTTTCTTGGTCGTGTTATTATTTTTGATACATCGCAAGACTACACCGATGCCGCAACATTCAAAGCCGCCATGTCCGGCGTACAGCTTGTTTACGAACTCGCAGAGCCTATCACCTACCATCTCACTCCCACGGAAGTCAGAACCCTGCTCGGTCAGAACAACGTATGGGCTGATACGGGAGACAGCACGGTCGAGTATGTGGCTGATACGAAGCGGTATATTGACAAGAAGATAGCTGAGATAGTTAATTGACACGAGGTAAACATGCAGGTAAACATTTGCGGGATCAAATATGATGTAGTCGAGTGCGAAGATGCTTTTGACGTTGACAAGCACTTCGGACAGATTGACTACATGCAGGCAAAAATCAAGGTCAACAAATCCATGTGCGACCAAATCAAAGCGGAAGCAATCTGTCACGAAATGGTACACGGAATCCTTGTCCATCTCGGCTATAACGAGCAGTCACAAGACGAGCAGTTTGTGCAGGCGCTCGGCAATGCTATCATGCAGGGGTTTACCATCAAGACGGATAGTTGATGAAATTGTTTATAAAGATTTTATCAAGGGAACCTCAATGGGGTTCCCTTCTATAATGCGTGTCTGTTATAATTTCCATATAATAGGCAACTGTAATATGTAAAATAGAACGAGGCGAGGGCTGGCCGATGGAAGAATTCGTTCTTAGAGCTGAATACGAGGAACGCAAAAGAAGCGTTGACGCTGAAAACACACGACAGAACCGCAGGATTGAGAAGCTGGAGACAATGGCAGACCAGTTATCGGATATGGCGGCATCAATTAAGGCAATGGTCGCTACCATGCAGGGGATGCAGAAGGAGCAGGAGAAGCAGGGGAAGCGCTTGGAGGATATTGAGAAAAAGCCTGCAGACAATTGGGATAAACTTGTTTGGACTGTCGTCGGGTGCGTAGTCACCTTTGTTATCACATACATGTTTACGAAAGGAGGGTTCTGAATGGGAGTTGGTTACTGGAGACAGTGGTTCAAATATGCAGGAATAAGGGCAATCAAAACTGTGGCGCAGACCGCAGTGGCGCTTCTTCCGGCAGCGGCAATGATCACTGACGTGGACTGGAAGGTGGTCGCTGGAACGGCAGCGCTTTCCGGAATTGCGTCGCTTCTGACGTCGCTTGCTGGGATTCCTGAGGTCAAAAAACCTGAAACCGAGGATGGTGATCTTTATGAGTAGTTGCTGGACTGCTGAAACCGCAAAAATTATCCAGGCGCACCAGGCAGATTTTAATTATAAAAACTGCCAGCAGGTGCTTAAGGCATACGGCGGTTATAAGTCGTATGTCAAAAAGCTCGGTGGCGTATTTGCAAAGCTGATCGGAAAAAACGCCAACGTCAAAACCGCTGCGCAGTTCCAGGAAGTATCGCAGTATGTGTTTGGGTTGATGGCGATTTACGGTTTCAACTACAACAACAACGAGACGCGGGTCCTGTGGGGCGGCGAGCATCCGTTCTACCCTTCCAAAAACGACGGAAACTGCAACTGGGGCGAGATCGACACGATCTGCGGGTACGAGAACAAATCAAAGACCACGAACTGCAATTACGGCATTGATGCCTTGTACTACAAAGCCGGAATCGCGCCAAAAGCCTTTGATTATTCCTACAGGTATAAGTGGCTTGCCCGCAATCATAAGGTCATCCATAAAAAAGAAGACCTTCAGATTGGAGACATGATCCACTTCTTCCATTCCCCGATCGACAGTATGGATCCTGACAAGTGGGCCGGATGGGGCCACGTCAACTGCGTCGGGGAGAAACATGGCAATGACATCGTTTTGTACGACACTGGGAACCGATTCATCAGAACCGGCAACTTCAAAAAACCTTTCACTGTGGACAGCAAGAACCGTCCGACCGGAGAGTTCGACAATTACGATGGTTGGATCGGGATCCGCGTCATAGAGCTGGCTGGCGGCAACGGTGATGTCAAGGGAGACTCCGAGCTTGCCGTGGAGGTCATTGCGGGCAAGTGGGGTGCAGGAGACGAAAGGAAAAAGCGTCTCGGCAACCGGTACCAAAAAGTGCAATCGCGTGTCGATTATTTCCTCGGTGGTACCAAGCATGGGCGGGCAGCTTATCTTCGTGCTGCAGCAAGCTATGTGCTGAAGGGGTATGCGGGAAAAGAAAAAGACCGCGAGCTGTTCTTCGGCAAGGATTATCCGGAAGTCCAGAAAGAGGTCAATTATGTGATTCAGACCGCAAAGGATGTGATGAGCGGCAAGTACGGCAGCGGTGATGAACGTAAAAAGGCGCTCGGCATCGATTACGATCTGATCCAGCAGCAGGTGAACAGGATGGTGTAAAGCATGATCAATGGCATTGATATTTCCAACCACCAGGCGGGGATGAATCTTACATCGGTGATGGCACAGAATCAGAGCCTCCGGCTGGTTATCGTGAAGGCGTCTGAAGGCGTGAGTTTCACCGATCAGTACATGAACGGCTTTGTGGAAAAAGCTCTCGCCAAAGGATGCCTTGTAGGGATCTACCATTTTGCCCGTCCGGAGAGAAACACGGCTCTTGCCGAGGCCGCATTCTTTTTAAAACACTTTCAGAAGTACAAGGGCCGCGCACTGCCGATCCTCGATTGGGAGTCCCCAGGAGCTGGGAATGTAGAGTGGGCGGCAAAGTGGCTCGAACGTGTGGCGCTTGCCACCGGAAGTACGCCGATGTTTTACACAGGCGAAAGCATTGAGAACAGGTATAATTTCGCGCCCATCACCAAGTATCCGCTGTGGATCTCCAAGTACAAAGACTATGGCGCAGATTACAATTTTGACATGGGTGACGCAGGGCCGAAACCGACGGTCAAGCACTGGTCTAAATACTGGATGTGGCAGTGGACTTCCGTAGGACGTTTGAAGGGGTACAACGGAGACCTCGACTGCAATGCTTTTTACGGTACCGCAGACGACTGGAACAGATGGCTCACCGGCAGGAAGATCACAACCGTCAAGGCAAACCCAATCGACGTTGTTCTGCAGATCGCGGCATCCCAGGTCGGTTATAAGGAATGCGCGAACAACCACACGAAGTACGGCGATCAGATGCACGATCTGCAGCCGTCCAACATGAACGCAAATGCCCCATGGTGCGATGCCTTCGTGGACTGGTGCGTATACCAAATGTGTCTGAAGTTTGGCCATGGTGCTGAGACTGCGCGTGCGGTCCTCTGCGGTGATTTTGACGACTATACATACAACTCCGTGGCTTTGTATAAAAAAGCTGGCAGATGGTCAAATAGGGCGTCACGCGGCGATCAGATCTTCTTCGGAGGAGCAGGCCACACCGGACTGGTTGAGAAGGTCGAGAATGGCAAGGTCTACACCATTGAAGGGAACAAGAGCGACCAGGTCAAGCGCTGCAGCTATTCGACGTCGGATAGCAATATCATCGGCTACGGAATGCCGAAATACAGCCTGGTCGGAACGGTGATGGAGGTTATGGAAAGCGAGGCGGACATGTTACCTTTACTCAAAAAAGGATCGAAAGGAAAAGCAGTCGAGTGGCTGCAGATCGGACTTGGCGGTCTCACGGTCGACGGCGACTTCGGAGACAAGACGCTGGTCGCTGTTAAAGCGTTTCAGACGCGGAACGGGCTGGCGGTCGACGGTGAAGTCGGTCCTAAGACATGGGCCGCAATTATTGACACTTTGTAAAATATAAAGGAGGCTGCATGGACCAAAAGTCTATACCTTATTTTGCACACGAAGGCATGATGGCGCGCATGGAGCGCACTATCAAGAGGCTTTGGATAGCGCTTATCATTGTGGCGGCCATGATGTTTGCGTCGAATGCGGCATGGTTATACGCGTGGATGCAGTATGATTACGTTGATATGGACCGCAGTATAGACATAAACGCGGATAATGGGACTGCGAATTATATCGGCAATGATGGAGACATAACAAATGGCACGAATCCGAGTAAGAACCAGAACCAAGACGGCGAGGAAGCGAAATGGTAATTCGCGCGGCACAAAGCGCAGAAGGCGCTGATCTTTCCAGGAGCCAAATCGAGCATTTAATTGACGAATGGGTTGTCGGAAGGAACGCCGCCCGCGACAGGATGATCCTGAAGCGTAGGCTTATTGATGGTATCACCTACGAGCGACTGGCCGAAGAATTTGATCTGTCAGTCCGGCAGGTGAAGAACATCGTATATCGATGTGAGGATCGGCTGTTCTCACACACATAATTTGCTGACTGTCTTATTTTTCATACACCTTCTTTCTATGTGGTCCCCGCGGCGTCACAGCTGCGGGGATTCTTTTTGCACAAAAATTGCCACATAAATTGCACTTTACATTCATTCTGAAAAAATCCTCTTTTTCCTACAATTTAAGGAGAAGGGGGTTTTTTATGTACGTTTACTACCAGCCGAACCCCTGCGGTAAATCTGTCGGGGATTGTACCGTTAGGGCTTTGAGCAAGGCATTAAACCTTAAATGGGAAGATGCGTATTTGATCCTTGTTGCGGAGGGATTAAGGGCGTGTGAAATGCCTTCAGCAAATGCTGTGTGGGGTGAAGTGTTAAGAAGAAGGGGATTCAAAAAAAGAATACTCCCCACAACCTGTCCAAACTGTATGACGGTTAGACAGTTTTGCGAGGAGTACGAAAGAGGCGTTTATGTGATAGGGACAGGAAATCATGCCGTAGCCGCCATTGATGGTGATTACTATGATTCGTGGGATTCCGGCAATGAGGTTGTCGCGTATTTTTGGGAAATGTGATTATTCCTCATATTTCCAAATATATCCTTTGGAATATTCGCCTTTTCCTTTGCAACAATAATGTATGCTTGCGGCTGTGATTCCGCCAACAATTTCTGCGGCAGTATCTGCATTGAAATATGTTGCAAGCCATTCGCCGCCCATTGTGTATTGGCTTACTTTTTTTGATCTTTTTGCCCTTGCTCGGATTCTCGCCGTTCCGTATGAATTATTGTATCCGTATGTACACCACTCCAAATTATCGACGCAGTTATTAGTCTTTACTTCGTCTTTGTGGTTTACGCACCGATAGTTGTTCGGGTTTGGCAAAAAGGTTTTTGCAACAAGTACGTGGACAAGGAATTTCTTTCTGTCCGACGGGCTTCTGTATAGAGTAACGTGCTCGTAGCCCTTGTTTAGTATTGATGGGTTGAGAAGGTGGGGACCTTTGGACTTGCTACGTGGGTTATCCCGAAAACTCATAATCCTTCCGAGGTTGCTGATTTTGTACAGACCTTCGTACCCTTCAATGTCTTTCCAAATTTCTTGCATAAAAATAACACCTGCCTTTCAAGTGAACTATGCCTTGTATTGTAAATGACGGAAACCGCTAAGGCTTGCGGCTTTCGGGAGCTACCCTATCCGTCAAGAATCATTATACCACATAATGGAGGATTTATAAATGGCTTACAATAATGGCTTCCCGATGACTTATCAGCAATTCTATCAGCCGCAATACCAAACGCCATACGGCGGCTTTCAGGGCGGGAACAACCAGATGCAGCATCAGGCACAGACGGCTACGCAGATGATGACGCCGCCGACGATCCACGCGGAAATCGTGCAGATCGCGGACCGTAACGAGGCGTTGAACTTCCCCGTCGGCGCAGGACAGGCGCAAATGATGATTACACGGGATGACTCCACGATATTTGTGAAAAGCGCCTTTGCAAACGGGCAGAGCAGCCTTACGGAGTATGTGAAAAAAGAGCCGGAACCGCAGAAGCCGCCGGCTGATTATATAACCCGTGAGGAGTTTGAAAAGCGACTTGCAGAGATCGAGAGCATAAAGACGGTGGAAAGGAAGGTAAGCAATGAGCCAGATGTTTGAGGCGTTAGGGCATAGGCCACAGCAGAATCAGCAGCAGACACAGCAGCAGGCATTGCAGGATATTAAGAGCAATCCGGCGGCATACCTTAAAAAGATGGGCTATAACTTGCCGCAGGGAGTTGATACCAGGAATCCGCAGGCTATCATCAACGGCCTTGTGCAGACCGGGCAGATCGGAAACGGCAGAGTTCAGCAGTTATTGAGGATGTTCAACAGGAGATAACTTTTGAATATCTTTTGATATTCAATCGTTTTTCAAAAGATACAGACCAGTGCGCACGGGATGTAGATATAGTAACTGGCTCTCAACTTGTTCCTTTTTGGAACCAGTTCGTGAGAGTCACTAACCGACAACAATTATCGGAGGTTTATTTTTTATGGCACTTACAGATGATAATTCGATGGTCATGCCGGTCACTCCTATGTACGGCAATGGCAACGGAATGGGCTTCGGTGGCGACTGGGCCTGGATCCTGCTTCTTCTGCTCATCGGTGGCAACGGATGGGGCATGGGCGGCTTCGGCGGCTTCGGCGGCGGCCTTGGCGTAGATTTCCCCTGGCTTCTCAATGGCCAGAACGGGATCAACAACAACGTCAACGACGGATTCCGCGACGCTCAGCTTCATGACTCCGTTACGTCTGTCCGCGACGGCGTGAGCGCTCTTGCGACTCAGCTTTGCGGATGCTGCGGCGATATTCAGATGGGCATGGCAAATGGCTTTGCAGGCGTGCAGCAGTCCCTTTGCAATGGCTTTGCCGGAACCACGGCGGCGATCACCGGCGCTCAGAATGCTATTTCTCAGCAGATGAACGCAAACGAGATCGCGAACCTCAACAGATCCTTTGCGGAACAGACCGCAAACATGCAGGGCTTTAACGGCGTCAATGCCGGCGTTGCTGACCTTCGCTATACCGTAGCGACGGAAGCATGCGCGGACCGTGCGGCTGTGGGTGATGCTCTCCAGAACGTCACCATGCAGAACATGAGCAACACCAACGCTATCGTCAACGCGATCAACGGCGGAATCCAGTCCATCAAGGACCAGCTTTGCGACTATCGCAACGCGCAGAAGGATGACACAATCGCCAACCTCAGACAGGAACTCATGTACTCCCGCGGACAGGCTTCCCAGGTTGAGCAGACTGCTCAGCTCCTTGCGAACAACAACGCTCAGACAGCGCTGTTTCAGCAGGGCCTCAACAACGAGGTGGATGCTCTGTACAACCGCCTGAAGAACTGCCCGGTCGGGACGACTCCCGTTTATGGCAATCAGCCGATCTTCACCTGTGGCAATGGCGGCTGCGGGTGTGGCTGCGGAGCGTAAGGAGGTGTGATCATGGCGGCAGAATATTTAGCAAACGGAGTACAGCAGATCTCGCTTAACGCGCCTGCTATCTTTACCGCTTCTATCCCTTGCCGACGCGGGTACATTTACCACGAGGACGAGACGGGGATTTTTATTCTCAAAGGGATCACGCAGAACCAGTGCTTCGCAACGTACCAGGTAACGTTCAATGGCAACATTGCGATTCCGGAGGGTGGTACCGCTGGACCGATCGCTGTGGCGATCACAGTCAATGGTGAGCCGCGTCCGACCAGCAGGGCGATCTTCACACCGGCGGCGGCAGAAGATTACGGCAATGTGACATCCACGGCGATCATCAAGGTTCCTCGAGGATGCTGTTTCAGTCTGTCGGTCGAGTCTGTTCCGGCAGCGGCAGATCCGACGGCGACGCCTGCTCCGGTGATCGAGATGCAGAACGCAAACCTGGTGATTTCGAGAATTGCATAAATGGGAAAGGAGAAAAAGATGGATTATTTAAAGGATCTGCATGAAACATGTGAAACCCTTTCCCGCGAACTGGGAGAGGCAAATGAAAAGATCAAGAGGGCCGGTGGAAAAATGTCTTCCGGTGACTTGGAGTACCTTGACCGCCTTACTCATGCCATTAAGTCCGTAAAAACCACCATCGCCATGATGGAGGCGGAGGATGAGGGCGAGTCCGGCTATTATATGCCGAGATACAGCAGTAATAACAGCAATCGTGGCGGCAGTTATCGTGGCGGCAGTTATCGTGGCAGCAGCTCTTATGCCCGCAGGCGTGACAGCATGGGCCGCTACACGTCCAGGCGCGGCGGTATGTCCTACGACGACGGCATGGTGGAAGAACTCCACGATTTGATGGAGAGAGCACCGGAGGAGTCGAAGAGAGACTTTCAGAAGCTGATCGATAAGATGGAGCAGATGTAAGGGGGTGGCCGACCGTGATCAGAGAACAGGATGTGCGGGAGGCCATCGCAGAGATGCAGGGGCAGAAAAACCCAAATGCGCAGACCTGCATAAAGCTCGCGGCGTATTATACGATCCTGGACCATATAATAGAGCCGGAGCGCGAACGTGAGTCGCAGGCATATAATTTGGACCAGTCATCATATCTTGGCGCGTTTTCGGATTTTATAGAGTACGAAGGCGACAGCGATTTTGCAAAGGCCGTCAATGGCAAAGATGTCACACACGTGATCTCAGTAATTGACGAGCTTATGACGACATTGCAGGTCATGCATCCGAGATTATATACTGGCGTAATGGCTCGGCTGTAATTATAAAGCCACAGGATTTTCCTGTGGCTTTATTGTCGGGTACAAACGAATGCAAACCGTCAGGATTATATTATTTAGTACCTGACGAAAGCATGACAAATTCCACTTTTATACTGCGGTCCTTCCCGACCGTAATAGACTGTATAATACCGCGCCAAAACCGCCGACGCTCTTCCGGAGAAAGGTCCTGGTAAATCCCGTTTATATCCATCTGCAGAATGGCTCTGAGGCTATCGACCGAGGCCTTTTCCACCTCCGGATCCACGGACTGCTCGGCGTGCAGCTCATCGATCTGCTTTTTATATTTCTCCTTGTCGGATTTATATTCTTCTATGGTGATGAGGTCGTTCACAAACAGCTCCTTCAGACGGATCATTTTTTTCTCTATTGCCGCGATCTGCGCTGATCGGTCTCTGGCCGGAGCCGCTTTTGCCTCATAATCTAAAACGGCGCCACGCATAAGTTCGTGCAGATTCCCAAGGAGATATTTTTCCATAACGGTCTCATAAACCATCTTTGTATTATCGCACATTGGAGGATGGTAACTATAATGCCGCGGGCATCGGTATCTGTGCCTTATTTCCAGCGCTCCGCCGCCCCGCTTCCTTCGCATCGTTCCCGCGCCAAATGACCGTCCGCACTCGGCGCATCGTATTAGTCCGGAGAAAATGTAAACCGCGTTCTGCGAGCTTTTAATGTTCATTCCAAGTTTCCGCTGTACATCATAGAACAGCTCCTTTGGGATGATCGGCTCGCAGAAGTTTTCAATTCCGGACGGGTGAGTGCCGATGTAAATAGAGTTTTTGAGCATCTTCTTTATTGCCGCCCTGCAGGACGGGATCCCCGACATGCCCGCCGTAATGCGCTGGACATCTGACAGCTTTCCGGTGCGTGCGAAAATCTCGAAGGCTTCTTTTACATTTGGCGCATCCGCATTCGGGACAAGGTGCTTGTTTTCGAGGCGGTACCCAGGAGGCGTCTGCCCGCTGCAGTATTCCTTCTGCGACATTTTGTACGCAAAAACCTGTCGGATGCGCTGGCCGGTGTTCTCGGCTTCGAACTGCGCGATCGACATCATCTGATTGACGATCAGTCGTCCCTGCGGGGTTGTCGTGTCATAGATCGGCTCCCAAATCGCGGTCCACCCGACATTATAACGGTCAAGAATTTCCATCATATTAAGGTAATGTTTGATGCTCCTATATAGCCTGTCCAATTTTGTCACGAGAATAAGATCCACTTTCCCGGATTTTACATCTTCAAGAAGGCGCATCAATTCATCACGATCTGCCTTTGTTCCAGACACACCATCGTCAAGATACTCGCCCGCCAGGGTAAGATCAGGTCGATCATTGATATACTTAATAAGAGCGGACCGCTGGGCAGCTATGCTGTCTCCCTCTTGTACCTGCTTGTCTGACGATACGCGCATGTAAATTGCAGTTTTTTTCATTTGTTTCTGCTGGACATTCATGCATATTCCAACTACGATAGTCTCGATCATACTTCGACTCGGAAAGGCCGTCCCCTTTGAAGGCATGGGGACGGTCTTTCTTTGTGCACAAGTCCAGTGCTCCTTTCTATTGATCCGGATTCTCCGCTTTGAACATTTCTGACAGGAGTTTTTTGTACAGAGCAAATCGCTCTTCGGTCATTCCCTTTTTCATAAAATAAATGTCGCGCATGTCCTTGTCGCTGAACATTTGATTGGCAAGCGTGTCCAGCTTTTTATCCGAATTAAAATCCGCATCAATAAGGTCGTTTAATGTGACGCCGAGATACCCTGCGATCATGTTCATCTTTCCGACGCCTGGGTCATGCTGATCGAACTTTCTGACGGAGCTTCTCCCCAGCTCCAAGTCATGTTCCAGCTTGGCGACGGTGATCCCTCTTGCTTTGCATAGTTCTTTAATTCTCTCGTAAATCATAAATCCCACCTCATAAAAAAGAAACATACCTTTGACAAAGCGGAAAATTTACCGTATAATGACGATGTAGCGAGAGGTAAATTTGACGCTTTTCTACATGCTTTATTCTAATGCAATTATAGAAAATATGCCGTTTATAGTCAACCGGCGCGTCATATTTGAACACAGCGAGAGGAGGTGAAAGGTATTGACGCTTTGCGAGAAAGTACAAAGAGCATGTGAAAGATGCGGGAAGACGGTCGCCGGACTGGAGCGGGAGCTTGGTTATGCACGAGGGACCATTGCCAAGTGGGACGATCACATTCCCAGCGTTATGCGCGTCCAGGAGGTGGCGACTGCGCTCAGCACAACCGTCGACGCGCTTCTGAACGGAGGTGATTAGAAATTGAACGAGGCTATTTTGGAGGCTGTGATTTTAGTTCTGTCGCAGATCTATTCGGACCGCTACGGGGTAAAAGTAACGGTCCGGATCAAGTGACCTGCGAGGATTGCCTTCACAACCATGAGTGCATGGAACAGCGCGGGATTTGCTGCGAGTTCAAATCATTAGAGGAAGTCAGAAGAGATGTCGAAAGGATCAATGAAAATTTTAAGGCCATTGCCGGACGCGCCAACACCCACAAAACCGTTCAGGTCAAACCGGCGGGAAAAGGAAACCATCACATCTGCGATTGACGATGCCGATCCGATTGAGGTTGAACCGAAAAAGAAGCTGAGCGAAGAACAGAAAATGGCAGCGGCAAGGGCCAGGGGACTGGCAACGATAAACGAGGCAAGAGCCAAGTCAATAGAGAACGCAAGAAGGCGGGCACTCCCTGTTCTTGAACTGTACAAGAACGAGGCAACTATTGACGAGATCGTCACAGCCACAGGGATCCCGAAGAGGACTGTGCATGGGATCATCGGACGGTACATCAAAAGCGGTGAAGTTAAGGTTGTGTTTTCGCACGAAGACAAGCGATTAGCAGAGCTTTACAACGAGGGGCTGAGCTACGAAGAGATGTCGGCCATGCTCCATCTGACCGGCGGATCATTGAGCAGTAAGCTGCACAGAATCAGACGACTTGGTCTGATAGGAAAGAGGAAGGAATGAGAAAAGCAATCCCATACATATTCTTAACGTCCTGGCTTCTCTGCGCGTGCAGCGTCGATCAGATGCTGGACGACTGGAGAGCCGGATGGACTGCGGTGGTTGCGCTGATCTTGGAGATCATATGTGCCATTGCGATGAGCGGAAAAGGAAAATAAAAACCGCCCCACTGGGAGTGCAAGGGGACTCCCACAGGGGCGAGAAGCGCGTACACATATTGTAACATACGGAGGTCAAAAATGACAGCAGAAATTGAAAAATTAATCGAGAGGAAAAACCAAAAGCTCCCCGAGGCAGAACAGGAACAGGGTGGTGAGACCGATGCCTTCGAGTTTTGAGCCGACACTGCAGTGTTTTGACACGCGAGAGGAATGGCTCTCCAAGCGTGCAAAACGGATCGGCGGGAGCGACGCCGCAGCGGTTATCGGAAAAAATCCATACATGACGAACGAGCGCCTTTGGGAGATCAAGACCGGACGGCGCGAGCAGGCAGACATTTCCGATGTAGAAGCAGTCATGTACGGAGCGAAGGCAGAAGAATACCTGCGTGAGCTGTTCCGGCTGGACTTTCCCGAATACGAAGTCGAGTACATTCCCAACAACATGTTCACGAATCCGACGATGCCATGGGCGCACGCCTCCCTGGACGGATGGCTGCGGAAGGGATCGCAGAGAGGGATCCTCGAGATCAAGACAGCCTTTATTAACAGCCGGCTGCAGTCGGAGCTTTGGAAGGATCAGATTCCGGATTACTACTACTGCCAGGTCCTGCATTACCTTCTTGTGACCGGATGGGATTTTGCAATCTTGAAGGCACAGCTCAAATATCAGATGGGGGACGAGCTTCCATTTATGCAGACGCGGCACTACTTGATTGAGCGGAAGGACGTCGCGGAGGACATGCTTTACCTGCGGGAAGCAGAAAAGGACTTCTGGTGGAACATTATCGAAGACGTACGTCCGGCGACGATACTGCCGGATATTTGAAAGGAGAACAAATATGGCACTGGAACTGAAAATCACAAGCCCTTCTCCGGAGGGGTTCGTAAAGGAGATCATCTGGAATGCGGACGAGATTTCCGCAGCGCTCGAAGAGAAGGTTGGTTACTACAAAACGCTGGTCTACACCGATGCGCAGGTAACTGAAGCCAAAAAAGACCGGGCGACGCTTAACAAGTTTATCGCGGCGCTCAAGGCAAAAGACAAAGAAATCAAGGACCTCTGCCTTGCACCGTATGAGGTGTTCCACCAAAGGATGCTGAAGATCATCGCGCAGGTGGAGGAACCGGCATCGCTGATCGACAGCCAGGTCAAGGCATTCGAGGAAGATCAGAAGAAAAAGAAACGGGAGAAGATCGAGGAGGTTTTTACGGCGCATGGTTTCCAGCCTTGGGTGACGCTTGACCGGATTTGGGATCCAAAATGGCTCAACAAAAGCTATTCTGTCAAGCAGATTGACGATGACATGAACAGGATCATGTACAAGATCGGTGAGGACATTTTCCTCCTGAACAAGCAGGGAGAAGGCACGCAGGCGGCTCTTGCCGAATACAAGAGAACGATGAACGTTCGCGCGGCGCTTTCTGCGGCAGAGAATTATTTGGAAGTAAAACGTGCAGAGGAAGCGCTGAAGGCGGCAAACGCACATGTGATCGGGATGGAGGCGGCAGACGCGGAGATCCCTGGGCAGGTCAGCATCTCGGAAGTATTAACAGAGCAGTATTCGCAGGAACCGGTGCAGAAGGCAGCCCCGCAGCCACTTCCGTTGGACAGGGAGCTTTCCGAAACGGTCCCGATGCGGAAGGAGATCTTCTTCAAGGTTTTTGTTTCCCGCGAGGAACTGGCGGCGCTGAACGCATACCTTAAGTCCAGCGGGATCACATTCCGGCAGATCAAGGAGCACAACTGAACGGCTATGACTGGCGGATGCGCACGCCAGCATGCATATAAGCGTCAAAGGAGCCGACAAATCACACGGACCAACTATTAACAGTTTTTCACGGGCGGTCGGGCTCCCCGCCCAGAAAGGAGATAACAATGGCAGTTAACAATTCACTGCAGAAACAGCCTGCAAAGGTTCCCTTCGGGGCATACATGACAACGGAGGGCGCGAAAGCGAACATCAACAAGATCGTCGGCGGCAAGAACGGCCCGCGCTTTACTTCCGCGATCGTCTCGGCGGTCAATGCAAATCCTACCCTGCAGGAATGCACTAACCAGAGCATCCTGTCCGCGGCGCTCCTCGGAGAGACTTTGAAGCTCTCCCCTTCCCCTCAGCTCGGCCAGTATTACATGGTGCCGTTCAACGACAAGAACAATGGAAAAGTCGCACAATTCATAATCGGATACAAGGGCTACATTCAGCTTGCACTCAGGTCAGGTCAATACAGAAAGCTGAATGTTCTGGCGATCAAGGAGGGGGAACTGATCCGCTATGATCCGCTGAACGAGGACATTGAGGTCCAGCTTATCGATGATGAGATCGTCCGCGAGACCACGCCGACGATCGGGTACTACGCTTTCTTC
>JAEEGL011559663.1_pt1 | contig 30555 bp, 49 predicted proteins | sample 9134231 | NCBI WGS metagenome assembly JAEEGL01 (sample SAMN16246548, study PRJNA631951) | gut metagenome | biome: gut microbiome; feature: rumen; material: fiber-attached | host: Bos | place: Iran: Karaj | collected 2018-10 | reverse complement strand
TTGCCACAGGGCGAACCGCGACCGCAACGCCGTTTGCTGGAACAAGCACGCCCTTCACGCCAGATGGAAGGTCAGTACCCTCCACAACAGCCTTGAAGCCAAACAGCTTCTCCACATATCCATTGAGGATTGGGTCTTGGTTGCCGTAGGCGTTGAATGGAAGAACGCCAAGCATGTCAGCGTAATATCCAGAATCCAGAATCAGAACCGTGTCAGCCACGCGACCAGCGCAAGAAGCGCGGAGCTTCGCAAGGTTGGCGAGGGTCACAGAAGCCATCGTGACCTTTCCACCCGTACAAGCGGATGTCGTGAAAAGTCCGTCAATCTTCTGGGAGATTGCCGTGCCAATGCTGTTTGCGCCAGCCTCTGCGAACTTGTCCCAGAAGTTGTCGTTCTGAAGTTCAAGTTTCTCCATCTGGGAGATAGGGATGGTGCTCTTAGGCTGACTGTCCAGTGTCACGAACACGTCAGACAACTCGCCTGTTGCGTGTTCATAGTCTGCGTTTACGCAAGAACCATCGAACTGCTCTGCGGTTCCGCCTGTGACCATAGCCACGCGAACCTTGTCGCCATAGTCAGCGACGTCTTTGGAAATATCGTAAGCGAACTGCTTGACGATTGTGATTTTTGGGGCGAGCTTCACGAGGATTTCGTTTGTGCCCTTGATAACCCCAGGGGATGTAAGTGCCATTTTATTGTACCTCTACAAGTTTATCGTTGTTGTTGTTAGTTGTGGATAACATACGGGTTATCTCACGAATTTCCCAGACTTCAGAAACGCAACCTTCTCTGCGGGTGATGCGCACTTCGCAAGCCCTTCTTCCATCGTTGGCAGTTCCTCCGCTTGGGTGTTGACATTGGCATTCAGCTTTTCCAATGCCTGTTTCTTTTCGTCCAACGCGGATGCCATCTTTGACAATTCGCTGGACGAGTCCTCAAGGCTCTGTTTGAGGTTGGTGATTTCAGCCTTCGCTGATTTCAGTTCCTCATCCTTCGCCTGTAGCTGACCCTTGAAATCGTTTATCTGCTTCTGAAGGGAAGCCTACATGCCAGACACGCGCCTCTCGCACTCGGCCTTCGTGACCTTCTCTTCGTCGTCTGGCTTCGCGCACTCAGCGAGCTTGTCCGTCAGTTCCTGTACGGAAGCCTTGAGCGCGTCGTTCTCCTTCGTCAGCTCCTCAATCTTCTTCTTGAGTTCGTCTGCGTCTGGCTCTTCCTTCTTCTCGTCAGGCTCTTCAACAGACTCTTCAACAGGCTCTTCATCTGCGGGCTTCGCCGCATCCTCGTCAGCCTTCTCTTCGACGGGCTTCTCTTCCTCGTTCTGATTCTGCTCGTCGGCTTGCTCTGGCTTGTCCGTCTTCTGGTCAGCCTTCTCTTCAACAGGTTCCTTGACGGGCTTCTTCTCTTCTTCTTCTATCTGTTTGTTCTTCATGTTCAATCCTCGTGGTAGATTTTTGTATTTGCTCAAATCGAACTTCGCGGCTATGTCGAACTGCTCATCGTTCGCAATCACATCGACGCGGAATATCTGCGCCAGTTCGCTTCCAAGGAACCAGCTCTCTTCCGCAAGATAGTCCTCAATCGTCTGGGCATCCACTATTGCCTTCCGCATGTAGAAGGACATCATGGCATGCTTACATTTCTCAAGGTTCTCAATCTCCTTGTTCAGGTCATTCGCGTTGCCCTGTACCATCGTCCAAGGCAAGTGGATGAGGCAGAAGCAGTTATCATCAACCGTCACATTCTTACCAGCCATCAGTATGACAGTTGCTATGGACGCGACGAAACCAACTCCGTGGGTCGTCACCTCGCCTTTCCAACGGGCAAGCATGTTTGCCAATTGAATGCCAGCGAACACCGAACCACCCTCAGAAGTGATTTCAACTTCAAGGGGTTCGTTCTCGTCCAGACCCGCAAGCGCATCCTTCAAGTCCTACGGACAGAAGCAACCATCGTAATGCTGGTCTGTGATTTCACCTGTGATGTAGATTTTCATGATGCTATTACTTACTCTTACGTTTCTACAAACATCCAGCAACAAACCCATCTGGACACTCTCTGGCAAATACATTCAGCGTGCCGTCATTATACCAATGCCTCTCACGGTTATTCTCCGCGACATCTGGTCTGGTTCTGCCCCTCAATTTTTTCCGAGTCTTTTCAATAGCCTCTTTGGGTCGTCTCTTCCCTGTCCAGTAACCCTTGTGACCCTTCAGAGCCTACGATATTTTTTGTCTGTGTTCTTCGCTATGTTTCGTACCGTATGCTGGGTTTTTACTTCCGATTTTTGTCTGGCGTATTTTTTCTTTGGCTTCTTCACTACATGGGACACAGCCAAATCTATTGCCTTTCATTTTCTCGCTGAATTTCTCCTTCAGAGTCTGGTACATCCTTGAGGACACCCTATTATGCTTCGTAAAATCATTACCATGTACTAATCTGCTCAATGCGCACCACATCTTCTGGTCGTTGTAAATCCTTGCCAGCAACAGATGAGCCACATAATGCTCACGCGCTGTCAGATTTACGAGATTGTCAGGCTCGTCTGCGCCACCCTCAGACTTCGGAATTATGTGGTGTCGCTCCACATAGCAATCAGCCTTTGTCAGCGGGTTCTACAATCGCTTTGTAATCAGCGCACAATATACAGCGGAATAGGTCATGCTGGCTCCTCTGTCCTCTCTTCAACAACAGTTTCAACGGCGGTTTTGCTCGCCTGTGTCTGACCGCCCGACACCATCAGGTCTGCGGGATGGGTCAGTCCATGTGAAGTCATCCATTGGTGCTCGTATGCGGTCTGAGCAAGTTGCTCCTTCCAGTCCTGTCCAATAATCTCCTTGTACGTCTTTGTCCCGTTCTCCAAAGCCAGACGGATGCCAGTCTGGTGCGCAACCTCGTCCATGTCGTCGATGTGCGCCCATGTCCAATCCACGTAGTCCATTATGTCATCAGCGACATATCCCTTCACATCCCCATTCTTCACAGACCACTTCACAAAGCAGTTGAACAGCCAATCAGCGACCTGTTCAAGGTCGTGCTGGAACTCCTGTACAGTCGGCCACGTGAATAGCTGGTTTGCGCGCCAGTTCGTGTCCTCTGGGTTGCCCGTGGCGAAGACCTTCGACAGGCCCATGGACGCGGCGCACCTGTTCGCAAGGAAATCCACCATCGTCTGTACGTTGGAATTCGGGTGCTGCGTCTGTAGCTGCTTCGCATCGAAACCCTCTGGAAGTTGCTCATAGACGACGGAGTTCTCCTTCGCCCTGTTGAATGAAATCACCTTCTCGTCAGCCGCCTCTCCCTTCGCCGCCTGTTCAACCTCCTCGTCAGTCATGTTCTCTATGTCGGCCTCCGTGTCGAACGCGGAAGGCACAGGCTCCTCTGGGTTTGCGTCCTACAGGAGCCAGCAGAATATCTGCGCGTTGCGCCTTGAAGCCATCAGCTCAGACTGTACGAGGTCTTCAAGTTGGTGGATTGTTGCGATTGCCGATGCCGCCTGTGACACGCCCCTGCCTTCGCGCCAGTTGCTTGAGAAGTGGAACCAGTAGTTGTCCAGCGGGTTGCCGTTCGGGTCTCTCTTCAGGAAGTAGCAACTGTTCGGGTCGGCCACAACCCCCGCAAGACATCCCCTCTGGGATTTGCTGACAACGGTTCCAATGTGGCGTCCGTTGCGTGAATAGACCTTTCCCTGCGACATCCACGCGCCCTTGCCGTAGTGCTTCTCCACAACGTCTGGCGCAACTGTCACAATCTCGTTGGACTCGAAGAACAGCACCTTGCCGCTGTCCTCCACAAGCCCGTCGTCGAACAACAGCACGCAGTCGCCGCCGATGACATACTCACGGAGAACGCGCTTCAACAGGTGGTTGAGGCTGTCTCCCGTGTGAAAGTCGACGTTGCGCGTGTATGAGTAGAACGCCTTGCGGATGGATTTGTTCGTGTCCTCGTTCGGAAGGGACAGTATGACCTTGCCGCCGCATGTGGAGACGACCCTTGTGGTGAGCGAACCAAGTATTGTGTTGAACAGGGAAGAATTTCTTACTAAATTTCGCGTCATTGTTAACAATGTCGCGCGTTTGGAAGGGGTCAGTATCTCGTCCTCAGTCCTGTTGTCTGGCGTCGCGTCCTCAACCATGTACTGGTTGCCATCGACGATTTTATATCTCGCCCTTGCCTTGTATCTGGAAGGGGTGCGCAGGTGCGCAGAAGCCTTCTTCTCTGGTTCGACCTACGCGGCGGACTTCGCCGCCTTGCGAACCCTTGTTGTCTTTGCCTGTTTCTTCGCTTCCATTTTTCAGAACCTCAAATATAAACCGTGGCTATCGTGTGTATGGTCTTCGACTTGCCCGTGGCAAGCATGTTCCTGTACTGGGTCAGCTCGTCCAGCATCTCCTGTATCAGCTCCGTCACCTTCGATATGTCGGTGCGTTGGTAGCTCTTCGAGCCGCCTGACGAACTCAAGGACGCTGACGCATAGCCAGACAGGGCGAGTTCAAGCCGCACCTGCTTCAACTTCTAAATGTCGTCTTCGAGCTGAACTATCTTCTGGAGGACTTTGCGCTTCTGTGCTGTTGTCATTTCCGAATTCCCTCGCATTGTTGTCATCACGCCTTACTTACTAACTGACCGCGCGCATTTTCTCGGAACGCCGCTGGCGGGACTCCAGACGGCGAAGTTCCGACATAATCTCCTTCGGGACTGGCTGGCTGTACGGCGTCCAGTACCGCTCAATCTCCATGCGAATCTGCTCAAGCCGTGGTGCGCGCTTGTAGTCCGTGGTGCGACGCAGGGCGGTCAGCTTGTTTATGTTCCGCCTGTCGTCGTAGCGGATATGTCGTGCCGCCCTATGCTCTGCGTCCCGCTTCGCCTTCCACTCATGGTACAGGGTGATTTTCTCCGCGCGCCTCATGTCGTCCAGCCGCTCACGCTCCGCACGGACTGCCTCCAGCTCCTGCGCCAGCTCTGGGTTCTGAGCGAGGGCTAACTCCCAAATGACGCATAACAAATTATTTTCCCGCTGGGTGGCTCTCAGGGTCAGGTCTGATATACCTGCGTAAAATCGCCCGTCGGGACACGGGGATTGAAGTTTCGGCTCTTCTCCGTTCGCAAGGAGAATCCGCAAAATGCGCCTAATACACGCGTTGTCAACTCCAGATTTCTCTTCTTCTGTATTCATAGCGGAAGTATTGTACCAAATTCGAGAAGGGGATGACAAGCGAAAATGGATAAAATAGCGGCGCAAAGGAAATAAACAAAGACCCGCCACTCAGCGGGTCTTCCGTGGCTGTTGGACACGCCTGTTGAACAGCCACAAGCGGTATGTGTATTATGTCACGCCGCGCGCGCGAACTGGAGGTATTTGGCAAGAAGACCCTGCGTGATTGGCTCCAGCTCTGGGTTCTCATCCCTGTCCCCTACAAATATGCGCAGGACGGGTTCTGCGCCTTCTTCAAGGGTCAGTTCCGCGTTCAGGAAACCAATACCCTGTTCGCCCCATGTGCCATACCGCTCACAGTCCTCTGCGTCATTCACCTCGACCATCCAGATGTTCCAAGGGGTCGGCGGTTCGTCGCTGTTTGGGTCGCCAATGGGTGGAAGCCCAAGGTACAGTTTGGTCTGCCTGCGGTTGTCGTCATTGTTTGTCGTCATGTTGTAGTCCTTCGTTTCGTCTGTTGTTTAATGGTGGATTGGGTACTTCCCTCTCCACCATTATTATACAACAATCAGACACCCGTGTAAAGGGTCAGTTGGCGTATTTTCTGACTTCACAGGTTCTATGGCTCACAGCGCAAGCCCGTAGAAGGCATCCAGCACTTCACCTGTGATGTTTGACTCCTCTCCGTTCTCACAAGGCACGGCGAACACATCCACAAAGAAAGTTGGTTTATCCGCGCTCTCTATGTCTGGCTCGACCCTGTATTCAACGTGTGTAATCTGGTAGCCGTCCTTGAGGTCGAGAAGTATGTCAGCAAGGTTCTGTATGGCGGAAGGCAGTTCCTCTGCCTCGTCTGGGTCGAGTTCTTCACAGTCGTCGTTTGCGTCAATCCACGTCTCGAACGGCTCTGCGTTCGTACCCTTGTCATATATCTGGAAATGGACGTAATCCAGCGGCGCGTCGCTGTACTTGTTCAGTTCCTCAATAATCATGTCTGGTTCGTATTCGTTCATTTGTTTGTCTCCTCATTTCACTTTGTTGTTAAATCTGTACAGTTCAATCACAACTTCGCCACAGGCTGTGGCGAACTGCGTAAAATTCCATGACTTCACCTACCATCCGAAAATGTCCTTGTCGAACAGGAAGGGTATGACCTCCTCCTTGTTGAAGAACTGGACAGTCTCGCGGTTCAACGGCTTCTGGCAGAAGTCCTCAAGGAACACGGAAAACAACAGCGCGGGGGTGCGTTGCGTGTCTATCATGTCTATTATGTCAGCAATGTCCATGACTCACCTCACAGGTTCTGTGTTTCACAGGTACTGACCAATCTCAGGGTGGTCTGCTCTGATTGCGTCCATTACCTTGCGCGCACAGCGCACAATCTCAGCAAGGTCGTTCTCGCCGTACAGCTTCGACCACTACTTGAGGACGCGCTTGTACGGCATCCCCCTGCGCTGGTTGGACTTCTGCTTGCGGTTCTCCACTCTGATTTCCTTGAGCCAGTCCATCGTGAATTCGTATGACTGGCTGTACCAGTCCGCGTTCTTCGGTATCACTTCGTCGTATTTCATTTTATTGTTCTCCTAAATCTCCCAGAACGGGTCTGGGTTTGTGTTAAAGTTCAATGGGTTGTCGTCGTAGTCATCGTACATGTAGTTCATCTGTACCTCTTCAGCCACTTGTCCTTGAAGGAGCGTTCCACGTCACACTCGTCAAGGAAGATTGGTATGTGTTCTCGGTAGCCGTTCTTGTCCATCGCGTAGCACGCCGCGCAGAGCGCGTTGTCGCGCTCTCCAACCTTGAGTCCATCAAGGCATTTCTTCACGGACGGAAGCTTGCGCCAGTTGTCTGGATTGTCCTTGTAGTCAGGATGCGCCTCAAGCCACCTGTTGTGCTTCGCCTGCGCAAGCGTCCTGTTCATCTCCTCAATCTGGTCACAGCGGTCAAGCACCTCAATGTCCTTCTTGAGGACGGTGGCTGGAAACTCGCGCTTCCCTTCGTGGTCATATACCGTGCTCAGTTTGGGCGTGTTCGGGGAGAAGAACCACGACGCCTTGAAGTCAGCCAGTTGCCTGAACCTGTGGAAAATAGCCTTCTTCGCGTTCTTGCTCCACTCCAGTTCATCGTCCAGCGGAAGTATGATGCGGAACTTCGGACAAGCGGGTGTTGAACTCGCCGTCTCATATATCAGGTAGTCGTAACCAGACATTTGCTCCTTCCACTTGTCTATTATATTCGCGTCTGGATGGCTCTCGTCGTTGTCGCAGTCAAGGACTACAACGCTGAACCTATCCACGGACGCCTCAAGGCGCGGGTACTTGTCAGACGTTGAACTGTACGCAGGGAACAACAGGAAGTTGTCATGCTTCGCTTCGCGTGTGTTCTCAGCCTGCGTCAGGGCGGTCATGGCTTCGCACAGTTCCACCTTCACCGCTTCGTCGCACTTCGTCCCGCGTTCGCGGCAGATTGAAATGTAGTGCTTCATCACGCCACCTCCACGTTGAACATGTCAGCCAGTTCAGTCAATTTGCGCTTGTTGTCAGCCAGTTTGGACTTCACCTCGTCTGGCACATCATCACGGGCCATCACCTCTTCAATTTTCTTCACAGCAACGGACTGGAGGTTGGATTGTGGAAGGAACACCTCGTCCGTTGCGTCAGTTTCAACAGCAACATCGTTCTGCTTGTTCATAGGGTCGTAGTCGCATGACTGGCGTTCCGCGTTGTCCAGCAACCACTTGTATATGGACTCAACAGGCGCGCAGTCAATGCTGAACATGCGCTTGAGAAGTTCGTCGGACGGAACTGTGAATTCCATGAGGTACGGGTTGGAGCGTTGGTTTGTCTGCTGAAGCCCCAAATTCACAATCGCTGACACAACAGCCTCCGTCGTCAGCCGCTTCACTTCGCGTGGGAAGTTCTCGTTTATCCACAGTATGACCTAACTGGGTCTGAAAGACGTTCCCGTGAGCGTCGTGCGTTCAATGTACGCCAAAATCAGGTTCTCCAGACGGCTTCTCTGCTTCGAGCACTTGGAAGAAACTGACTCCCTGTGGGTTGCGTAGTCCTCAAGCCACTTGTTGTAGTTCTCAGCGGCGTATGCGAACAACGTCTCCCATGCGTCGTCGAAGTCGTACAACCCGCTGTCCGCGTGGTACTCAAACCTCGCGTACTTCACCACGCAGTCTGACTTCGAGACAATAGCCGCATCGTTCGGCGTGAATTCAATTACGGGATATCTCCTGTCGTTGTGGTACGGAAGGTCGTAGTTCGTCGTCCCCAGTATGTTGCCATACGGGAAAATGTAGCCCTCCTTGAGGTACTTGCCCTTGTTGCGAATCAGTATGCCGTCACAGAAGTTGTTCAACTCCTCCCAATACGCACCGTCGAAGTTTATGTCGTCCATCAGAAGCATCGTCTTGTCTGACATCTTCTTGTCGACCCTCTCGTGCGTGGGGATGCTGATGCTGTCGCGCTGTGTGGGAACGTTCAGTCCCTTCTTCGCAAGCATGTGAAGGCAACTGTAGCAAATACAGGACTTGCCAGACGAACCCTTCACTTCTCCGTTGTCAGTCCTTGAACGCATAATCAGCATCGTCGGAAGGTTGGAGCGCACTTCTTCGCCCTCCTTGAGTCGCTGAACAAATCGTGCGGCCCAGCCCTTGAGGTTCAGAACGGAGATTGGAAGGGTCTGTGGTCGCGTATTCCACAGAAGGGTGAAGAGCGCAGTTGAGAGTGGCATCTTCTTCTAAAATACAACAGCCTTGCGCGCTTCCATGTCGCTCGGCTCAGACACAGGCACAAGGTCGAGAAGTTCCGTGCGCACTTTGTCAATCAGGGCTGACAGGTTGTTCTTCGTGTATGACACGTCCTCGTCCGTGAAGGCTTCCAGACGCTCCAGTTGCTTCTGCTTCTTCACAATCTCATTCTGAAGTTCTATCACGTCCTTGCTGAACCCGTTGCCTGCGTCAGTCTCGTTCATGCGGGATTTCATCTGCGCCATCATTACCTTGAGTTCCTTCTCAATCTTCGTGTATGCTGATGACTTCAGACGGACGCACTCCAGCTCCTTGTTCAACCTATTCACCAGATTACAGCACATAGTCCCGTAGTCATTCCCGCTGGACTTCAGCCATAGTGAATATTCCTTCGGATGGGAACTGAAATGCTCCTTGAGGACGTTTGCGAAGTTGGTCGCCGCCAATATCTCCTTGAGGTGATTATTCACCTGTTCCCTAAACATGCTCACCACATCATTGGTGGCACTCTCAATTTTCTGTTCATTATTCATAGTTTGTATCTCGTTTGGTCGTTGGTTTCTCGTTTGGTTTGGAAATCTCCATCTGGGGCGTCGAGAAACCAACTATGATTGGAACCACCCCAGACGGAGTTTGTTGTCGGAGATTTCGCGCCGTCGCACTAAATCTATTTTTCCTTCAACATAATAATTTACCAATTTTTCAACCGAAACTGACCCCATCTGGATAAAATAATTATAATAATTTATTGACAAGTTATTAACAAGTTATCAACAAATCCTGTGACAAATCCAGCAGATATGTCATGCGCTGGCTTGTCTGGAAGAAGTGCGCTGTTGAATAGAGCGCGGGTGGCAACGCGCCGAAGGCATGGGGGGGAGGAGAAACTCGTGCCATTTTTTACCCCATTAAAATATTATATATATATTAATAATAAATTTTTTTTTAAGAAGTCTTCAGTATTAATAGGGGTTTTTTCTCCTCTTGAGCTTAAAATGGCGTTTTTACGCCATTTTTTTCAATTATAAAATTCGGGATTTTGGACAGGTGAAGACATTTAGGGGTAAAATGGGTCAGCGGGGCAAAGGTCTGGGTTTGGACGGCACGCGCAGGATAGTGAGATTTTTTCCATTTTTTCTCCAGAGCTGGCTCAGTTTTTGTCCGTAAAATGGTAAATTAGTAGTGGAAAGGATGATGGTTTAGAATGAGCCGTCTGACAACCATGAACAACGAAACAACAAACCAAACAATGACAAACAAACTTGAATACAAAGGCATAACCCTGTTTGTGACGAACAAGGGTCAGATTTTCAACACGGACGGAAGGGAGCTGAAATAGCACACCCTACGCAACAGCAGAACGGGACACGTCAATCCATATCTCTACGTGAGCCTCTTCCACGACGGGAAGTCCCGTCTGGTACAGGTCTCAAGGCTTGTCTGTATGGCGTTCCATCCGATAGACAACCCAGAACAGTTTCAGGTCGACCACAGGGACAACAACCCGCAGAACAACAACTCGTCGAATCTGCGCTGGATGGACAGGAAGACGAACAACAGCAGAAGGCATACAAGGATAATGAAGAGCAAGAACTACAAGAACACGCGACACCCAAATGAGTTCCTTCGCGCTGAGAACATACAAACTGGAGAAGTCCGCTTCTTCAAGAACGGGATTGAAGCCGCAAAGGGTCTGGGATGCTCCCATGTGCTGATATACAACGTCATCAGCGGGAAGTTCGCAAACAGCGCGAAGGGCTGGAAGGTCAGGTGGATTTCACGCGACGACCCAGAGGCCGAAGAGTTCAAGCATGAGCTGGAACTGCGTCAGATGTAGAAGCAGTTGCGCGCTGACTACGCGAAGCTGGAAGCCCGTGAGCGGAAGAAGGAACTGCGCGCGAAGATGAAGGAGGAGGCAAAGGAGCTGAGACGCAAGCAGAAGGAGCTTCTGCGCGCCGCGAAGGAACAGGCACGCGCTGAAATGAGGAGGCTGGACGATGAGTTGCGTGAGAAGCAGACCACTATGGTCTGGGACGAACACGCAGTTGTCCAACTGACGATGGACGGTCAGTTCGTCCGTGAGTACAAATGCGTAGCTGACGCCATCCGCGACACGGGACTTCACACAATACGCAACTGCGTGAAGGGCGTACAAGATATGGCTGGCGGGTTCATCTGGAAGTACAAGGTGGAGGGCTGAACGATGAGGAAAATCATATACACGATAGGCGCGGTACTGTGCGCCGTTTCACTTGGAATGGGAGTTCTTGCGACGACGATGCCGACTTCACATGCTATTTGCGCGTGGGGACTGTGTTCGGTTGGAATTCTGGTCGCCGCTGGAGGCACTTTGGCGAACTTCAAGGAGGGCAAGCGGAAATGAACATATACATAGACATAATGACCGTGACTGACGGCAACGGCAAGAACATATACTATTTCCCGACAACGCATTGGGTGATAGACGAACACGACACGAAGACACAGGACGAAATGAACCTGCTGCGCAACGAACTGGACTCAGTTCTGCGCAAGCATCTCGACAGGAAACAGGAGGGATGAACCATGACCAACGAGCAGTTGAAACAGCGAATCCGTGAGCAGATTGAACGTCTGCGCAAGACACGCCTTGCGAACGCAAAGGCTGTGAAGACCAAGCGTGAGTGCGAAGGTATGATTGAGGACGCTCTGTTCCCGCTTATCCCCTTGTATTCTCAAGCGATGGTTGCCTCCAGTTTGTATGAGAGTAGCCCTTCAATAGCGAACGGCTCACGAAAATACGATGAGATAACAAAGGCTCAGAAGGCTGAGAATGAGGCTGTGGAATTCCTGTGGGTGAAGTACCACGCGCTGTACAGCGACATATACACGCCAGAGGAAATGAAGCAGATGATTAATACTGTCCTTGAACAGGTGAGATGTGGGGTGGAGTGATTATGACCTACGGAATAGGATATATGGGAAGCAAGAACAAGGTTGCTGACGGAATTATGGCAGTACTTCCGTCTGGCAGGTGTTTCGTGGATTTGTTTGCGGGTGGCTGTGCCATGACACATGCCGCCCTGCTATCTGACAAATGGGAGAAGGTATTATCCAATGACATGTACCCTGTTGTTGGACAGGACGTGTTCAGACAAGCCTGTGCTGGGGAGTTCAACAAGCCTGAGTACCAGAGGATTGTAGGATATGACGAGTTCTACAGGGACAGGTACATCCACGGGTGGCTGATTTCCGTTTGGGGTTTCAACCAAACCACCAGATACATTGGCAAACCAACTGAATAGAAGGTGCGTCTGAATGGAGTTCAGACGGTCACGGAACTGTCAGAGAAATGCGGCGTTCGCAATCCTCTTCAATACCTGACGCGACTACAACGATTGACTGGTACTGACCTGTCCAAGGTTGAATTCACGCAGAAGGACTACAGGGATTATGTATGGCAAGAAGGGGATGTGGTGTATGCTGACCCTCCGTACAAGGGGACGTACATGTACTACAGGTGCGGGAAGTTTGACCATGACGGATTTTGGGAATGGGTGCGTACAAGGGATTATCCTGTTTATGTGAGCGAGTATTCAGCACCAGACGATTTCACATCCATTTGGAGCAAGGTTCGTCACGGACTGGTTCAGCCACACGGGTTCTCAAGGGGAACTGCGCGTCTGGAGCAGTTGTTCCTTCACGAGAGGTTTGTAAAATCTCATAATTAATAATAATGACCATTAAAACTTCGTAATTAAACAAAATGAGCACGAGAAACCTCCAAAATCCCAAAATATCATTTTTAATGGGCTATTTTTCACTTTCGCGCGTGCCTATGGCGATTTTTGGCAAAATGCCAAAATAGGGGGGTTTTTGCCCATTTTTATCACTTTTCTATAAGATTACCATCTCGCCATCTACATTACCAGCTGGTAATCTCTTAGCGTAGGATAACATTTAACAAACCGTGTCATAATGGCACACAATGAGACATAATGACACACAATATGAGGATTATGTATGGGAAGAAGAAGGTTGAACTCTGACAGGGTTCTGACAAACTCGGAGCGTATGCGCCGCTTCGCAGACAAGGCGGCAAGCATTGACTCTCAGATGGACGAGGCGTTCAAGAAAATAGACTGGAACAGGCGACGCGCGGCGGAACGTTCCCTGCCCCTGTGGGTGGAGACATACTGCGTGCCGCTGTTGTTACAGGACAAGCCTCCGCATTTGGGGAAGGTGGTGCTTGAACAGATTGAACATGCCATGACTGCGCATGAGAACTACTGTATTCTGATGGGTCGCGGCTCTGGCAAAACATCCTATGTGTAGTGCGCCGCTCTTCACGCCATTGCCACAGGCGTGTAGAAGTTCGTGCTGATTATCTCGCAGAACCAGAAGGCGGCGAACCAGCTCCTTGCTGACATATTCAGAGCGGTCAGCGAACCTGACACGTTATTGGCAAATGACTACCCAGAGCTGGTGCTTCCAATCATCCTATTGGACGGCACAATCCGCCGTCGCCAGTTGTACCACGGCGTCTCTACTGACATGTAGCGCAACTCTGGTATCCTTGTATTCCCCCGTATGGTGGATGCCAACGGCAACGAGATGCCAACGTCCAATTCCATTATATCCTGTCGCGGCATAACCTCTGGCCTGCGCGGTTGTAAATGGAAGACCCAGCGACCGTCATGCGCCATTCTTGACGACCTCCAGACGTCTGAGACGGCAACCAATCCCGCGCAGGTGGAGAAGCTGATGGACGCAATACGCAAGGACGTTGTGCCGTTGGCTGGCAAGGAGCGTCTGAGCATTTGTATGACCGCCACGCAGATTGCGCCTGACGACCTTGTGGATAAGGTGAAGGGTGACAAGGCGTGGAAGGTGACGACGTTCCCTGCTGTCATCCAGTTCCCGAAGAACATGGAGCTTTGGGAGGAGTATCTGCGCCAGTATGACCAAGAACAGGTTGAAGGCACGGGGCATGACGAGTCCCTTCAATTCTACAAGGACAACCAGCGGAAGATGGATGACGGCGCAGTTGTATTCAACCCGCAGCGGTTCTCTGTTGCTGACGGTCATATATCAGCCATTCAGAAGCTGATGGAGTTACGCCACCAGATTGGGGACGACGCGTTTATGGCTGAGTACCAGCAGTCGCCAGTCTCGCTGACATTCTCCCTGCCCATCACGCCAGAGATTGTGGCCGCGCGGAAATCCACATTGCGCGAACTGGAAATCCCGAAGGAGAACGTACAGTTCGTCTGTGCCGCGTCTGACCTGAACGTGAGCCAGTACATCACAACTGTGGTGATGGTATTCATGCGCAACCACACGTCCGTGATTATATGGCGCAAGTTCAAGAAGTGCCACATACCTGCGAACATCCCGCCAGAGGACTACACAAGCAGGCTGTACCAGTTGCTGTCTGAACACGGGCGTGAGCTGAAGGCATTGGGCATCCCCATACAGGCGTGGTCGATTGACGCGAACGGAATCGCGTGGAACGCGGTGACTGAGTTTGCGAAGAACTCCACGCGCATCTGCGGAATTCCAGCCTGTGCGTTCGTCGGACGCGCCTCGCACCTGTACAGGTCATATATGCGCACAAGGCTCAAGGAGGACGTTAACAGGACGCTCCTGTGCGGTGACGAGGACGAGCACAAGAAGGCTGGGTCTGGCAAGAAATACACATTCTTCGATTCCGACCTGTACCATGAGAAGGTTCAGCAGGGCTTCCTACAGGAAATCGGGAACCTCGGCTCTATCTCGTGGTTTCAAGGGGCAAGTCACGCGAAGTGGGCAGTACAGGTCTGTGGCGAGAAGTTGCTGTTGAAGAAGGACAGGTCAGACGGGACAACGGAGTACCATTGGAAGGAGAACGGCCCTGCGCATGACGCATTGGACGCAATCGGGTAGTGTCTCGCCACGCACGCCTCAATGGGCTTCGCAACTGGACAGACGGGGATTACGAACACCCTTGCGCACAGGCGCAGGCGGATGGCAAAGAAGATACGCATAGTTTAATGAGGTAAAATGACATGACAAGAACAACAACAACAGAGAACTACATTGAGAAGGGCGAACTGATTACTGAGTGGCAGAAGTGGAAGGAGTCCGCTGAGAGGGTGGAGGACAGGTAGCCGTCTGAACGGCTGGGCGAACTGCTATTGTCCATCGCAACAAAGCTGACCACGCACAAGAACTTCAGAGGGTACAGGCATGACATGAAGGACGACATGATACAGGAGGCTTGCGTGAAGTGCCTCAAGAACCTCAAGAACGTCGACCCGTCCAAGGGGTCTGTATTCTCATACTTCACGCACGTCTGCTGGTCTGCGTTCGTGACATACCTTGCGAAGTATTATACGGGTCTGAACAGACGACGCGAACTGATGCTTGCGCGCATAGAGGAACTGGAGTCGAACCCGAACCTTCCGAACAACCCCAAACTGCGCGAACTGTACAGGGAGCTTGAGGAGGAGCTGGGTCTGCGCAAGTCAGAAGAATTCTGAAGTCAGAAGAATTCTGACGGACTGTATGATTAAACAAAGAAGCCGCGTGGCTGGGAACAACAAACAGGTAGGGGAACAATGAAACCCTTCACCAAACAAACCCAGCCATGCGGCTAATTCAATTATACTAAAATCACTGTGACTTCTGCTCCACAACCTTCACTTTCGAGGACAGTATTTTCGCGGTGAAGGCGTTCAGCCTGTCCTTCACATCGTGGTTGCCTCCTATTGAGGTGTAGTAGTCGAATTCGTCGCGCAGGGCTTTGTACTCGCGCTCCGTGATTGTCTTCGTGGCTTCGTGGTAGTCCATCGTCTTGAACATGTCCCAGCGCAGAAGCCACTATGCGCCCTCGTTCGACTGACGTTCAATCCTCTGGTTGTCGGACTTCAATTCACGTATCGTGTTGTCCAGATTCACCTGCGTCTGACTGACCCGCGTCTGCTCGTTCGTCAGCGCGACGCTCATGCTGTCCAGCTTTGAGTTTATCTCGCGGCAAGTCCGCATCTGTCCATAATACAGGATGAGGCCAAGTGCTATGTCACAGGTGATGGAGAACACTATGGTGATGAGCGTCGCCCACATGCGGGTCAGCTCACCGCGCCCGTTCTGAGAGTTCGTATTCACAACCGCTCCGTTGTCTGCGTGGATTGTCACGCCCTCCTGTTTAATGGAATCGTCTGTTGCGGACTGGTCGTTCAAGTTCAAGTTCGGTGCTATGGATGGTATGTTGCTCATTTGTTGTTGCCTTCTGTTGTTGTTCAATTATCATTTACTATTTTCCGTTGAAATCCCGTATCACATGTTCTGATAATCCGAAACTGATATGATATGGCTTGCGTATGCCGACCATCCAGTTGTTGTCTTCCACGTCGCCTCAAGCGCGTCAGGCACTACAATCTTGAACGTCTCGTTTGTATTGGCGAACGGGGTCGAGCCAGGAAGTGCTGGTACTGCTGTCGCCTGTGAGAAATCCACGAGTTCAAGTGCTGTACAACCATTGAAGGCGTTCTGGAATGTGTTCGTCCTCTGAGTATTCACGGATGACAGTTTGGTGAAATACACCCGCTTCAGCGCAGTACAGTTTTTACATATTTCGGTCATGCCCCACGCCGCCCTTCCGATGCTCTACAAGTTCGAGAAGTCCAGTTCCACAAGGGACGTACAACCCTCGAAGGCATTTCTACATATGTTTGATGACAAACCGCCATCCGACAAAGTTGAAATCCCAGAGAGGTCAGCCCTTGTGAGGGACGTACAACCATTGAACGCCCAATACAACGCGCTCCCACCCATGCTTGTGAGGTTCGACAGGTCTATGCTTGCGAGTGAAGTACAGCCTTGAAACGCGGACCCCAGACCGTAGTCTGCGATGGTTGTTATGTTCGACAGGTCGATGCTTGTGAGGGAAGTACAGTTTCGGAACGCATACTACAACCCATAGCCTCCGCTGATTGTCGTGAGGCTGGACAAATCCACCTGCCTCAGAGAAGTACATCCGTCGCACAGGTACTACATTGGAGCCTGCCCAGAGCCTATCGTCGTGAGGCTGGACAAATCCAAAGTCTCAAGTGCTGTACATTCTTGAAATGCCGAAAATAATGCGTGTGAGTAGTTGTTCTAATTCACGACATCACCGACCGTGACAACCCCAGACAAATCCACGCTTCGCAGGGAAGTGGAACCAATACACACACAGTACAGTCCATTATATCCAATGCTTGTCATGTTCGGAAGCGACAGAGAAGTGATGCCGTTGTTATAATGAAACTTCGCGTATAGTCCGTAGTCTGCTATTCCAAGTATGTCTAATGAACCAAAGCTGAACGGCTCAGATGGCGGTTCAAGGTTGCCTTGTTGGTCTGTGTCTCCAAGAAGGTTGTCTATTGAGACGCCGAATTTCCGCTTGCCAGTCTGGATAGTTGCCACTTTCGCAGGCATCTCAAGCGGCGACATAGTTCCAGTCACGCCCTTTGCCCTGATAGCGTCAGCCACGTCCTTGAACGCATTTCCTAAAATCGTGTTCGCCATATTTTTCGACCTCATGTGTTGTAGTAGTCTGACTTCGCCACGATATGCGAGGCGAAACCTGTCCAATACCCAGATGTAATCCAATCGTTGTACAGGGCGTCTGGCACGACTATCTTGTATGTCTCGTTCGTGTTCGCAAATGTTGCGCCGCTTGCCGTTGGAATCGCAACCGCATCTGAGAAATCCACCAGTTCAAGGGAGGTACATCCGTTGAAGCTATATAACATCCAGTTCGCATATGACAGTTTGTTGAGATATACTGTGCGCAAGCTTGTACAATAAGCGAACGTATGTGAGAGATTGCCCCCCTACGTTGTCGTGAAGTGCGTGAAGTTCGGCATGCTGACGCTCACCAAGTTCGCACATCCGTTGAAGGCGTAGTTCAGCGCATTTTCGTCGCAAGTCGTCAGGTTCGGGAGGCTGACGGAAACCAGTCGCGGGTTCTGGTAGAATTTGTTAAGCAATACCACATCTGGTATGTGTTCGATGTCAGATGACTGAAACGTGAAGGTAGAACCAGACGCGACGGGTTGAAGCACGCCGTTGTTGTCCAGTTCGCCAATCATACCATCTACATCCACGCCGTACTTTGTCTGACTGCCTGTTGGTATGGACGATATTTTCGCAGGCATCTGGTTCAAGGACATAGTGCCGCTTACGCCCTTCGCGCGTATGGCGTCCGCAATGTCCTTGATTGCGCCTCTGAGTGTAGTGTTTGCTGGCATGTCAATCACCTCTTCACATCTGCTCGTTCAGCACCTGACCAATCTGCGCATTCACCCAAGCCTGCGTCGCAAGTTTGCCCTGTACAGTTATACTCCTTGTGGCCGTGTAGCCGCTTGAGGAGAAGGTCAGGCTTGTTGCGTTCTCAGCGGCAGTTGTGGAGTCGCCCGAAGTCGAAATCCATGTGCTTCCGCTCCAAGTGTAGTAGGAGAGTTCCCATGTCCCCGTGATGTAGTATCGAATCGTGTATTTTTCACTATCCCCAAGTATGTATTCCCAGACCCCGTCGTTGTCGTTGAAGGTCAGGGTGTATGTGGAAGTTCCGTCAGTCAGCGTCCAAGGCAAAGTCAGGTTCTTCACGTAGCAATCCAAATCAGCCTCTATTTTATTCCCGTCTGCGTCCTGTATGAAGGAGGGTGTCGGAACCTGCGCAGACGTGATGAACCCGCTGTCGTTTGTAAGTTGTGACGTGGATGTTGGGATGTCGTCCAGAGTTGGGAAAGTCTGCTTGTTCTCTTGTACCCTTTGTACCACGTTTCTTGTACAAGATATCTGATTTTCCTGTTCGTCTATTGTCAGGATGGCACTCCAGTTTTCATTTCCAGTTATTGTGTGGATTGGTGTCCCCATATTAAAGCCTATTCTGTATGGGCTTGTCTCTTCAATTTGTGTTATTTCATAGAGGCGTCCGTCTGGAATTCCGTTCAAGTCACAAGTTATGGCAAAACCAATACCTTTGGTTCGCCACATAAAACCATTATATGTTTGTACAAACCTTCCACCAATCACACGACAAATCTGACCATACCACCAAACGAGCTCAAGTTCTGGAGAATATGTCTGCTCAAAGAATTTACTCAGTTTCCAAGGGTAATATCCCAGATAATTTCCCATCAATGTGAATTTTGGAGTGAGTTCTATTGGGTCAAACTCCACCAGAGGCTGAACCCCCGCGTATTTGTCGGCTCCGTTATTGGCTTTGTACGTCCCCACAAGATTGACGGCGTAACTGGCTATTTCCGTAGGCTTTACTGTGCCTGTGCTTGTGTCAAATACGTAAAGCGGCTTAACTTCTTCTGTTGTTACAAATCCACTGTCGTTCGTCAAGTCAGATGTCTTTGTTGGAACGTCTGCGGAAGTGATGAACCCGCTATCATTTGTAAGGTCTGAGGTCTTCGTCGGAAGCTGAGACTCAAGGGCGAGTTTGCCCGTATGCTCAGACCATTCGGAAGTCCTTGTGATAGAGCAAGGTATTCCATTTATCGCGGTTATGGAGTTCTCCGTATGTGAAGTAATAGGGTCGCCAGAACCGATTTCATATATGTCGCCATCTTTGATGTAGTATTCCACGTATTCGAGGTCTGGGTCGATTCCGATGTACTGTCCCCATGCGTATGGGCTTTTCGATATCCACATCCATTTCTGTTGTGGCTCTTCTTCACTTCCGCTGTAGCGGTATGAGATTTGCTCCCATGCGCATTCAATCGGTGGGTCGTATGTGATTTCCCCGTCGTCCAGCATACTGATGAACCATGAGTTCTTCGTGCGCCATGTAGATGTCCTGTCAGCCTCGATTTTATTGCCGTTCGAGTCCTCTATGTACGATGGGTCAGAAGCAACTGCGACAGGCAACCATTGAGTCCCGTCCCATACATTCAACGTCCCATTCACGAACGCGGTGTCTCCCTTGTTTGGCGCAGATGGCTGGGTCTCGAAGAAGTACATTTTCGCCGCCACGCGCTCTGGCGCAATCGTCCTGTCCATGTTCTGAACGTACAAGTCCCCTGCGCCCAATACATAGTTCGCAACTGTGTTCCCGTCCTCGTCTATTCCAGACGCCGTGACCACAAAGCCATTTTCGCATGAGCCAGAGGTCGCGCATCCTTCAACTGTTCCGACCCATACTGACCCGTTCAATACGCATTCCTTCGCCACGATGGTGTTGTCTGGATATGCGAGATTTACGAATACATGCGTGATGTCCCATTTGCCTATTTTCTTCGGGACGTTCAACAGTCTGAAGGACTGAGCGGAATTCACGAACGTGAATACTGGTTCAAGCGGGAAGCTGGGATTGTGCGCCGCTATTTTTACTGACAATGTGCCAATCATAATGTACCTCTTGTTTTCGCCCATCTGTGATGAGCATGATAAGTTGGTGGTTCTCATGTCGAACCACGATATACTTACAACAACCAATCACAGTTGAAGGTACTTCGGCCACAGGGCTACGAAAATGGAGTTCAGGTCTGTGTAGAAGTAAGCGCGCCCGCCAGACACGGGGTGTGGTTGGTGGTTCATGTTCAGCAGGGAGGCTATGCTACTGGCGAACGACGCGCCACCTATGTGGCATGACAACGCAAATCTGTCTGAACCAGACTGCGCGTTCATGTTCTGCGTGATGGTGGTCTTGTTGTCCAGTTTGTACAAGCACCATTTATAGTCGTCCGTGGTGACTGTTCCGCCGCTGTCCTCTTCCACCTGATGCGCGAGGAATAGACCGAAGAACTGCGCGTCGAATTCCATTGGTCTTGAGGTGTTTATGTTTCCAGAGACATGGCGGATATACATTGAGGTGATGTAGTTTTCGTATTCATCTGGGTCTTGCCCGTAGTTTTCAGACCATGAATAGAGTGTTCTTCCTGACCCAGAAGCCCAAGTTAATCCAGCACTACCAACCGTCACTTTCATTTTCGCCATGTCCGTGAAGTAGTTCTATATGCGCGAGAGTTGAAGCGGTACGTTGCCCTGTGAGGGTGGTTGTTGCGAAGTCAGCGAGTAGTTCCTGTCCAAGGCGGCAAGGACTGTTGAATTCACGTCGTTGTATTGAACCTCCTGATTTGTCAGGTTGAAGTCCTGACCATATACAGTCTTGAGTTCCACGAGGTTGTTGTACATGCTCTACAACTGCTGACGTTCGGGGCCGTTCGCCATCACGCTGTACGGGCCTTGAAGGTTCTGAACGGGGTCGAGCACCTGTATGTTTGGGAGGTTGTACCTGTCGCCAGCCCATTCAGCCATGAAGACCCAATCCTCGCCGCGCAGACAGTATGGTGAGCAAAGCCCCGTTCCGCTTCTGAACGGCAACGCACCACAGGTGTTGCTTGTGCTTGAGGGCGTGGCAGGGAGTCCAAACTTCCAGCCATGCCCCTGTGGATATGGCTGTACATACCAACCATAGGTGATGTATTCATCTGGTTCTTCTGGGAAGGTCAGCGAGGACATAATCATTCACCTCCGTCAGACATAATACACGCCAACTGTGATGGTCGTGCCATTACAATTTACAACCACATTGGAGTCTGAAGCGGACGCGAAGGTGAATTCGTCGTCTGTGCTGGAGACTGACTAATCGTTTCCGTTGAACGTGACGCCCGTTGATATGGGTATGTATTTGTCCTGTGTGCCGCTTGAGTATTCTATTTTCAGCGCAGGTTCGCTCTGGTATGTGTCGGACGAGACATCCTTCACGTATGATAGGGGGATGTGCTTGTCTGCTGTTCCGTCCGCGTATTCAATCAGCAGGGAGTCGCCGCTCTGGTATGTCTCCATCGACACGTCATCCACATTTCCGCCACCACCTCCACCACTATCTCCGTTCGACTCCTGTGAAGTGTCAGAGCGGATGATTGTAGGGTGGTCGTCCAAAGTCCAATCCACCTCTATGTCGCCAGAGCCTTGAAGGTTGTTCATTGAACTGACGACCCAGTTGAAGGTATCGACGAAGTTCTTCTATCCGCCTACGAATTTTCCCTTCTGAAGTTCGCATAGTTGCGCTGGTTTCGTTGCCATTTCAATTCACCTCCGTCATGTTGTTGGCAGGAACTGTGACAATCCTGGGATTTTCGTTTTCCACAGGGCAGGCCACTACCATTGACCCGCGTATGATGGGGACTGCGTGTATTGTTCAACGTCCTGTCTCAAGTTCAACTGTACAGTCCACATGTTGCCGTCTCCCTTCACGCCCTTGAACTCGTTGAGGCATTGGCGCAAGGTCTTGTTCTCGTCCTACATCCAGCGGCATGTGCGAGTCTGCGCATCGTAGTCATACCTCCAAGGGTGATATGAGTACCACCATCCGTTGTTTGTCTCATACGTGTTCAACTGGTCGCGCAAGTTGCGGACGGCTTGAAGGGTCAGTCCGTTGTACTTCACCTGACATGTGTATGAGTCTGTACATTTGTACCATTTTGGGAAGGTGATGTTTCCAAGTGAGTCCTTCTTCGGGTATATGTCCTGTCCAGCCAATTCCCATGACCTGTGCCTTGAAGGGGCGGCAATCAGCACGATGTTGTCTGCGCCAGCTGCGGTTTGGGCAAAACCGTTGCTCCACCCGCTCTGGTATGTGCGCCAGCCATCCAAGTTGTTCAGGTACGACTTCAGCGGAGTGCCTGCCGTGATTGAGCTGACAAAGTTGTCGTTGTATGTCTCGTTTTCGTGCTTCGCATTCACAACCACGTTGTACAGTTCAGCGTCGCCCTGCTTCTCCACGGTCACGTCTGACATCAGCGCAGGTGGGTTGTTTCCCAGATAATAGCCCCATGCCAACTGACCATTCACCAAGTGCGTACCGAAATCCCATGTGTTCTTGTTGAAAGTCAGGGCTGCGCGTGTGGAGTTCGCGCAGGTCATAGCCGTGTCGTAGTCCATTCCGACCCAGCGCCATTTCGCCGTCTCCACCTTAAAACTGTGTATCCATTGTTTAATCCCCACGGACGGAACATTATTCACTATATCAACCGTCACGCAGGGGTCGCCTACTTCGACGGTGTTGAACGTGAAGTTCCATTCCTGTAGGATTTCAAGGTTGCTTGCCCCCCATGAGTTCAGAGCCATAATCATTCACCTCCGTCATTTCGCTGTCAGTTGGTTGAGTTTGCGCTCGATTTTGTCGAGCGCAGTCACAACCTCGTCCTTCTTCGGGACGAACGGCTTGCCTGTCTCTGGGTCGATTCCCATTGCGCGAAGCGCGTCTGCCTGTCTCTTGTGGGTCTGCGCCCATCTCTTCCTGTGGTTTTTCGGTTTCGCAAATGAACCACCCCATGGGCCGTTGTCTGTGTTGTTGGATGCGGGGCCTTCGCTTCTGTCGCGTCCATAATACGGGTCGTTGAAGCCGTCGCCGTTGCCGCCGTCTCCCCCGCCTTTGCCATCCACGGAGACATTCACGATTACGCCAGTCTTCTTGTTGCGTATCACGCCCGTCTGCTCGTCCATTTCCCAGTTCATTTTTTCAAGCAGGTCGTTCTGTTGCTTCTGAAGCTTCTTAATCTCCTCCTGTCGCTTCTTCTCTTCTTCCTTCTCACGCTTCTCCCTGCCTTGCGCGTCAAGTTTGTTCTGGTCAGAGACTGCCTTTGACACGTCATCACGCGCCTGTTCAAGGGCAAGTTGCCTGTCAGCCAGAGCCTTTGCGTAGTTGCTCTCAGCGCGCACGCGCTCGTTCGTCGCGTCCTCTTCGTAGTCCGTGCCTTTCGCAACGCGCTCAAGTTTCTTTGCGTTCTCGACAATCTGCTTCGCAAGTTCAACCCTTGCGCGCTGTTCGTCCTGTATGCCCTGTTGCGCAAGTTTCGCCTGTACGATTTTGCTTGCCCCTCCCAGTTTCGCCTCAAGCACCTTCTACTGGTTCTGCGAACTCATTATGTCGATGTTGCTCTGTCCGACCTGTTGCGCCAGACTGTTCTGCTTGCGCAGGGACGTGACCTCAGACTTCTTCTTGTCCTTCGCCTCCTTGTCAATCTCCTTTGCGGCGTTCTGCGCTTCCTTCTCCGCCGCCTTCAGCACCTTGTTCTTCTCGTCAGCAAGTTTCTTCTCAGCCTTGAGGACGGCCAGTTGCGCCTAATCCTTCGCGCGCTGATACTCCTTCTCAGCGGCAACCCTGTTGTTTGCGGCTGTCACGGACTCGTTGCGTAGCAGCAGTTCCTTCTCCTCCGCTTTGGCAAGTTCCTGTTCAGCCTTCGATTGTAGCTTCTGGAAGCGGATGAGTTCTTCACGCACGTTGTTCTTGTACATTCCACCTGACAATGCCTAATAGTCGTCCTTGCTCTTGCCTTCAGACGACTCCAGTTTTGCTGAAAGTTCATCCACCTTCGCCGCGTATCTCTTCTGGGCATCACGCAGGTCATTTGTCGTTTTTGTCTGTTGCTTGTATGCTTTGGTTGCCTCTTCCTCTGCCCGTTGCGCAGACTCAAAATTCTCCTTGTCCTTCGCGGTCTCCTGTTCAGCCTTTGTCTTCGCTATCTCCACTCCCTTCTGAGCCGCACCTACCTTGTCACCATTAATCAGCATCTTCTCCTAATCAATCTCCTGTTGCGTCATCTTCGAGGCGAGGTCAGCCTGTCCGACCCCCAGCAGGGATTTCTTGAAGTTGTCTATGGACTTCGCCAGCTTCTTGTAGCTCTCCGTCGCGTCGTCCGCGCGCTTGCTGATGTCCTCAAGCCCTTTAATCTGGTTGTCAAACTGCGTCTTCGCGGCTTCGTCTGCCTTGCGCTTCATTTCAGCGAACGCGGAGACAATGCCTGTGATGACAACAAGAGCCGCACCCAGTCCGTTGCCATTTGAGAACGCGCCAAACAGACGACCTATTGAACCAACTGCGCGTGACGCGGATGCGTCCATTCCGCCAAATGACTTCGACAAGGCTGTGACCGCCACGGCTGATGCCTTCGCCGCAGTACCAACTGACTTCATACCCTTGACTGAAGCGGCTACGCCCTCTCCGTTGAAGGACGTGCCTATTTTTATGTTCATGCTCTGGTCAGCCATTTGTCTCGTCCTCCTTCATGTTGTCGTTTTTGTCAGTCTCAGATTGTTCAATTTTTTTGGACTCTTCTATTATGCGCTCCTGTTCCTCAAGTTCGCGCTTCTTCTTCTCAGCCTCTGCCTTCTTCTTCACCCATTCCATCGTGGAGTAGTATTCCGCAATCGCCTGTTGCTCTTCGTCATTCAGCTTGAGGTGGTTCAGTATGTATGCGCGCTCCATCATGGCTTCGAGGATTGGAGAAGTTGAACGCAGAACGGCGAACGCATCCATGCCAAATGACGTGGCGTTCGCAAGTTGCTTCTCGCCGCGTGACAGAGGCTCCTCTGGAAGTTCGTAGAACAGCTCGTTCTCAGTCATATACACAGGCGTCTCGCCCGTCTCTGAATCGACCCCGTAGAGGCAGTAGTCCAGAGCGCGGCGCACCTCAGTCGCCTGTCTGTCTCCAAGGTTCTTCTTCACCCACAGGCGGCATTTCGCTATGAACCAAAGCGGGTGGTTCAGCTTCTTGAAGCACTCGTCTGGATGCGCCAGAACCCATGCGTCCAAGGCAAGGTTCGTGGCTGGGTCGTCTGACAGGACTTCACGCGCGTCGTCGAGGAATATGTCCTGCGCTATGGTGGGCTGTCTGAATATGACGTTGCCCATGACCGCTATGCGCGGAAGCGACGCCAGACGGAAGTCTGGTCGCTTCTCGATTTTGAGCGCAAGAGCGTTCAGCTTGACAACATCCTCTGGAGAGACATGGTAGCCCTATTTTTCCAGACGGGTGATGTCTTCTATTGCGAGTTTCGAGACCACCCGTTATCCCTCCGATTACGAACCCGTGTGGTGGGTCAGCACCCTGCTGATTGTTGCGTTCCAAGTTGGCAACTGGGAGTCAGCATTCACGCAAGTGAGAGGCCCTGTCACAGTCCAGTTGGTGCTATCCACCAGACCCGCAGTTGTGAGCGAAGGCTTCGTCGAGCCAGTCTGCTGGATGGTGATTTCCATTGTTACCTGTCCGTTCGCTATGTCGAACGCCTTCACAACTCCGTCCTTCGTCGCCTTCGTGAGGTCGCCTCCAATCGTGTAGTTTGCGGCGGTCAGGTAGCAACCAGACGCAAGTGAAGGAAGCACGTTGAACACGTCCTGTGCGTGGTGGCAGACCTCAAGGGTTGCCGTCGGCACGTCGTAGTAGCAGTCAGTGTGCGAAGTGTCTGAAGGAACCTGTTCGCCAGTCACCTCGATTGAAGGTGGCTGTCCTGCGGCGGTCGTGATGTTTATGCTTCCGTATGCGAACGTGCCAGCCGCTCCCGTGATTGGTTGTCCCAGAGTGAGACCGCTCAAGGCGACGTCGCTCTCAAGGATGTATGTACAGGTTGGTGACTTCTATTCACCGAACACCTCGTAGGCAACAATATCGCCTTTTTCGTTCTGACCCTGCGCCACCTGTGCGGCGTTGTTGTCGTTGGAGTCAGTAATCACCAGTCCAGAGCCGCTTGTGGCGAGTCCGAAGTAGTCAGTTTTTTCTTGAAATGCCATAATTCACCTCTTCAGTTAATCATTGGTTGGTTCATCAGTTGGTTCGTCTGAACCATTGTCATTTATGTCGTTGCTATTACTTACCAAGCAAATACCATATACAGTCATGTCATGCGCGTATGTCCAAGTTTTTCTACCCGCGTCCAAGGACGTGTCGCCGCCGTTCAACAGGTAGCCCGTCATGCGGAAGTTGTCGAAACTGAACAGCTCATGCGCGTCTGTCAGGCATCTCTGCCAATTCTCAAACAGACCTATCAGCGCGTTGAATACTTCCAAGTACGTGCTTCCGTTCCAGTCGACGTCAGCGCGCAGTTGCGCCACGACCCTTGCGCTAATCTGGCACTCTGGCGTCGTCGGAGTCCCGTACTGTCTGGGGCTTGCCTTCACGAATATGTAGCCAGCCTTGTCTGCGTCCTCCATAGCCTTTGCGTCCTACGTGATGGACAGAAGACCCGTCACCTGTATGTCCTCAATCTCGTTCTGTTCAAGGGTGTCGCGTATGCTCGTCGCAATCGCGTTCTCAATTTCCTGTTCTGGTGTCATTGGTTTTTTACCTCCTCATTATTGTCTCTGGCGCACCTCTGGGAAGGGCGTCGGCAACTTCTCGAACAACAGCAGGTTTTTACATTTCTGGTTTATCACGGACGTTATCTTATTCATCGCCTTCTTCATCGCCAAGTCTATTCCGCTACTGCCTCCTTCAACCGCTGGAACTGCGTAGTTCAGGTTATCGTCCAACTGGATTTCATAACGTGCCGCGTTCTGCTCAGTCCCGTTCGTCTCCGTGCGCTTCGTGTATTCCTTCGCCTTCGCATTGACCTCGATGTTGCCTTCCGTGCCGTCCTTGCCAACCGTGACGCTCTTCATCATCAGCGTCGTGAGTGCCATTTTCGCAAGTCCAGAGAACCGCATGCCAAGTTTCTTCTTGAAGTTCTTCGCCCATCTGAGCGCAACAGCCTCGCTGGTGGCGACAATCAGATATGGGACGATTTTCTTCTTCGTTCTGAGCGTGTAGTTATAAACGTGCTGCGTGCTGACCTTCGCGCCCTTGTCAGTAATGCGCACATTCCCCGCGCCCTTGTATTCCTGCTTGCTACCGTTGTAGCGGAGGCAGAACACCCTCTTCTTGCCTACTGTCTTGAAGGAGGGGTACAGTTGCGTATTCAGATAAACCTGTACGTCTGACGTGACGGTTGAAACCTTCGCCTGCTTCGTGGTGGCGCGGACTGAGCGAAGGAAGTCGATGGCGCAGGCGGCGATGCCGTTGCGCGCGCTCTCCTTCAGATAAACAATCCTGTCCTCAAGCAGTTTCTCGAACTGCTCAAGGGTCTTGTTGTCACCAACCGTGACTTCGACTGTCGTGCCACCTGCCGTCATCAGATGCTCCTCGCCGTGATTATTATTCCAAGGGCGGGTTCGTTCTTCACCTCGCTGACGGAGTATTTCCCCCTGCGCGGCAGTTCAATCGTGTCGCCCCTCTTCATCGTCTGGACAAAGCACCAGTCAGACTGACGGGCGCGCAACTGTATGTCATGCCTCGCGGTGTCGATTGAACCGTCTTCCAACAGGGTCTGACCCTCTATGTCGTCGAACACGGACACCACAAGCGTCTGCTTCTTGCCGCTCTTCAGCTTCACAACGGCGGACTCGTCGTAGAAGGGGTCGAACGCCCTCTCATTCTCGCAACCAAATGGACTTTTCATTTTCGGAACCTGCCTTGCTCATTTTTCATTCAACCCTTACTTACCAACTCAAGAAACCTGTCCCTGTCGTATATGTGTATCTCTGGCGTGTCGTCCATTTCCGTCACGCATACCAGAAGCTCGTTGTTCGGAAGTGGTAGCATACAAGTCACGAACTCGATGCTTCTTTCACAGAACTTAAATGGTCTGGATATGCTGACGGGCCGTAGGGAAGGGGAGTATTCTATGAGGTAGTTCTGGTACTTCTTGCGCCACAACTCGTCCTGTGTCAGTTTGTGCGTGATGGCATAATAGCATTTTCTGAAGTTGTCATTCAGAAGGTTCGTGTTGCCCCTGTACAGGTCGTCTGGGTCGTAGTCGCAAACCTCGACGCCTATGTTGTGCTGGATGTTGTATGCGGTAGCCCCGTTCGCTAACGTGCCTGTGACGAACTTAAACGGCGTGTCCTGAACAGCCATCCAGTTCTTGTGCCTCCCCATGATGCCAGACTCTACTGAACTCCAGACGTGCTTCGCGCGTACATACTTCCCGTTCAGTTCAATCCGTTGAACCTCAAGCCCGAATTTCTCGTACTGCTCGTTATTCTGGTAGAAGATTGCTGAAGTCAGGTACAGGTTGCCATTCCACTCCACAAGGCGTCCGTCCTCCAGATACGGCGTCTCCCTGTCGAACTCTGGAATATGGTAGTAGTCATTTTCAACAAGTTCCAAACGGCTCACAAGGTTGAAGTCCTCGTCCAGCACAAGGAACAAATGCTCGTCTGGATGCTCAAGCTTCATGTTTGGATGGGTCAGGTAGGAGAACCCGCCGCCAGATATGTAGTACCCGAAGACGCGCAGGACGCACAGCCATTTTCCGTTCTGGAAGGGGTACAGGTTGAAGTTGCCAACTGGGTTGAAGTAGTAGCCCAAGTCGAACGCCAAATGAGACAAGTCTATTATCCTCTTCGCGTGCTGACGGATGTTCAATTCATTTTTCATACGGATAAAATAAACGACCACGGCTCTCTACTTCCGTGGTCATTGTATTATTGGTTGTGTGCTTTGGGTTGGCGGTAGAGAGTTTCACCAACCCGTCGTGTCCTTCAATCAGCAACTCAAGAAGCTGCCAAATACTTCACATCGGCCTTGCGGATGATGTCAGCACCAAGGAGTACCGTGGTGTTGAAGTAGCAAGTAGCCGTGTTGAAGTCAGTATGACGCATAGCCGTGACCGCGAAACCAGTCTCAGGGTCTGTCACGACGCCAGCTTCTGGATAAGCACCCGCATCTGGGATAGCCACAGGACGGGTACAAATCGCAACGCTCGTGTAAGGCACGAGTGCGCCAGTCACTCCTTCTGGGAGGTCATAGCCGCACATGACGGCCTTGAAGCCATACAGACGGGAAACCACGCCCTCCTTGATTGGGTCGCTGTCGCCATACACGTTGCTGTCGAACAGGGCGAGTGCGTCGGCGTAGTTGTCTGGGTCGAGGATGAGCACCGTATCAGCGATGCGTCCAACGCATGCCTTGCGGAGCTTTGCGAGGTTTGCCTTCGTCACGGAAGACAGAACAACCTTTCCACCCTGACAGTTGGTGGTCGTGAAGAGACCGCCGATTGCCTTGCTGATTGCCTTGCTGATGGACATGACACCAGACTCGGTCACGCGCGTCCAGTAGCCAGAGTTTGGAAGCTCAAGGGCGTCCGTCTGGGTGACAGGAACAGTTACCTTTGGCTGTGCGGAGAGCGTCACAAAGACGTCGGACAGTCCGCCAGTAGCGTGTCCGTAGTTGGAGCTGTCAGCGTTGTAGTTCTCGGCGGTTCCAGCATCCACAAACGGGACGCGAACCTTTGCGCCATAATCAGCAACCGCGTCTGAAATGTCATATGCGAACTGCTTGATTTGGTTGATTTCTGGTTTGAGCTGCGTCAGCATCTCATTGACTGACGTAATAATTCCAGGTGAAGTTAATGCCATTTTATTTTACCTCAATTTTTTGGTATGATGATTTTATTAACCGTGGATAACATACGGGTTATCTCACAAACCTACCAGACTTCAGGAACGCGACCCTTTCGGCGGATGATGCGCACTTCGCAAGTCCGTCCTCCATCGTCGGAAGTTCATCTGGTTCGGCATTGACGCTGGCGTTCAACTTTGCCAACGCCTGTTCCTTGTTCGCAAGGGCGGATGCCTTCTCAGACAATTCCCGTGCGGACTCTTCAAGCTTCTGGTTGAGGCTGGTGACTTCAGCTCTGGCTGAAATCAGTTCCCTGTCCTTCTGCTCCAGTTGACCCTTGAAATCGTTTATCTGCTTCTGAAGGGAAGCCTACATGCCAGACACGCGCCTCTCGCACTCGGCCTTCGTGACCTTCTCTTCGTCGTCTGGCTTCGCGCACTCAGCGAGCTTGTCCGTCAGTTCCTGTA
>JAEEGL011940189.1_pt1 | contig 30563 bp, 27 predicted proteins | sample 9134231 | NCBI WGS metagenome assembly JAEEGL01 (sample SAMN16246548, study PRJNA631951) | gut metagenome | biome: gut microbiome; feature: rumen; material: fiber-attached | host: Bos | place: Iran: Karaj | collected 2018-10 | reverse complement strand
CATTATACTGAAAAACAATGGAAAACATTAGAAGAAATAGATGCTGAAATATTTGGTAAAGAAATATATATAACTGAATTAGATACAGTAATTATTAAAGTACCTAATCATGATGATAAAGAAATATTATTTGATGATTTCATTAAAGATTTAGAAGAAAAAGTAAATAAAGAAGAATGTACAGTTAAATTTGATAAAGTAAGTAATAAATTTTATTTAGTTCAAAAAGAAGATCGTTATTATGCCGCAAAAGTAGAAGCATGCGAAATAAAATTAAGTGAAAAAGCAATTAATGATTATATATATGGTACATACACTAATGTCACTTCAAAGCTTAATGAGCTTTATTTAAAATCATTAAGTATAGAAGAAAGACAAAAATTAATGGCTAAAAAAGAAGAAGATTTAAAGAAAATAGTTGAAAAAACAAATGTTACACATGAATTATTAACTCCAGCAGAAGCTAGAATGTACCTAGATTATTTAGAAGATTTAGAAAGAACAAATTCTAAAATAATTAGAGATAATACAATTAGTATTATAGGTACTACAACTATACCTATATTAACAGGTACTGGTTTAGGAATACTTGATTCAGTTCTTGGATCATCATCACCATATGGAGTAATCTTTTGTGCAATAAGTGGTACTTTTATAGCGGCTAGTTGTGCAGATATTTATTTAGAAAAAGTAAAAAAAGAACCATTCGAAAATGTATTTGGAGGTACTGTAATTGATTCTGCTATAAGAAAAATAAAACAAAATAAAGAAAAGAAAGAAGAAAATAGACTAATCCAAGCAAAAACAAAAAAATTATATGAATTAGATGATAGATTAGATAAAATGGTAATTTCAAATTATTCATTAGAAGATTTTGATAAAACATTAAATGAAGAAGAACTACAATCTTTAAATCTACAAAACTCAGTTCTAAATAATATAGATGGTTTAGTAAATAGAATTAATCTTTTAAATGTTAATGATAAAAAATTATTCTTAAATGAAGCTATAGATATGTTAACTGAATATACTGAAAGATATACAAATATAATTAATCAAGATAGTTCAACTATAAATATAGATACAAATATAGATAATTTTGACTTATTAAAAAGAGAAATGCTAAGAAAAATAGTTGATTTAGAATCTAGAGTAACTGAAGTAAGACAAAAAGATGTTCAAATAAAACAAGTAACTGATGAAAGTAGATTATTAACTGATAAGATTGAAGGATTTACCCCATTAGATGAAATTGATGAAGAACTTTTAAGAACCAAAGAACTAGCAAATAAAAAAGTAAAAGTAAAAACTTTAAAAGAAAATAAAAAAAGCATTTAATTATGCTTTTTTAATTTCTTTATTGATAAAACCAACAAAGTTATATCAACAATCATCGGTATACCAAATATATAAGCAATGAATGCTAGTTCTAATTGAAATTGATCAAACCAATTATACATAGTAACACCCAATGAATCATGAGGATAACTCATTCTCATACACAAAAACATCTTGTATAAAACAAACAATATAAACAATATCAGTATAACAATAGTAACAATTTTAGTATTTTTCCATCTCTTCATATAATCATCCTTATCACAATAATTATATCATTAATAAATAAAACGTAAAGAAATGTCCAATCAATTGACACTAATTTTTTTTTTGATTATCATAATTATAGATTGAAAAATATAAAAATATATGTTAAAATAACAACCAATTAATGGGGGTACATTATGTCAAAGCAAAAAGAAATTAAAGACTTGATAGAACTAAAAGAAAGAATAAACAACTTTCCTAGTCTATCAACAGAAGAAAAGAATAGAGTTTTAATAGAGATTTCTAATGGAAAAAATTTTGATTTTAAAACAGGATATGCTACTATAGACCGACCTTGGTTACAATTTTTTGATATGGAAAAATATTATGAAATGGATAATGATAAAACTGTATATCAAGATATTGTAGCAATGAATCATGAATATATGAATGATTTAGCTATCATGTTTTTTGGAAGTAAAATTTCATATAAGCAAATGTTTGATAAAATAGATGAAACTGCTAAATCATTATCTGAATATGGTATAAAAAAAGGAGATTATGTTACAATTTGTTCCGCTGGAATACCAGAGTTAATATATACTTTTTATGCATTATCCAAAATAGGAGCCATATCTAATTTAATGGCACCAAATTTTGAACCAAAACAAATGATAGATAGGATTTGTGATTGTGAAAGCGATACTTTAATTGTAATGGATAAATTTTATCCTGTAGTAAAAGACGCTATAAAAAAATCTAGCATCAAAAGGACAATAGTTATTCCAACACTTAATTCTAGTTTGCTAAGATTTATACCAAACAAAAACAAAATTGAATTAGACTATGTAAATGAATTATGGTGGAATGAGTTTATTAAAGACGGAAGAAAAACTGCTATACCTAAAACTATGCCGTATGAAAAAAAATATCCATTATGCATGGTTTACTCGAGTGGGACAACCGGAGCAAGTAAAGCAATATTGTTATCAAATGATAGTTTCCAAAATTCTGTACTATCATATGATCCCAATTCACTAGATATATTAAGAGGACAAAGATTTTATCAAATTATACCACCTTGGTATTCTACAGGTCTTAATTCATCAATCCATTTGCCTATTCATAGAGGTGTAACTGTTTTCTTAGACCCAAGATTTGAAAGAGATGTTTTCGTTAAAAACATTGTAAAGAATGACATCGATTTTACAATCGCACCTACAAGTATGTATGAAGGATTTTTAGATGAAAAACTGACAAAAGGTAAAAAGGTAAAACATTTTACAAATCCGTTTGAAGGAGGAGAAAAACTCCCATTTGAACTTAAAACAAAAATAGAAGAAAGTATCAAAAAAATGGGTTGTGAAACGGTTATTAGAGTTGGATATGGACAATGTGAATGTGGTGCTCAAATTACAACTCAAACTCAAAATGTTAATCATCCTGACGGATCAGTTGGATTACCTATACCAGGTGTAACAATTGGTATATTTGATGATGATTTTAATGAATTACAATATCATCAAAGAGGAAATATCTTGGTAAACACTGAATGTGGAATGTTAGAATATTATAAAAGACCAGAAGCAACAAAAGAATATTTCTATACAGACCAATTTGGCACTAAATGGAGTTGTACTGGAGACATAGGATATCTAGACGAAAATGGAGACCTATTCATAGAAGGAAGAAAAGAAGATTATTCTATGGTTGGAAATAAAAAAATTTATAATTTTGATATAGAAGACGCTTTAATAAATGAAACTGACATAAAGATTTGTGATTGTGTTAGTATGGAACCGAATGGTTTTTCTGAAGGATTTGCTTTGCATATCATATTTGAAGAAACTAAAAAGAAACAATATGAAGAAGATCCAGAAAAATTATTAAAACGTCTAAAAGAAATCCAAGAAATCATATATGATAAATATGATGATATAGATATGATACCAACACATTTTAAAATTAGAGATTCCTTTCCTTTTAAACCATTTGGGAAAAGAGATACTGAAAAATTGAAAAAAGAAACAGATGGATTTATCTTTATTGGTAAGGAAGCAATTTTGAAAACAGGAAAAGAAAAAATAAAAAGAATTTAATGTTTAAATTCTTTTTTTTATGTTATAATAAAAATGATAAGATAAGGAGTGGTATTGTGATATTAACTAAAATTACACTAGCAGTTATTATTTGTTTAGCATATATCATCTCTTTAATAGTGATTTTTTTTGCAAAAGACTATATTAGAAATGAAGAAACTAAAATATATAGGTTTTTACTATTACTAAGTGCTATAGGATTAATAATACACTTGATTGCTGAAAATGTATGTTATTATTTCGATATATTACCACGATTCATTTCATTCATTGTCTTAAAAAGTATGCTAGTATATTACTTATTGTTTGGTGTAATATTACTAATCTATTTAATAACAGTAGCTAATTTTAAAAATAGAAAAAAAATAATTAAAACAATAAATATCACTACGCTATTATTAATAGTATTTTTTCTATTTTTACCAATGCACGTGTATAGAGATGTTAATGAAATGAACTTTTATACTTATGGAATAGATGTTAATTTATTATACATTGTATCAAGCCTGGTTGTTGCAATGATGATAATTGTTTTGCTGATAAAACATAAAGATATATCTACAAAGAAAACTATACCGCTATTTATATTTATAATAGGTGGAGCTATTTCAATGGCTATACAATTAAAATATCCATATATAACTTTAACAGAACTAATAGAATCAGTTATTTGCTGTATGATGTACTTTACAATTGAAAATCCGGATATTAAAATGGTCGAACAATTAGAAGCTGCTAAAGAAGAGGCTGATAGAGCCAATGCTGCTAAGACCGATTTCTTAAGTAGTATGTCTCATGAGATTCGTACTCCTTTGAATGCTATCGTTGGATTTAGTGAATTGATTAAAGAAGCAAAAACTGTAGATGAAGCTAAAACTAATGCTAGAGATATAACCAACGCTTCACAAACATTACTTGAAATAGTTAATGGTATTTTAGATATTTCTAAGATTGAAGCAGGTAAATTAGAAATAATTGAATCACCATATAATGCTAGAGAAACATTTGAAGATTTAGCTAAATTAATTCAACCTAGAATGGATGAGAAGGGCTTGGATTTTCAATATTCAATCGCTCCAGATATTCCACCAATATTATATGGAGATCATGCTAATATTAAGAAAATTATTACAAACTTCTTAAGTAATGCAGTTAAGTATACTAATGAAGGATTTGTAAAATACGATGTAGTATGTGTTAATACTGATAAAAGATGTAAATTAATTATTACAGTTGAAGACTCAGGTCGTGGTATTAAGAAAGATAGCGCCACACACTTATTTGAAAAGTTCGATAGACTTGATGTTGAAAAGAACTCAACTATTGAAGGAACTGGTTTAGGTCTAGCTATCACTAAACAATTAGTTGAAATGATGGGTGGAAAAATAATAGTTCATACTGTTTATAAAAAAGGTTCTAAATTTACAGTTATTTTAGAACAAAAAATAGATAAGAACGCTGTTGTTGAAGTTGAAAAAGTATCTGATGATTTAAATCTAAAAGGTATCAAAATATTATTAGTTGATGATAATGATTTAAATATTAAAGTAGGATCTAAATTACTAGAAAAATTTGGTGCTACTGATATTGATTCAGCTAATAATGGATTTGAATGTATCGATCGAGTTAGAGATAGACAATATGATGTAATCTTACTTGATGATATGATGCCTAAGAAGAGTGGTACTGAAACTCTAAAAGACTTAAAGCAATTAGCTGGATTCCACACACCAACCATAGCTTTAACAGCTAATGCTATTGCTGGTATGAGAGAATCATATATTGCTGCTGGATTTGATGAATATTTATCAAAACCAATTAATAAACAAGAACTAGTAAAAGTATTAAATAAAATATTAAAGAATAAATTATCTGATGCACCAGTTGAAGAACCATCTCACATAATTGAGAATTCACCTCCAACTAATGCAACTGATGTTCCTACTGAAATGGTTAATTCAGTAGTTGAAACTCACCAAGAAGAAGATGGAACTAATAAAATAGAGATTAGTTTTGGTGGAGAAAAAACTAATACAGAAAAAGTAGAAACTGCTAGTGAAGAGAAAAAAGAAGAAAAACCAAAAGTAGAAGAACCTAAAGAAGAACCAAGAGAAGAAAATCCATTTACTAAAGTTGAATTCCACTTTAGTAATGAAGAGGAAGAAGAATCTAATAAAAACATAGAAATAGAAATATCTCCAAAGACTGAAGAAAAAGAAGAAACTAAAGTTGAAGAAGAGGTAAAAGAAGAACCTATTAAGGAAGAACAAACTGAGGTTGAAGAAACTAAAGAAAGTGAATCAACTGAAGAATCTGTTCAAGAAGAAAAAGTTGAAGAATCAACTCCAGTAGAAGAGCCTGCTAAAGAAGAAAACATAGATATACCAGAAGAACCATCAGATGAAACTGATGAACAATTCTTAAGAAATCGTGGAGTTGATATGGATAAAGCTTTAGAACTTCTAGGTGATATGGAAATGTATGATATGACTATGGAAGACTTTGCTTCTACATTAGAATCAAAATGGTCTAAATTAGAAGAAGAAAAACTACAAAATGATATGGAAAATTATGCCATAGACGTACATTCATTAAAGAGTGATTGTAAGTACTTAGGATTTTATGATTTAGCTGATGTTGCTTATGAACATGAGTTAAAAAGTAAAGAAAATGATTCACAATTTGTTAATGATAATTTTGAACGTTTAAATAATGAATACGTTAAAGTATTAAATACTGTAAACGAGTATAAAGACCGACATAAATAGTCGGTTTTTTTAAAAATAAAAAAATTGTTGACAAAAAGAAAAAAAACAATTATTATGAAAACAAGAAAAATTGTCGAATCATATAAATATTTGCAGTTTAAGTTGCGCAAATATTTGTGTAAATAATTATTTGTAGTTAAAGTTGCACAAATAAAAACGTAATTTAAATGAGAATATTTATAGTATTCTCATTTTTTCTTATAAAAAATTTGGGAAAGTCATTTAAGATATTTGTAGTTTAAGTTGCGCAAATATTCGTGTAAATAATAATTATTTGTAGTTAAAGTTGCACAAATATTAGTTGTTTTACTGAGAGTATCTTAGAATGATACTCTCATTTTATTTGAAAGGAGAAAGTATGAATAAGGAAGAAAAATTTAAAAAATCAATCAACGAGTTTATTGGATCATTATGTGAATACTGCGGTATTGATAAAAATGATTCAAACATCAAAGAAACACCTGACAGATTATACAGGATGTATAAAAATGAACTTCTTACGGGTTATTTTAAAGATCCAAAAGATTTCATAAAAACTTTTGATGGAATATCTATTCCTAATCAACCAGTGATTATTGAAGGTATTCCAGTAAAATCACTTTGTTCACATCATGTTTTACCTTTCTTTGGAGAAGCAACTATAACACTAAAGTATAAAGAGGGGGCAAAAGTATTGGGACTTAGTAAATTTTATAGAATTGTAGATAACTTCGCTAGAAAACTACAATTACAAGAAGCTTTAACTCAAGAAATTGCTAAATTCTTATATGAAAACTTAGATCTTGCTTATGTCAAAGTTGAAATTGAAGCTCAACATACTTGTGTAGGTCTAAGAGGAGTAAATGTAATGGGAAATAAAACAAAATCAATAGTATGTATAGGAGATGAATAATATGTTGACAATCACAAAAGAATTTTCATTTGATGCAGCTCACTTATTAGAAAATCATCCTGCTAAATGTAAAAATTTACATGGACATACTTACAAGATGTTTGTAACAGTATCGAAAGAAGAATTAGATAATAATATGGTTATTGATTTTGGAGATTTAAAAAGAATAGTAAATGAAACATTAATTGATAAAATTGATCATTCATTTATTTATAACTGTAATACTGATAAAGAATATGTAAATGAAATAGTTAAAGTATTAGAAGATAACGGATTAAAAACTTATAAATTTGAAACTAGAACTACATGTGAAGAGATGATTCAAGTAATATTTGATTTACTTGAAAAAGAATTAGAAAAAGAAAATATTAAATTAGAATCTATAAAATTATATGAAGGAGCTGGTAGTTATGCAGAATACTCAAAAAACTAAGTTAGTTCCAATTAATGAAATATTTGTAAGTATATCTGGTGAAGGTTCTACTACAGGTGAAATAGTTACTTTTGTTAGAACAGCTGGATGCAATTTAAGATGTTCATATTGTGATACTACATATAGTTTTAAAGAAGATGATTTTATGTCAATAGAAGAAATAATTGATATTGTAAAGAAAAATAATACACCTACAGTAGTATTAACTGGAGGAGAACCTCTATTTGGAGAAACAAAAAGAGACTTAGCTATCGAACTAGCAAAACACTTTAATGTTTATATCGAAACAAATGGAGCAGTTCCACTTTTCAAAGAAAAAGAAGTAGAAAAAGTAAGAAAAACTCTTCATTATGTTATTGACTATAAGACAATTTCATCTGGTATGAATAAAAGAGATCTTTTAGATGAAAATATTGAATTATTAAATGAAACTGATGAAATTAAATTTGTAGTTGGAAATCATGAAGATTATGAAGGTGTTTTAAAAGTAATTGATAAACATAAAGAAATGATTAGTAAAAAGAAGATTAATTTATTATTTGGATGTGTTTTTGAAGAAATACAACCTGATGAATTAGTAGAAATGCTAAAAGAAAAAAATGATTACTTTGTAAAAAATAATATTAAATACAAAATGTATTTACAAATACATAAATTTATTTGGGATCCTAATAAAAGAGGGGTCTAGTGAAAGGAGAATTTCATGAAAAAAGCAATTATAGCTATTAGTGGAGGAATTGATTCAGCTGTCGCAGCCGCAATAGCTAAAGAAGAAGGATATGAATTATATTTTTTAACTGTTAATTATGGACAAAAGAATTGGAAAAAAGAAGAAGAAAATTCTAAAAAGTTCGCAGATCTTTATAATGTTAAAGAACATAAAATCATCGATATGAGATGGTTAGGAGAATTAGGTAATTCAGGTATAACTGATGCTAAAATTCATTTTGAAAATGTATCAGATGATTTTATCTATGTACCTTATAGAAATACTTGTATTATTACCGCAGCTGTTGCTTGGGCTGAAGTTAATGGGGCAGATGTAATCTACACAGGTAGTGAAGCAGGACCTTGGATTTGTCCAGATAACTCACCAGAGTACTATGAAAAAATTAATGATTTAGTTTCTATGTCAACTAAGCTTAATACAAAAATTAAAGTAGTTGCTCCACTTAATTATTCAGATAAAGCTGGAAACGTACAAAAAGGAATAGAACTAAATGTACCATTCGAATATACTTGGACATGTGTTGCTAGAGATGATAAAGCTTGTGGAATATGTCAACCATGTCGAGACAGATTAGAAGCATTCAAGAAAAACAATGCAACTGATCCAATTGAATATGCAAATAATTAAAAAGTGTGGGGATTAGAATGAATAAAAAAATAGACATAAGTATAATTATGCCAGCATACAATACCGAAGAATATATTGAAGAAGCAATCGATTCTGTGTGCACACAAAAAGGATGCAATTATGAATTGATTATTATTAATGACGGTAGTACAGATAATACACATAATATAGTCCAAAATAAAATGAAAGAATATGAAAATATTGTTTATATTAAACAAAAAAATTCAGGTTTATCATATTCAAGAAAAGTCGGTTTAGATGTAGCGAAAGGAAAATATATTTACTTTGTTGATTCAGATGATTATATATTAAAAGATTCATTAAAATTTATGTTTAATGAAGCAGAAAATAATAAATTAGATTGTTTAATGGTTAATGCTATCTTTCAAGATGATTTAAAAAATGATTTTGGAAAAAAGATGGATAAGCAAAATGTTGTTACAAAAATGAATATTAAAAAGATTACAGACGGAGAAACTCTTTTATGTGATATGGTTAAAAATAAAGAATGGAGATATGCTGTTTGGTTATACTTTATTAGAAAAGATATGTTAAAAGGAGTAAATTTTTTCAAAAAGTTTATACATGAAGATTCTGCTTTTAATTATCAAGTATTAAATAATGTTAAAAGAATAAAATTTATAGATAAAAACATATATGTTTATCGAATTAGAGAAAACTCTCTAATGTCAAAAAAAATTACCGCAGTTAATATTCAAGGGTATATTAATTCATATCAAATAATATATAAAACTAACAATAAAAAAGAATTAAACTATGATTATTTATTATTTGAAATTAGAATATTAGATCAAATAATTGAATATTATGATTATCTAACAAAAGAAGAAAAAGAAAAAACCCACAAAGAATTTGAAAAAATAATACCATTAATTAAAAAGAGAAATAACTATTATGTAGATAAATATAGAGATTTCTTCAACAAGAATAATCTTTCTATAGATAAAGAAAAAGTACTTGATCATATAGAATATCTTGAGGTAGATATTGTTGATCATTGTAACTTAAATTGTAAAAATTGTAGTCATTATTCACCATTAGCTAAACCTAATTTTATGGATATTGAACAGTTTAAAAATGATATAAAAAGATTATCTGAATTAACCAAAAATATTAATAGAATAGTTTTAATGGGTGGAGAACCACTACTTCATAAAGATATTAATTCTTTTATTAAAATTATAAATAAATATTTACCTAAAACAGAAATACAATTATTAACAAATGGAATACTAATTAACAAAATGGATAATACTTTTTGGAATACTTGTAAAAAATATAAAGTTCAAATTAATGTAACTCCTTATCCTATAAATCTTGATTATTACAAAGTATTTAATACTATTTTAAATAATAAAATAGACTTATTTATATATGATAATGGAGAATTAGATAATAAACAATTTGATATATTTGATTTTGATCTAAATAAAAAACAAAATAAAAGAACCAATTTTAAAAAATGTGGTATGGCTAAAAATTGTGCAAATTTAAAGAATGGAAAGATTTATATATGTCCAATTATTAATAACATCGACAGATATAATAAACACTATAATAAAAATCTTGAAGTATTAAAAGATGATTATCTAGATATTTATAATATAAAAGATTCAAAAGAGATATATGAATTTTTATCAAAACCAGCATCTTTTTGTAAATATTGTAATCTAAAAGAAAAAAAGAAAGTTAAATGGGAAAGGGTTTCAAAATGAAAGAATTAAAAGTAAGTGTAGTTATCTGCGTAGCAGATGATATTAGAATTAAAAAGATGCTTGATAGTATAAAAGAAAAATGTGAAGTAGTAGTTGTTCTTAATGGAGCAACTCAAGAAGTTAGAGATATTGTAAATAAGTATAAAAAATCTGATATTTTTGATCTTAAAGTAGTAGAAATAGATGAAAGAAATCTTAGTAAATCTAGAAATATTGGAACTAAAGAATCTAAATATAATAAAGTAATCTTTTATGATAGTGATTGTATTATGACTAAGAATTCATTAAAAGAATATGATAAATATTTAGATAAATATTTACTTGTTGATGGAAGAGTAGAATTTAGAAGTGATACTTTTCAAAGTAAGATTATAAGTGTTTTAAGAAGTATGGGACTACCTGGATATGCTCTGTGTCCATCAATTGGTCTTCATAAAGATATTGTTAAAAAGATAGGATATTATTTTGATGAAGATATTAAATGGATTGAAGATTCTGAATTAAATATTCGTGCTAAAAAACAAAATATTGAAGTAGGAATTATTGATAGATTAACTTGTATACATGATAATTTATCTTTCAAACAAGATTTAAAATCAGCATATCGATATGGTTGCGGAGTAAAAGTCGCAGCTAATAAAGGTCTTCATAAAAAAAGACCAACAGCTAATTGGAATTTAATAATTCCATGTTTTAAGAAAAGATTCTTATCAGGAATATATTGTATTATTTGGAATATAGTATATTGCTATGGATATTATTTTGGAAAATAGGAGGTTTTATGAAAGTATTAGGACTAAATGGATGGACTGAAAGAGGCCACGATGGAGGAGCTAGTTTAATTGTAGATGGAAAATTAGTTTTCTCAATCGAAGAAGAAAAATTAATATGCAAAAGACATGCATATGATACTATTCCTAAAGAATCTATTAAAGAATGTTTAAAATCACAAAACTTATCATTAGATGATATAGATAGATTTGTATTTGGTTGGGATTTTGAAAAGATATATGAAATGTTAGGAAAAAAATTCATTTCAAAAGAAGAAATGTCAAAAGCCTTATTTGATGATAAAAAGTATGCAGATAAACTTGATTATCTAGATCATCATCAAGCACATGCTTATAGTACCTTTATTCCTTCTAATTATGATGAAGCATTAGTATTTGTAATAGATGGACAAGGTGAATACATGGGTACTTCTTTATTCTTAGCTAATAGAAAAACTAATGAAATGAAATTATTAATGGAAACACCAATATCATTAGGATATTTCTATGCAGGTATTACTCAACAAATAGGATTTAGAGGAGGAGAAGAAGGAAAGACTATGGGTCTTGCTTCATATGGAAAACCTGTATATTTAAATGAATTAAGAAAGCTAATTTCATTTGATGAACAAGAAGATATAAAATGTGCTTTTCATATAGATAAAGTTAGTAAAGATGAAGAAGATGCTTCATTAGAAAAATGGAAAGAATTATTAAGTGAATTTATTCCAAAAAGAGAAGGAAAAATAATTGAAGTAACGGAAGAGATAATGCCTTATGCAGATTTAGCTATGTCAGCTCAAAAAATACTAGAAGAAATAATGACTGGAATAATCAGAAAATACGTTAAAGAGACAGGAGTACACAATGTTTGTTTAGCTGGAGGAGTTGCTTTAAATTGCCCAACATCATCTGCCGTAGAAAGAATGGAAGAAGTTGATAAAGTATTTGTTCAACCTGCCGCAAATGATGGAGGAATATCACTTGGCGCAGCTATTAAAGGATCAATCGATTTAGGTGAAACACCAGTAATCGAAATGATTCCATATCAAGGACCAGAATATTCACAAAAGGAAATAGAAAAAGCTTTAAAAGAAAAAGAATATGATTATGAAATATATGATGATATTGAAAAAGTAATTGCTAAATTAATATCAGAAGGAAAAATAGTAGCTAACTTCCAAGGAAGATTAGAACTAGGACCAAGAGCCTTAGGAAATAGATCACTTTTAGCTAGTCCAGAAAAATATGAATCATTAGTTAGAATGAACACATTAAAAGGAAGAGAAGTATGGAGACCACTTGCTCCTGCTGTAATGTATGATAAACAAACTACATGTTTTGATTCTGATATATTTTCACCACATATGACTAAAAACTTTAATGTTTTAAATGAAATGAAAAATAGATTAGAAGCAATTACCCATGTAGATGGAACAGCTAGAATTCAATCAGTAACTAAAGAATATAACGAGTTATTTTATAAAATAATTGATGAATTTTATCAAATAACTAAAATACCAGTATTAATAAATACTTCATTCAATGTAAAAGGAGAACCAATTGTATGTACTCCAGAAGAAGCAATAGATAGTTTTGAAAGAATGAATCTAGATTACATGTCTATTGGAAAATGTTTAATAAAAAGGAAGCAGTAATATGAGAAAAATTGCAATCGCATCGTATACACCATTTTTAAAAGATATTGATGATGCTATACTAAAAAAATATTTAATTAATAAAGGAAATCAAGTTGAAATTGTATCTTGGGATGATAAAGATTATGATTGGACAAATAATGATTTAGTTATTATTAGATCAACATGGGATTATTATAAAAAAATAGATGAATATATTGCTTGGTTAAACTCGTTAAAAGAAAAACAAGTATTTGTATTGAATGATGTAGATATTATTATAAATAATATTAGAAAAGAAAAACAAATAGAATGGATTAAAAATAATAATTTACATATTCCAGAAACTCATGTTTTCTCTTTATATGAAGATGATTGTTTATATCCAGAAGAAACATTGTTAAAAACACTAGAAAAACACTTTAGTAATAGTAAACAAAAAATGTTTGTATTAAAATCTTCAGTATCAGCTTATACTGAGAAACTATTTCTTGTAGATCCATATCATATTAATAAAGATAAGAACTGTAAAATAACTGAAGATTATGAAAAAGCATTCAACGAAATGTTAAATAGAGGAAAAACAAAAAAATTAATTATTCAAGAGTATTTAGAAGGAATAAAAGATGGTGAATATGGCTTAGTATTTATTAATCAAAGATTTATTTGGTCAGTAATAAAAAAACCAGGTAGAATTTATAAAGAGCAGTCTTTTCAAAGAATCTATAAAAAAGATATTCCAAAAGAAGTGGTTAATTATGCTAAAAAAATTGCTAAATTATATGATAAAGATAAAGTTTTTTATTGTAGAGTAGATTTAGTTGTAGACCACAATAAACCATATTTAATGGAAATAGAATTAGCAGAACCAGATTTATACATGAGAATAGGAGATAAATTTGATATTAATATAGTAGATCCAGATTATTATCTACCATTAGTGGCTAAAAAAGATTGTAGTAGTAACATAATTAATTATATATGTAATAATATAATCGATAGAATTGATAACAGAAATTACAAATATGTAGAAGATTATGAAAGTGCAAAGTATTATGATTCATTACCAAGATTTTCAAGTAACATATATGATTATTTTGAAAATGAACTAGGAATAAAAAATGCAATAGTCGCCGACATTGGAGCTGGTACTGGTAGAGTAACAATAGACCTATTAGAAAGAGGAAATAAAGTATATGCAGTAGATCCAGATGAAAACATGAGAAAAATATGTACTCAAAAATGTTCAAGCTATAAAAATAATTATATTTCTATTAAGGGAAATGCAGTAAATACTCATATAAAAGATAAATCAATAGATTATGTTATTTGTTCTCAATCATTTCATTGTTTTGATGAAGAAAAATTTAAAAAAGAATGTCAAAGAATACTTAAAAATAAAAATAATGTAATAATACTATGGTATAGAGTAGATTTTAATAATCCAATTATTGCTGAGATGTTAAAATCAATAAAAGAAAACTATAAAAACTATAAAACAAGATATGATAATAAATCAGAAGTAGATGGATCTTTAGCAGAAGCAAAAATAGATAATAGTAGTGCTAGACATTTCTATAATGGAAAAAGTAAAATGAAAGATATAATGAGTAAAGCTATTCTTTCTGAAGAAGAATTTATATCTTTAGGATTATCATTAAGTTTATTTCCAATAACACATGATATGAATACAGTTTCTAAATTACTAGAAAGTGATAATTTTAATAAAAATAAATATATTAATGATTTAAAAAATATATTTAAAAAGTATTCTAAAAACAACTTAATAGAATTAGATTTTAACGTTCAAATACATAGCCACAATTGACAAATTGTGGTTTTTATGGTATAATGTAGCAGATTTTAAAAAGGGGGAAATAAAATGATAAATGAAATGGAAAAGAATCCAAATCCAACTAAGGACCAACACTTCATGGTGGATAAAAATATGTTAGAAAGAATATATGAAACTGCTAATATCCAACCTGGAGAAAGTATTTGCGAAATTGGTGGTGGAGCTGGAGCTTTAACAGATTATTTAATTCAAGGTGATAATTCGGTTACAGTAATTGAAAAAGATCCATATTATGCTAATTTATTAAAAGAAAAATATGCAGAATGGCCTAATGTTAATATTATAGAAGGAGATGCTCTAAACTACGATTATTCTAATTATGATCGTGTTGTAGCAAACTTACCTTATACTATTACTGAGCCATTATTAATAAATTTAGCTCAAACTGGAGCTTTAAATCATGATAATAAAGATATCAATGGATCACGTTTAAAAAGTATTACATTAGTATTATCACAAAACTCAGTAAGAAAGATGGTAGCACCTGTTCAAATTAGTGAAGGTAATTCACGTCATCAAAACTCTGAGTTCGGAATAATGTCAGCTATTACACAATTCATGACTGATTTAGATATTGAATGTGCTATACCTAGTGAATGTTTCTTCCCAGAACCAGCTGTTACTTCATTTTTAGTAAATTTAAAACCTAAAAAGAAGAAAACAACTGTAGATAGAATAATGACTGAATTCTTAGTAGACAAAAAAGGAAAAGAAGCATCTCTAAAAAGTATCTATAGTAAAATGATTTATCAAAATAAAATTTATAAAGTAAATAAATATAAAAATAATTCAAACTTTGATATGAGTTTTACAAGTAAAAATATAGAAAATAAAAATATTTATGAACTTAATAATAATGAAGTATCTACATTAGCTCAAAATCTTATTACAAATGATATGAAAAAGAAAAACACATCTAATAGAGATAGAAGAAGTTATGAAGATCAATATAGAGATTATATGAATGCTAAATATTATAATTATGATAATTATGATGAATATGATGATTATGATGAATATGAAGAAGAAAGAAAAATTTATGTAAAAGAAAAACATAAAAAAGTATATGATTATTTATATGATTCAAAAAGATATTTAGTATTATTAAATAGAGGATTAGAATATCTTCCAGAAGAAAAATTACAATCATATTTAACAGGTAAAGAAGAACAATCAAAAGCTGAAACAAAAAATAAAAGATTAGCAAGATAATTTGCTAATCTTTTTTTAGTTATTATGATAAAATATATATAGGTGATTAATATGTTTGAAAATGATACTGATTTTTTAGATCAACATTTTTTAATAGATAATAAAGTAATAGAAGACTTTGTTAATTATGCTATGATTGATAAAGATGATCATGTTGTTGAAATTGGACCAGGTAAAGGTAATGTTACTAAATTACTCTTAGAAAGAGCCAATAAAGTAACAGTGATTGAATTAGATGAAAGATTAATACCTTACTTATTAGAATTAAAAAAGAAATATGATAATTTAGAGATAATTCATGGTAATGTTTTAGATACATATATTCCTGATTGTGACAAAATAGTAACATCTCTACCATATTCAATAATTGAGCCATTTATTAATAAATGTATTAAATGTAATTTTAAAACTTTAACTATGATTATGGGTTCTACGTATATAGAAGAAGTAATGAATAAATCTAATAATAAACTAGCTCTATTAACTAATTCATTCTTCAATGTAGAAAAATTAAGAGATATAGAACCATCATCATTTGAACCACAACCAAGAACTTTAAGTGGAATTATTAAACTAAGTCCAATTAAAATTAATAAGATTAAAGATAAGAATAGATTTATTATTAGACAATTATTCTTCTATCGAAATATGAAAATTAAAAATGCTTTAAAAGAGGCTCTTATTTCATATGAGAGTTGTTCTCAAAAAGAAGCAAAAGAACAAATTGATAAATTAAATATCGAAGAAGATATTTTAGAAGATAAAATGGAGACAATAAGTAATAAGAATTTAGATAAGTTAATTACTTATATTAATAAATTATAAATATTAGTTTTTACTAATATTTTTTTATTATTCATGATATAATCAAATTAAGAATAGAGGTAGTTGGTATGAAAAAACGAACGGAAATAATAATAGCAATTATTTCTTTAGAAATCATATATTATATTATTAAATATAATGGAGTTCAAAATAGTGATTATATAGATGCGATATTCTTTTTATTTTTGAGTACTATCTTTTCAACAATATATCTTAAAATTATAGCATCGATGAAAAAAGATGTTGATAAAAAAGAATATTACTGGTACCTATTTACTTTAAGAATAGCAATTATCTTAGCTTTAATGATTATAATAACACCTGCTATTGCAGGATTAGACTTTGGATTATCAATATTTGCAACACCAGTTGTAGGAATTATAGCGTTTTTCCAAGCTATAATAAATTCAGGAAAAGAGGGGATTGAAGTGACACCTATACAAAATAATAAAACTATTGCAGCAGCGGATCTAAAAAATATTTATTTATGCAAATACTGCCAAGCTGAAATACAAATGGGAGACTTACATTGTCACAACTGTGGTAAAAAACTAACTAAAGAAGACTACGTAACAGTAGACTCTAAGAATTTTTCAAAATCTGAAGAGACTATTGCTACCCAGGTAAGTCCAGCTTTTGCTAAAGCAACTGATTTTGATTCTATGTATAATTTGCCTGAAGCTCAAATGATTGAAGCATTTCTTCTTCGTGAAATGGAAAAAGCTAAAATTGACAAGAACTCTCTATTAATACCAAGTGCTATATTAAAAAGAAAAAGATTATTAAATATTATATTTTCTATATTATTATTTGTTTATATAACATTAATATTTTTCCATTTTCCAACATTTACTTATGTTTTAGGATTGATAATACTAATAGTATTCTTTATACTATCTAGAAAATATAGTTTAGTAAAATATTTATCAAAAGAGATTAAAGCAAGACCTCAAGAAAAGATATCTAATATTGTTATGAATGCTAAGACTACTATGGTTGAAGATAATACTAGACCATTATTTGCAGTAATGTTAGTATTTGCAGCCTTATTACCATTATTAATATTCTATAATCCTAGAATAATATATGAAAAAGCAGATGATGGTTATGGTGTAAGATTCTATATTTTTGGATTAACAAACTACAAAACAGCAACTATTCCAGCTACTTATAAAGGAAAAGATGTTGTTACATTAAGAGGTAATACTTTCTCTAATATGCCATATTTAGAAAAAGTAAAATTACCAGATACAATAGTTGAAATAAGAGGACAAGCTTTTAAGAATTGTAAAAGATTAACAGATGTAAATATGCCATCTAAATTAGAATATTTAGGAGGAGGAGCATTCTATAATGCTCAATCAATTAAAAGTATAGAACTACCTGATACGCTTTCTACAATGGGTGGAGAAACATTTTATGGAGCTAAATCTTTAGAATATGTAAAACTACCTAAATATTTATCTGAAATTAGAGGAGATAGTTTCGAATACTGTACTTCATTACAAAGTATTACTATTCCAGATAGTGTTACTAGAATAGGTGGACATGCCTTCTATGGAGATACTGCTCTTTCTAAAGTTGAGATATCAAAGAATAGTCAATTAAGTGAAATAGGCTCTTCTGCCTTTAGATTGTGTACAAGTTTGTATGAAATACATATTCCAGCAAACACTTATGTTAATGAAAGAGCCTTTAAAGAGAGTCCAACTAATGTATTAAGATATGGAGATTCTGGTTATAATAATAACTACTATCCATATAATTATTATCAATAGATAATAGTAAGGGGGATTTATGGATTATAAGTTTATACATTTATTATATGTACCTACAATGGCTTGTAATATGCAATGTAAATATTGTTATTTAGAAGATAATACTATTGATGAAAAAACAGCTCATAAGCCATTAGAGACATTAGAATATGCAATTAACAAATTTAAAAAAGATAATGTTATTCCATTTAATATTTCATTGCATGGTGGAGAAGTAACAACATTATCTAAAAAAGATTTTCATGATGTAATAAAGTTTATTTATGATTACTACAAAGATAATAGAGAAATTATCACTTCAGCCGGTTTTAAGATAGGATCACCTCATATTAAAACTAATCTATATGGAATAGATAAGCATCTAGATACTATAAAGAAGTATAATGTCTCTATCTCTGGTAGCTTAGATTTACCATTATCTTTACATGATGAATATCGAGTTACTAAAGGTAATCAAAAAACACTAGATAAGATCTTATCTAATGTTAAATTATTAGAAAATATTCCAAATAAGAAAAAAGTATCTGCTACTATCTTTAAAGAACATTTTTCTCATTTGGATGAAATAGTTAATGATATTAAATATCTACATAAAAATACATGTTTAGATATGAATGATTTTAATTTTATGATTGGTTTTGATTATAATTCTAATGGGATTCTTCATCATATAACTGAAAAAGAACAATTAAAGTTGTATAAGAGAATGCACGATGAATTTGATGGAACTGATTTAGATTTCGGAGTAAATGGTCCTTGGTTTGATGAATTTGGCCCAGGTTATTGTCCAAACTGTGATAATTGTGGAGAAAAGTTTTTCTTACTTGAAAAAAATGGAGATATTTACTCTTGTGTAAGAGGACAAAAGAATAAAGATTATTATTATGGAAATATTTACACAGATTCTGTGGAAGAAATCCTAAATACTGCTAAAAATAAAATCTTTATTAATCATAATAAACAACCTCTTAGTGATGATTGTGTAAACTGTGGATATTTATATCTATGTAAGACTGGATGTCCATTTGTAAAAAACAATTATAATAGTAGTAAGAGTTATACTTGTCTTTTACAGCAACAAATGTATAAAGATCGTAATTATCAAAAAGATGAATTCAATGAACAATTTGTTTATGAATATGTTAATAAAATGAGATTAGAAGATAAAAATAAATATATTCCTAAAGATACTAATGAGAGTTTTCCTTCATTAGAATCTATTATTAGTGAAGATAATAATCTTAAATATATTTATGATAATAATAGTTTTATTCTAAAAATAGACAATCATGAATATCAATTAGAATCACAAGTAATAAAGAAAGTTAGAGATATTGTTTATATAACACCAGTTAGTAAAGTAGCAATTTATATGAAGAAAAACCTAATCAAAGAAGTATGTGATTATCCTGAAAATAATTCTTTATATATAATGATTTTATCTGGTAATTTAGTTACTTATGGTGATGAGAATAGAACTAAACAAAGACATGTTGCGAATACTCAAATATATAAAGGTGTTTTAGATAATACTAAGTCTGATAAAAGAGGATATTATAAATATGATATTACTAATTTTATAAAAGAGTATAAAGATAATTATTCTTTTGATAATCCAAACAATCTATTTTTTACTACTAATTCATTGAGAGATTATCATTATTTAAAACAAAAAAATAATGCTTATTATCATATTCAAGCAATTAATTTACCATTTCAAAATATAGAATTCTATTACCTAGATAAGGAGTTGAAAAAATGAATAAAGAACCTGAAACTTATGAAGAATTAATAAGACATAAAAGATGTGTAGATCTTCTTCAATATTATGAATTAACAAAAGAAGAAATAGAACAAATCTATAATTTTTTAGCTGAAAATCCTAGAGCATCTATTACTGGTAATAAAACTAGTTTAACAATGAAAGTATTATATAATACAGCTATTGTTCCAATAGTTCTTAATTGTCATTGTATTAGTTCAGCTATAGATGGTGTTAAACTAACTAATACTTATTTTCAACTAATTCCTCATTATAATCCATCATCGAGTGGATACAGTAGTGGTGGAGGTTGGTCCTCTAATAATAATAACAATAATAACAACAATAACAATAACAATAATAATAGATAGGAGTATATTATGGCTTTAATATCTGAAAAAACTCATAAAGAAAAGTTAAAAAAGTATGGAATAAATATTAAAACTAAATATATTGTTGGTAATAATATTTTAGAAAGAAATACTGATGATTCTCATAATGATGATATTATTTCTGGTGTTCGTACTCTAAAAGAATATTATAAAAATAATACAATGATTCATAAAGAGAATGATTTTGATACAAGAATAGAATATACTTATGTATCAAAAGAAATGGAACAAGCTGATTTCTCATGTCCAAACTGTGGTATGCAGTCAAAAGTAAAAGATTTTGAAGATGGTTGTCCATATTGTGGATCTTATTATAATATTGATTTTACTGATAAAGAATTAGGAAGTAAACTTCATTATGATAGAGTTCTTAGAAGTAATAAATATCGTGTTATAACAGCTATTATAGATATAATTATCAGTTTAATAATTGCTTTTATCTTTATAAAGACAACTTCAAGAACCTTTAATAATATTGATATTATTAAAATATTCTTATATGGAATTATATTGTCAATGATACTTTATTATTTCTTCTATATTGTAGATGCTTATATTGTTTTATCTCCAATAAAGAAATATAAAGATGCTCAAAATCAAAAACAAATAGATTTTTGGAATAAAATGAATATTGATAAGAAATCATTCTTTAATAATTTAAATTATGAAATTAGAAATTATTATTATTCTAAAGATAATATTATTGATTATGATATTTTAGATTATACTGAATTTAAGGATTATAAAAAAGATGATAAAGAGTTTATCGATGTCGAAGTAGAATTAAGATTAGTAGTTTTTGAAAATAACAAGATTAAATCTAATTACATTAAAGATACTTTTACTATGATGAAAAATATTAATGGTAAATTAGAATTAAAAGATGGAGTTAATGTTATTAAATGTCATAATTGTGGAGCTACTATTGATGCTACAGAGAAGATGTGTTCATATTGTCATACTGAAATTAAGTATTTACAAGATTGGATTTTACAAAAATAAATCACTTTGTTAAGTGATTTTTTTTTATTTAATATAACTTTTAATATTTTGTAAAATATTATATAATAAAGCTAGTCAAGGAGGATTATAAATGAACGGAGAAATTAACTTAGACAGCAAAAATATAATAGTTATGAAACTACTTCATTATTTTATTACTGAAAAGAATTATAATCCTATAATTTTACAAGGGGTAGAAGATGAGATATGGCTTGAAAATATGGATGAAGACTATAAAGTAATTCGTATCGTATCAGGATATATTCATAATAATGAACAATTTGATTTTGATAAGTTTAAAACTCAAAGAATTGTTAAAAAGATAAAGAGAAAAACATTATCATTTAATGTTAATGTATTAAGTATTTTCTTAGATTTAGGAGAGAATGTTTCACAAGATTTATTAACTACCAATAATAATCAATTATGTATAAAAATAAATGATGAATCTGATTTAACTAATAATGGAATTATTAAAGAAACATTTCCAGATATTTCTAAAAAATTAAAGTTTAATGAAAAAGGATTAGAATTATTTGCGAAGATTACTAATGATATTAATAAACATAATGAAAAAGATGCTAAATTTGTAGATAATGTTTTTAAACCTAAAGTTCCATACATAACAATAATATTAATCGCCATAAATGCTTTAATATATTTAGGAACACAATTAACAGGTACTTATGGAAAAGTAATTGAAGCATTTTGGGTATATGGACCAAGTATAAGAGCAGGTGAATATTATCGTATAATAACAGGAATGTTCTTACATGGAAGTCCTCTACATTTATTATTTAACTGTTTGATTCTATATCAAATAGGATCTCAATTAGAGAGTTTTATTGGTAAATTTAAATTCTTAATAATCTATTTTATAGCAGGAATTTCAGGTAGTTTATTCTCAATGATCTTTTCTAACGCTCCATCAATTGGAGCATCTGGAGCTATCTTTGGATTATTAGGTTCGCTAATTTACTTTGGTTATCATTATCGAGTATATTTAGGAAACTATGTTAAAACTCAATTGATACCTTTAGTACTAATAAATCTAGCAATTGGCTTCTCATTTGAAGGTATTGATAACTTTGCTCATATTGGAGGATTAATAGGTGGAACTATTATGACTATGGGCTTAGGTATAGATGGAAAATCAACAACATTTGAAAAAACAAATGGTTTAATTGTAACAATATTATTCTTAGCATTTTGTGTTTATATGGCCTTTGTACTAGTGCCTTAATGTTGTAAATAAATAATATTTTTGATAAAATTAAATTGTAGTTGAGGTGATATTATGGAAAAAGAAAAAACTTCTTTATTTGATATCAAAGAGTTAGACGAAAGACAAGTAAGTGATATCTTAACTGAAGTATATTCTTCACTAGAAGAAAGAGGATACAATTCTATTAATCAAATAGTAGGATATCTAATTAGTGGTGATCCAGGATATATTTCAAGTTATAATGGAGCACGTAAGATGATTCAAGAAATAGATCGTGCTAAAATAGTAGAGATAATTCTTGAAGATTTTTATAAACATAATAAATGAGATATTTAGGATTAGATTTAGGATCTCGTACTCTTGGAATCGCAATATCTGATAAGACAGGGACTATTGCGTCTACATATAAGACTGTAAGACATAATGAAGAGTATAGATATCTTTTGAATGTCGTTAAAGATATAGTTTCAGAAGAACAAATAGATGCAATTGTATTGGGCTTTCCTAAGAATATGAATAATACTATAGGTCCTAAAGCAGAATTAAGTATTAAATTTAAAGAAGAATTAGAAAAAAAAGTAGATGTTCCAATATATTTACAAGATGAAAGATTAACCACAACTATCGCAACAAATACCTTAATTGAAGGAAATATGAAGAGAAAAGATCGTAAGAAAGTTGTAGACCAAGTAGCCGCAACCATCATCTTACAAGGCTTTTTAGATAGAAAGGAAAAATAATATGAATAAAAATTCATTCACAATAATTGATCCTGAAGGAGTAGAAAAAACATATGATGTTTTATTTACTTTTGATAATGAAGAAACTAAAAAAAGTTATATTATCTACACAGATAATACTTTAGATAGTAATGGAAATGTAGAAGTATATGCTTCTATCTACGATCCAAAAGATCCTCATTCAAAATTAGAAGAGATTAAAACAGATAAAGAATGGAAAATAATTGAAACAATTCTATCTTCAATAGAAGAAGAAATTAAATCAAAAAAAGGTGAATAAGAATAAAAAAGGGGAAAGATGAACTTGAAATTAAAACGACCAATTAAAATAATTATTGTCTTAACAATACTCCTAGTAGCAACAGGAGTATTTTATGCTTATTTAATATCTCCAGTAGATAAAAATGATAATACTGTAATCAAAGTAGAAGTAAAAAGAGGAGCAAGTGCTAAACAAATAGCTAGAACACTAAAAGAAGATGGCTTGATTAGAAGTGAAACTCTATTTCTAATAGAGATGAAATTAAATCATCATAAATCTTTAAAAGCAGCTACTTATACTTTTGATAAAACAATGAATTTAAATGAAATAATAACTAAATTAGAAAATGCAACTAGTATGGGAGAAGTTCAAATTACTTTTGCTGAAGGAGAGCGAATTACTACTTTTGCTAAACAGATAGCTGATAAAACAGATAATTATGAAGATGAAATTCTTGCTAATTTAAAAGATCCTAGATATGCTCAAAAGTATATTGATAAATATTGGTTCTTAACAAATGATATTCTAAATAGTAATATCTATTATCCATTAGAAGGATATCTTGCACCAGATACTTATGATTTTACTAACAGACAAGTTTCACTAGATGATATTATTGAAACTATGTTAGATCAAGAAGCAAAAGTACTTGAACCATATAAAGCTAAGATTCAAAATGATCCACATCACTATATAACAATGGCTTCTATCGCTGAAATAGAAGGAACTAATCTAAAGAATAGAAAGAAAATAGTAGGAGTTTTCAACAATAGATTAAAAGCTAATATGAATTTAGGTAGTGATGTTACTACATATTATGGATTACAAAGATCATTAAAAGAAAAAATAACTTCAGAAGAGTTTGCTCAAACTAATGCCTATAATACTAGAAGTGCTTCTATGGGTGGTAAGATGCCTGTTGGACCAATATGTAATCCATCGACAATCAGTATTAATGCCGCAGTTAATCCAGATAAAAATGATTATTATTTCTTTGTAGCTGATAAACATAGAAATATATATTTTTCAAGAAATGAAGCAGAACATAATAGAAGAATCGCAAGTCTAAAAGAAAGTGGTGATTGGCTTTGGTAGATGAATACAAAGAGTTAATCCAAGAAATAATTGACTATGCTCAAGAAAATAAAGTTCCAATTATGCAACAAGAAGGTATTATCTATTTAACTAATTATATTGAAAATAGTAATATTCATTCAGTATTAGAAATTGGTACCGCAATAGGTTTTTCTGCCATAATGATGGCTCTTACTAAAGAAGATATCCATATAACTAGTATTGAAAAAGATGAATCAAGATATATGGAAGCTTTAAAAAATGTAAAAAAATTAAACTTAGAAGATAAAATTACATTATTATTTAAAGATGCTTTAGATGTATCATTAGATAAGACATTTGATTTAATCTTTATAGATGCAGCTAAATCTAAAAATACTGATTTCTTTGAAAAGTTCTCAACAAAATTAAATGATAATGGAACTATTATTACTGATAATATGATGTTTCATGGTTATGTAGATAAAGATGAATCAGAGATAAAAAATAGAAATCTTAGAGGTTTAGTTAGAAAAGTTAAAGATTATAGAGAATATTTAAAAAATAATAAAAAATTTGAAACAGAATTCTTAGATGATGTAGGAGATGGAATAGCTATATCTAGAAAAAAAGAAGATAAATAGGAGTTTTATATGTTTAATAGGTTTAACTTAGATGATCAATATAAAGAAGTTACAACTAATAAAGAAAATACAAGACCAATAGATAAAAAAACACTAAGATTAATGGCTGGAGTAACTATAATATTCATAGGGCTATTAGTCTTTTTAGGTATTGATTATCTTCTTAATGATAAGAGATTAACCTTTAGAGATGATAATTCTAAACCATTAGTTTATACATATTATAAAAGTGAAAAAGCTAATCAAGAGATACCATACTTTAATGTTAAAAATAAAGACTTAAATCAAATTAATAAGAATATTACAGATTATGTAAAACCTTATTTAAATAAAGAAAAAGTAAAAATATCTTATGATTATGATACTAGTGGAATAGTACTTTCCTTAGTAGTAAAAATATACGATGAAGAAAACTATAAAGTAAAGTTTAGATCATACAATGTAAATATTGAAGAAGAAAAACTATTAAGTGATGAATATCTAATAAACTACTATTCATTAGACTCATCTCAAATTAAACAAAAAGTAAAATCTCAACTTAAGACATATTATGATGAAGAAGTAGGTAATTATTTCTCATATGATGAAATTAAATTTGATAATTATTTGTCTATGAGATTAATTGATTCAATTGATACTACTGATTATGCATATTATATTAAAAATGGAAAATTAACTGCTTATGTTCCATTTAATCCATTCTCAATTTATGGAGAAGATAGATATTTTAAAGATAAACATTTTAATTTTGTATTAGAAGAAGCCCCAGCAGAATAATAGGAGGAATTATGAATTATATTAATATTTTAGATTGTAATTCTACACTAGGAACTTGTTGTAAAGACTATGGTCTAGCTAAAATCATATCTATTTATGATTCAGTTTTTACTATGATTCAAATTATTGTTCCTATGGTTCTAATGGTAATGGCTGCTTATCAATTATTGGTATTATTGATAGATCCAGTAGATAAGAAAAAGATAAAGTATAATGCTTTAAAGAATAAATTTATTGCTGCAGCCATAATATTCTTTATACCAACATTTGTTAATTTAGTTATTGCTATTGCGGCAGATAATAGTAATTTTGAACAATATGGAGTACTTGCTTGTGTTGAAGAAGCTAAGAATACCGCAAATATTATAAATAATAAAAAATCAGATTATATACCTAAACCATCAAATGGTGAAGAACCAGTACCGTTTTTAATTAATCCAGAATCTTATAAAAATAAAGGTATTAAAGGAAATCCTAATGCAACAGAAGGAACATATTCTAAAAATGGATATTCATCTGATTCAGATGATTCATCATCATCTTCATCATCACCAGGTTCATCTACAGTTGAAACAACATCAGATGGAAAGAAAGTTGTTGAGTATGCTAAAAAATTCTTAGGACAAAAATATCTAAGAAAGGGTTCTTGGAATGGAGAAATGCCATATTCACCAACTGATTGTAGTGGTTTTGTAAAAGGAGTATATGCTCACTTTGGATATGATATTCCTCGTGTAGCGGGGGTTTCAGATTATAATTCAAGTTCAGCTTTAAAAAAAGTATCAAGTTCAGAATTACAAGCAGGAGATTTAGTACTATATGATGGCCATGTCGCAATGTTAACTGGAGAAGGAAAACAAATTATTCACTCATCTAATCCATCAGATGGTGTAAAATTAACTCCAATGTACGATTATCCAGGATCAACTATAATCGCCTTCTATCGAGTAAAAGGAATAAATTAAAATAAAGTCTAACTTTATTTTTTTTATGGTATAATATGTTCGGTGATAACTATGAAATTATTAATTGAAAAAATAGACAATAATTTTGATAATCTAAATGTAGATGGAATTATTCTAGCTTTAAATGATTTATCTATTCAAAGTATTAAATATTATTCTCTAGATGAAATAAAATCTATTAAAGAAAAATATCCTAATTTAGAAATATTTATTAAAATTAATAAAAATATTCTTAATAAAGATATTGACTTATTAAAAGAATCTTTAATTGAATTAGATAAATTAAAAGTAAATGGAGTATTCTTCTATGATTTAGCTCTTATCCAGATAAAGAAAGAATTAAATCTATCAATTGATTTAGTATGGGATCAAACACATATGGTTAATAATTATAAAACATGTAATTTTTATAATGAGTTAGGTGTAAAATACGCATTATTAAGTAAAGAGATTACTTTAAATGAAATAGAGACAATCATATCTAAATCTAAAATAACTTCTATGGTTGAAGTAGTATCTATACCTACAATTGCTTATTCTAAAAGAAAACTATTAACTAGTTATTTTAAAAATATTGGTAAAGATAAAAAAGATACTATCGAAATAACAGAAAAAGTATCTAATAATAAATACATAGTTATTGAAGAAGAAAATGGTACTAGTTTCTTTGATGCTAGTATTGTTAATGGTACTTCTATTATTAAAGATTTATATGAAATGAATTGTCCATATATAATTATGAGAGAGTATAAAATACCTAAGTTTAATGAATTGGTTAATGACACTAAAGAATATATTGATAATAAATGTACTGATTCTAAATATGTAGATAAATATAAAATATTAGGAGATAATACTAATTTCTTCTTTAAAGAAACAATTTATAGGGTGAAAAAAAATGAAAAATAAACGTATTGAATTATTGTCTCCAGCAGGAGACCTAGAAAGATTAAAAGTAACACTTCTTTATGGAGCAGATGCTGTATATATTGGTGGAGAAAAATATTCTCTTAGAGCTAATGCCACTAATTTTACTTTAGCTGAAATCAAAGAAGGATGTGAGTTTGCTCATAAACTAGGTAAAAAAGTACATTTAACTTTAAATATCGTATTTCATAATGATGATATGGATGGAGTAGAAGATTATATTAAGGATGTTGTTGAATGTGGAATAGATGCTTTCATCGTAAGTGATCCATTTATTATTTCTCATATAAAGACTAATTATCCTAATGTAGAAGTACATCTATCTACTCAAAATTCAACAACCAATTATGAAGCAATTAATTTCTTTGCTTCTCAAAAAGTAGATAGAGTAGTCTTAGCTAGAGAATTAGGTAAAGATGATATAAAAGAAATAATTGAAAAAACAAATGTTGATATTGAAACATTTATTCATGGGGCAATGTGTACATGTTTCTCAGGAAGATGTGCACTATCAAACTATGTAACTAATAGGGATGCCAATCGTGGAGGATGTTCACAAGTATGTCGTTTTGTCTTTTCTAATGGAGAGGAACCAGATTTCTCTTTAGCAACTAAAGATATGAATATGTCCATGTACATTAAAGATTTAATTGATATTGGAGTAACATCTCTAAAAGTAGAAGGTCGTATGAGATCTCTATATTATTTAGCTACTGTCATAGGTACATATAGAAAGATAATAGATGAGATTTATGATAATACTTTAACAGATGAGAAGATGTCTATCTATGAAGAAAGATTAAATAGAGTAGCTAATCGAGAAACATCAACTCATTACTTCTTAAAAGAAGCAGATGAGACTGATCAATACTTTACAGGAAGACAAGAAATCTCTAATCAAGATTATTTAGGACAAGTTATTTCTTTTAAAAATAATCTAATTAAATTCTATGAAAGAAACTATTTTGAATTAGGTGACTTAGTAGAAGTATTTACTCCTAATGGAGATGATTATACTTTTACAGTAGAAGAATTATATGATGAAGAAATGAATAAAATAGATGTCGCTAGACATCCTGATAATATATATTATTTAAAAATTGATACTAATATAGATATACCAGAGTATTCTATGATAAGATTAGTAAAAAGAAATAAATAATTATATAGGAGGAAATATGAAAAAAATAAAATTATTAAATTTAATATTTAGTATTTTTGTTTCTATTTCTATTAATTTAAAATTACTGATAGATAATAATCTAAATAGTTTTATTAAAACTAATCCTATTAATATATTATTTATAATTAAGATAATTATTCTAACTATAATAATATATTTCTTATTAGAATTATTATTCTATTTAATTGACAAAATACCACTTAAAAATAAGAAATTAATCTTAACGAAGAAAAAGATTATTATTATTTTTATGTGTATTTTTTTATCTTCATTTATGTATCTATTAATTCATTATCCAGCAGTATATTTAAATGATACTGTCTTTATGTTTTATTCTCCTATATTAAGAGGGGCTCCAATTATTTATTCGTTGTTTTTATCAGCTGTTTTCCGTATACTTACTACGATTTTTAATAAGACAGTTACGGTATTTATAATTTCATTAGTTCAAGGGATAATTGCTAGTGTGATACTTACATATGTAGTTGTTTGGTTTAATAATAAAGTTAAGAATAAAATATTAACTATCATCTTAATATTATATTATGCTTTATTACCTATAATAGCTAATTACAATATAGCTTTAAATAAAGATAGCCTATTTTCATTATTAATGTTATTATTCTTTACTTTTATATTTGACATAGTAGAATCTAAAGGAAAATTATTATCTGATAAAAACACTTTATTCTTATTAATAACAGTATCTTGTTTATTAACTTGT